>Ga0208597_1000560_pt1 | contig 14734 bp, 17 predicted proteins | sample LakMenEpi05May12_FD_150673 | JGI IMG/M metagenome (GOLD analysis project Ga0208597, IMG submission 150673) | Freshwater microbial communities from Lake Mendota, WI - 05MAY2012 deep hole epilimnion (SPAdes) | ecosystem: Environmental > Aquatic > Freshwater > Lake > Epilimnion/Euphotic zone ...
ATAAAAATACTCTTATCCAAGAACCGCCCCCATTTATTGATAAACCAACAACCTCTACTATTTCTGCGGGAATTTCCATGTTGGAGATGTCTATAGCTTGATCGTAGTTTTGAAATACATAGAAAGTTCATTTTGTACTTTCGAATTAGTTTTATAACAATAAACAATTATATTTTCACCCGAAACAATGTAGATGCTATAATCAAAACTCACAATGATGATTACGAATGCGCCATGAAGTTCCGTAATTTTTTTTACTGCAATATCTATAACATTGGGGGAACATAGCTTGCTGTGTATAAATAACCGTCTAGATGGTTCAAGCGCCCAACGGTCAGTCATAAAATTGGTAATGCTATTAAAATCTCCATCCTTGGACAATGAGCCAACTGATGAAAAATTACGTTCCAGAATATCATATGCATCATTATACTCTTTTTCTGTGATTTGAGGAAACCCATCAATACTATAATATGCATTATCAAAAGCTCTGATACAGTCATGCTGTCCTTTAGTGTATATAATAGGTTTGTACATTTTTTCACTAATACTTTGTAATCAATCAAACCCACCTCTAATGAATGGGGTCAGATGCGGTGATGAAATCAAGCGGTTTTTTCATGTTTTTTTAGGTATTCAGGATCGGATGGTTTTTGGCGCTTTAGAACCTCATAGATTTTATTCGATTCGCAGAAATTTGATTACGTCTTTTATAGTTATGGAAATAATCTCTTTATCACTGAAACGATTATCATTTTCGGACTTAGCAATAGCCTCCAAAGAAGACCAAATTCTATCCCCTCTTCGAATCTCAGATTCACGCAGCTTTTCATTACCGTCACCATGCATCAATGAAAGCAACATTGACGAAATAATTTTTTTATCTGATTCGGCAGCGGGACTTGATGCTCTATCGATTTGCCACACAGCATCAAGTGACAATTTGGATGCTTTAAATTGATCGTAAGCCCACAATTTAATTCCATTTCCACCAAGAGCTTCATTATACAATGGCCCTATTTTACTAATGCTACCAGTTTTATCAACTTTAACCCAAATACCTGAAAATTGCTTTTCATTAAATTCACCAGGAAAGCTCTGAATATTTAACACAACACCTTCTGTAAAGTCATTCGAATAAATAAATCCTTTAAAATTTTCTCTTATATCATAAACATCCATGAGCTTATCGACTAACTTTGCTTTTTCAATTGCTTGACCAAAACCACACGAAGTAAGCACTAGCAACGCAATAATCCCTTTAGACATAACATCAATATTTAGAATTCTACACATGGCTGGGTTTATGAAAATGAGTATTTTTTGGAGATTAACTAGAAAACACATGATCTAAGGTTGTTGCTTTTTGCGAAAATAATTTTCTACAGCCATCTCGTTACTAACTTTGAGGCGATCTTGCAAGTTTCGATTTCGTGAGCTGCAAAAGCAACCCGAACATAAAGATATTTGCCTCCAATAACCCCAGAAAGAGTGTCGGTGATGTGTGGTGGAAATACGTCGGACTGCAAGGCAAAGTGATCGCCATCGATCGCTTCGGCATTCCCGCTCCCGGCAACACCGTGATGAATGAACTCGGCATGACCAAAGACACCGTCATCGCTGCAGCGAAATAAGATCATACCGGCCACTGGCCTAATCCATACGAAAAAAGCTTCGCTTGGTAATCCAGGCGAAGCTTTTTTGATGGCGGCTCAAATCACAGAGCACCGTTAGCGCTGGGGAATCGACTGGTAGATTTGCTCTAGGGCAATCACCGTGTAGGCGGTTGTGAGAACGGAATTGGATTCCATCCAGCGACCGTTGTCATTCACCCACGAACCGTCTTCACGTTGCTTGCTGAGGAGTGCCTCACACAACTCGCGGCGCCAATCTGCTTTGCCGCCATCTTCCAGAGCAAGCTGGTCGATGCCCGATGCCGCAAGGGCTTTGGACATCACATTGAAGTAGTAGTAGAGCCCCTGCTCACCCATGCCTGGGTTTTCTTTGAGGGTGTAATTTTTGCCGAGCCATTCCTTGACGGCTACCACCCGTTGATCGTCGGCAGAGACTTCAGCATAGACGAGGGAAAGCAGACCAGCATAGGAAATCGAGCCATACGAGCGAAGGGGCGTTTTGCCGTTAGGAAGTTTTTCCGTCTCGGCTTTACTTTCGTTAGGACCATAAACAAATCCACCTTTGTTCTTTTCGTCGTTGGATGCCCAGTCGCTGGAGTTGGTTTCTTCGAGGTTCTGGCAACGGCTCAAGAATGAAACGGCGGCACCCCAATCGAGATCGGGCTGATCACCGTGTTTGCCATCCTCGATGACTTTTTTCGACAAGGCCAAGGCCTCGATGGCGAGGTAGGTATTGGACATGTCCGAGCGGTCGTTTTTCGAACCGTAGCCGATGCCGCCATCGTTCGGGCCATCAACTTTGCCTTTTTCATCGGTGTCCCACTGATTGTTGATCAAGTGCTTGCGCGCTTTGACAATGGCAGGCTCATAGGCCTCATCGCCCGCAGAGACCAGAGCAGTGATGGCTGTAGCGGTGTTGTAAACCGTGAGTCCGCGATTGTAGATGCCGCCATCTTCTTTTTGATTTGCGAGCAGCCAATCAAAGCCTTTTTTCACATGAGCGGGGCGCTCGCCCGGCTTGAGATTGGGGTCACGGACGGCGGCAGTCAGTGCCAACGCAGAGAACGCAGGGAGCTCGGGATCATCCCAGTGACCTTCAGCTTTCTGTTGCGAGGCCAGCCATGCATTGCCACGGGCGATGGCTTGCTTCATTTCCTCTTGCAAGGAGACGTAGGGCGAAACATCCGCCAGTGCGACAGTGGCGGATGCGATCAGACAAATTACTGCTTTCATAGTAGTTGGATTTGGTTTGAAATGGAGTTAGAGTTTTGTGGGTTCAATCAAGAAAAATACCGAGGTGCCTTGAGGAGGAATGCGCTTGGTGTTAGCCAGCCACATCTCATCATTGGTATTATCTTTTCCGGGATAGAGAAATAGGGAACCGCGGCTGACAAAAATCGCGGCGATATCGCCATTTTGTTCGGCCACAAATTGACCTTCATACATCATGGAGCCGCCATAGACCCAAGGATCTGCCGACATCGACTTAGTCGTGCGCGTGTGCATGATCCAATCAGAGATCGGCACCTTTTTGGCTTTGCCCTCATGCTGCCACTCGATGGATAAATTCACGCGTGCGGCCTTGCGGACTTTTTCCTCTACTTCGGGAAATTGATCAGACAGAACACCGCGTTCTTTTTCGATCGCATAGAGTTCCTCCGATGCGACGTAACGCAGCAGCTTCATAGCGATATTGAGGTGCATTGCGCTGGCTTTGGTGATGAGCAGCGACTCATGAATTTTTCCGTTCTCGTGAACTACGGCGAATTCGAGCAATCCCTCATTCATGTTCACGGTGCAGGGCACGCGCACTTGTCGGGTCATGGGATCGAAAATGATCTCGCCAATTTGCATGGTGCCATCGGCCAGCTTTTTCACTGAGGGAGCCGCCTTGTCAGAGGGTTTTTCTTCCGCTTGCTCGGCAGCCGGCTTCTCAGGCGTAGGCTCAGGCTTCGCTTGATCAGGTTCGGCAGCGAACAGAATCGAGCAAAAAATCGGAAAAATATAGGCCACAGAGCGCATAAGAGATAGAAGGAACTAATATTGTAACGTTACCAACGCCGAAAATCTTAGATTTTTTTACGGTGCGGGCGTGTTTAATCGACTCGCGAACTTTTGCCAGAGCAGACGGGAGACAGATGACTGAAACAGTGAGAGCGGATCTTGAGGTTCTTTGTGTGCGATGGGGGCCTGAAAATCGGTGAGGGAACCGACATCCTCGCGGATCAATTTATAGGCGCTCGTCAGCACAAGATTTCGGAGGACGACTGGATCGGTTTGATCCGAGGAGATCGTAATCGTTTTTGATTGCGTCGATTTTTGATCGTAACCGCTGAACCAAAGTGCGATGGGTAATTTGGGTGCATCTTTGGCGGGGCGCGGGCCGCTGTTTACCTTAGCTTTGATTTCGACAATGCCTGAGGAGTTCGTGCTGAGCAGAGCGCAAAGTTCCGCCAAAATAGGTTCTAGCAACTCCGCCGTTTCTCGATCACAGCCAGCCTTAAGCTGGATGACATGCACGGCCGAGGGATCGACATTCCATAGTGGCAATTGTGGTGAGAGTCGCTGAATGGCCTTCGAGGCAAGCTCATACTGCGCAGGCTCTGGCTTGACGCCATCAAGAACCCGTTCCCAAGCTAACAAGGCACGTTGCAATTCGCCCTTAGCTTCTAGTTGTGTTGCCAACGCGACGAAAAAATCCGAACCTTTTTCGGCCAGATCGGCATAGCAATCGAGACCAGGCGATACCGACAAATCTCCGAACTCCGCCAGTAAATCTTCTTTTTCCTGCGGAGGAGGCTCCAGCGCTGGATCAGGCAGCATCAACTTCGTAGGCTTCACCAAGATGGCTTTGGCTGGCAAATCTTGAGCAATGACATCGACTGCTTTCAGATCTATGGCTGTGGCATGACGCACCTCGACAAGGCGCTGATCAGAGGGCGGTGTCAAAAAATCTTTGTCTTTTACCCCATTCCACCAGACGAGGGAAACGGTGATCACGCATGAAATGACGGCGATGAAATAATGAATGCGCACGACTTGAGTTTAATTGGGAAAGGGTGGATTCGCAAGTTGAATGCTCAACTCAACAAAAAAAGACACGGCCTGAACCGTGTCTTTTTCATGAAAAGTAGCGTAACCCGCGAGAGGGATTATGCATCAGCGGATTTTACCAAGGTAGCACGCTTACCAACGCGTTGACGCAGGTAGTTGAGCTTAGCGCGACGAACTTTGCCACGATGGGAAACTTCGATTTTCGCGATACGTGGTGTGTGAACTGGGAAAATACGCTCTACACCCTCGCCGTAGGAAATCTTGCGAACGGTGAACGAAGAGTTCAGACCGTGCCCCTTGCGACCGATGACGATGCCTGCGAAAATCTGCACGCGCTCTTTGCCACCTTCCACAACGCGGCAATGCACTTTGACGGTGTCTCCTACGTTGAAGTCGGCTACGTCCGATTTCAGCTGCTCAGTTTCAATTTTTTCGATAATGTTCATGGTCTTGTGTAGGAGATATGGTTGAGTCGTTGCATGTCCGGTTTCAGATCGACCGGGGAAAGGGGCGCGCAAACTAGAGTTTTTTTCACAAGATGGCAACTGTGAATTTCACTTGGCGCACTTTTTTTTGAAAATTTAGCGATTTTCCTCTAAAAAATGCAAGGCAGCGGGCGTTCCAGGTGTCACTGTACGATAAAAACACGAATTCCGACCCGTGTGACAGGCGCCACCACCAGCTTGCTCAACAAGTAACACCAGTGCATCTTGGTCACAATCGGTGCGCATTTCGATGATTTTCTGGATTTGGCCTGAGGTGGCACCTTTGTGCCAAATTTCCTTGCGCGAGCGCGACCAGTAGACCGCTTCACCTTTTTCCAAGGTCATGCGCAAGGACTCGCGATTCATCCACGCCAGCATCAGCGGCTCGCGCGTTTGAGCATCGAGAGCCATCGCCGCGATAAGTCCGTTCTCGTCAAACTTCGGCGCAAACTCACGCCCATCCTCGATTTGCTTTTTATCAACTCGTGCCGCAAAACATCCGCAATTTTCTGTATTATCGCTCACGACGCAGGCTAGCAGTCGATTGCTCACAGATCAAGTCATTTACCCGATCATGCCGCATTCTCCCCTGCCCCACAGACTTCCGCTCGATGAAAATCTTTGCTTCCCTCCCGCAAAATCCACGCTATTCTCCCGCCATGCGCAACTTTCGGATCATTGGTTGGATGACGATGACTCTTGCTTTCTCGGGAAGCTTGTTCCCCCACCATGCTTGGGCTCAACAACCAGCCGCCCCTGCTCAGCCTAACTTCGACCCCTCCGATGTCTATTACCAAGCGTGGTTATTCACCCGCGAGGCTGAAACCCTCAGCAAGCAAGGTCGCCATGCCGATGCCTTGGAGAAACTGCGCAGCGCTGAGAAATTTTTCGAAACCATCCACCGCTTTCACCCCGAGTGGAAAAAGGAAATGGTCGGTGATCGACTCAGCGTCACCAAAGGCCAAGTTAATAAAATCCTTACACTCGCTCAAGCTCAGCAGAAAAAAGACGACATTGCCGTCGCCGAAATCATCGAGAGTGGCGGCGACACCCGCAATCTTTCGCCGATGCCCTTGAACCCGAACGCAGCAAACGTCGAGATCGAAAGCGCACGCGTCACCGAACTCGAAAACGAAGTCAAGCGCCTGCGCACCGCTCTCGCATCGCCTGCGAACGAAAGCTCGCGCGAGGCCGCGCGCGCCAGCGATCTCGCCAAACAACGCGACGATCTGAACGCTCGCTTGCGCCAAACCACCACCGAACTTGAAGCTCTGCGCTCGAAATTATCCACGGCTCCCGTGCAGACAGAAATGGACAGACTCAACCTGCGCATCCGTTCACTAGAACAAGAACGTCAAGCCATGGGCATGGCACTTTCCCAAAGTCGCGAAGAGGCGCTCCAGTCTCAGGCGAAAATGAACACGCTCACCGCAGACTTTCAAGCGGCTCGCCAACAGCTCGCCGATCTCCAGCGCAACATGAAGTTGGAGCGCGAAAAATCCAATCAAGTCACCGGCGCTCAACTCAAGCAACTGCAAGCTCTTGAAGCCACCGTCAAGCAAAAGGATAGCGAGATAGCTGCGGCCAATAATCGCATTTCTTCTCTGCAAAAGGAATTGCAAGAAAGCAAAGACGCCTTTCAAGAATTACGCACCGAGCGTGATGATCTCCTCCTCGAACGCGACCACATGGCAGCGCTACTCAAGCTCAGCGAAAGCGGACGCGTGCAACAGCTCATCGAACAAAACATGGGGCTTGCCAAGGAACTCCGCGAATCAAAAGAACGCGTCGAGCTTCTTAATCAAAACGCCAACGAGAACAACGATAGCTTGCTCGAAGCCCTGCGAGACCTCGCCATCACCAAATCAAAAATCCTCTCGCTACAAAAAGAAAAATCTGCGCAAGACCAGCGCATGAATGATTTGGAGAAACAACTTCTCAGCAACGAAAAATCTCTCGGTCAGGGAGATAACACCGTCAACAAGCAAGAAGCGGAAGCTCTGCGCGAAATCATCAAACGTCAACTTCGCCAACAAGAACTGCGCAAGAAAAAAGCTCAGGTATTGCTCGATGCCGCCAAGAGTAAAAGCACCGGCGACGCCAACTACGATGAAGCCATCGCCTTGCTAACCGATGAAAAAATTTCGCTCACCCCCGAGGAACAAAAAATCGTCGATGCCCAACGCATCGATGGCGAAATTTTCTCCCCCTACGCTGGCAGCAAAGACCGTGTGGCAGCAGCCAATACCGAGATGCACGAGCAGATCGAAAACTTTACCAAGTCAGCGGTTCGTGCCTTCGGCGCCAATCGACTCAGCGCCTCGCGTGAAGTTCTCGAATTCATCCTCGAAGACGTCCACCCCGGACACATTCCCACTATGACCAAACTCGGCATCGTGCAAATGCGTCTCGAAGACTATCCCGCAGCCGCTCTCACCTTGCGCAATGCCATAGAAAATGACGAAACCCGCTCGAACTCGCACCGCTTGCTCGGCTTAGCACTCTATAAATCCGGGGATATGCCTGCGGCAGAGCAATCCGTGCGCCGCGCCCTCGAGATCGACCCCAAAGACTACCGCGCCTACACCCTTCTCGGCAACACGCTATTCCGCGCCAATCAATTCGCCGAGGCCCAGCTTAGCTACGAAAAAGCCATCGAGCTCAACCCCGAAAATGCCGATGTCTATCACAACCTCGCGCTGCTACATCAACGCAAGGGAGAGCTCAAGCTAGCACGCGAAACCTACGCCAAGGCCATCGAATACGGATCCCCGCCCAATCCGGAGTTGGAATCGAAGTTGCAGTGATTCGCTGGAATAAAAAAAAGCCACCCGCGCGGGTGGCTTTTTTGTTGTTGGATCGGAGACCAATCGGCTTTGGCTTACGCAAGAGCGAGGTTCGCGTTCGATGCAAGACGTTGCGAGAGGTTTTCCCATCCGCCTTCTTGTTGCATGTTGAAAACGTGGAGGTAAAGAGCAACGATTTTCGGCTCATTGTCGGCGAGCAATTTCTCAATGCCAGCATCGAGGCGGGTATCGTCGAGCACTTTGGGCAGATCGCCATGGATCGAACCTTTGCCGTCGTGCAAGATGCCGAGCGCATCGCAGAAGGTGCCAAGCATCGCTTGATGACCAGCCATGAACCAAGCTTGCAACAAGTGCTCACCAAGGGTGTCGGAGGCGCGGAGTTGCAAGGTCTGCATGATCCACTTGTATTGTTCGGCCATGGATTTCTTTGCGACAAACACAGGACGCAGTTTCCGGGCATTGGCCAGAGTCGCGAGGGTGTGCTTGTACACATTTTTATCGTTGGAACGGAACCAATCCAGCATTTGAGTGATCAATGCAGGGTCAACGGCTTTGTAAATTTCGTGAGGCTTCATAAAGTGCTAGCGCGTGCAATGTTTCTGCGCAAAAAATCCGGATTATGCAAGAGGCAAGATCAACATGTTTGATTGAATTGCAGAAAATCGCCGTTACAATCCCCTCACATGAACCCAGAAACCGGAAAAACGTTGCGCTGGCTGCTGGTCCTCTCGTTTGTCAGCGGTATGATTTTTTTCCTGATCTATAAGGTCGAGGACTCGCTGCAACGCACGCAGAGCGCCGCCTCCGCCCGTCTTGATCAAATTCTTGCCGCCGTAACCGGGAATACTACCAACATGATCTCGGGCCGCGCGGTGATCGATGAAAAAAAAGACATCGCCGAGCTCAGCTTGATGGAAATGCGCATGAATGCCGTGCGTGAGATGGAAAATACCGGTGCGCTCTTGAAGTATGTGCCACTCGGTACCAAGCGCGTGGTCATCCGCGCCCATTACAAAGTGAAAGCTGGTTACAAACTGACGCCCGGCGTTTCTCTGCGCTCGGAGGACGGCGAATTAGTAGCAAAATTCCCGAAAGCGGAAATCCTTGGTGTGGAGCTTCTCGATTTTGAGGAACTCGAAAATTCCGACGGCTGGGCCAACAAGGTAACGGGTGATGACCGCGCGTGGTTGATGCGCGAGATCAAGGCGCAAATGCAGGAAGAGGCCGCGGCGAGTGGCATGCTCGAAGAAGTGGAATCCAAGCTGCGCACCCGACTGCAGGATCTCATCGGCCATCCCAACGTGCGCATCGAACACGAGACGGCAACGCCCTGATTTAATTCAGCGAGCCTTTTGCGCCGTCGCCACCAGCGTTTGTAGCTTGGGCGGCTTGGTCTCGCGATCAACGATCGCAGTTTCGACTTGTTGAAAGCCGACGCTTTCCATCATTTCGGCGAGCTCGCCTTCGGGAAAACCGAGCCAGCGATCGGAGTAAAGTTCGTGAGCCTTGGTGAAGGAATGCTTGGCGAGATCGAGAATCAGCAGCCTGCCGCCTTTTTTCAAAATGCGTTTGGCCTCGGCGAGAGCCTTGAGCGGTTCCTCGGCATGATGCAGCGCTTGGCTGAGAATCGCGAGATCGACTGTGGAATCGGCGATCGGCACGGCTTCGATTTCTCCGAGTCGGAATTCGAGATTCGGTAGGTCGTGTTGTTGTGCGAGGTGTTGGCCGAACTCGACCATTTTCGGCGAAATATCCACGGCGATCACATGTTTTGCGCGTTGGGCAAGTAGTTGGGAAAGAGTTCCTTCGCCCGCACCGAGGTCAGCGACGACATCGTAGTTCATCACCTTGAGCAAGGCTTCAGCGAGCGCTTTCCACGAGCGACCTGGAACGTAGCTTTTTCCAAATTTTCCCGCCAGCTCATCAAAATAGGCCCGCGCCTTGTCCTTGCGCTTGCGGTTGAGGTGTCGCAGCGCCGATTGATCCTTGGCGCACTCCGGCATCTCGTCGCCCGCTTTTTTCGCGATCACGATGAGGTCTTCCGGTAGTTCGGACTGATAGATGTTATTTTTTCCCGAACGTTGATCGGTGACCAGTCCCTCCTGTTTCAACAAGGAGAGCTGGGTAGAAATCCGACTCTGGCCCATGCCGAGAATCTCTTGCAATTCGGCAACCGAAAGGGGGTGACTTTGCAACAACAACAGAATCCGCAGTCGCGTCGGGTCCGCCAGTAGTTTCAGACATTTCAGAGTTGACAGTTTCATCTTCGGCATGATTGTATCAACGCATCGCGATTTGACGATACGAAAATTACAAAATTATGAGCACATACATTTTTTCCTCCGAGTCGGTGGGCGAAGGTCATCCAGACAAAGTAGCTGATACCATTTCAGACGCCATCCTCGATGCCTGCCTTGCGCAAGACAAGACCAGCCGTGTAGCCTGTGAAACCTTTGTGAAATCCAACATCGTCGTCGTCGGCGGTGAGATCACCACGAATGCCAAGGTGGACTACGAAAAAGTCATTCGCGACGCCGTCCGCGGCATCGGTTACACCAACAACGATGACATTTTCCATGCTGATACCTTGTTCATCAACAACTACCTCACGGGTCAATCACCCGACATCGCTCAAGGTGTCGATGCCAAAAAAGCCAAGGGCAAAAAACATGCCGAGCAAGGCGCTGGCGACCAAGGCATCATGTTCGGGTATGCATCGAACGAGACCAAAGAGCTGATGCCCGCTCCTGTGATGTATGCTCACTTGTTAGGTCGTGAGTTGACCAAAGTTCGCAAAGCCGGCAAAGTTGCCAAATGGCTGCGCCCCGATGCCAAGAGCCAAGTTTCCGTGGAATACGTCAACGGCAAACCCACTCGCATCGTTAACGTCGTGATCTCGACCCAACATGCCGCTTCCGTAGAGCATCCCGAAATCGAAAAATTCTGCATCGAGCTCATCAAGCGCGTGTTGCCGAAGAAGATGCTCACCAAGGAGACCGAATATTTGATCAATCCTACAGGCAAGTTCGTCATCGGTGGCCCACAAGGTGATAGCGGTCTTACAGGACGCAAAATCATCGTCGACACCTACGGTGGCATGGGCCGTCACGGTGGTGGTGCTTTCTCCGGAAAAGACCCATCGAAAGTCGACCGCTCCGCCGCTTACATGGGCCGTTGGGTTGCGAAAAACGTCGTCGCCGCAGGCCTCGCCGATAAGTGCGAAATCCAATTCGCCTACGCCATCGGTCATCCATTGCCCGTCAGCGTGCACATCGACACCTTCGGTACCGGCAATCACTCTGATGCCGCAATCCTCGCTGCCGTGCTGAAAGTTTTCTCCTTCAAGCCTGCCGACATCATCAAGCAACTCGACCTGCTCCGCCCCATCTACTCCAAGTCCACCAACTACGGTCACTTCGGCAAAACCGACAGCGACCTCACCTGGGAGCGCACGGATAAAGTAGAGGCGCTGAAGAAGGCTATCAAATGATCTGACGGATAAGTCCAATCAGTCAAATCCGACCGATCTAACCTAAATTTAACACAAATACAATATGACCGACTACAAAGTACGCGACATCGGCCTGGCCGACTTCGGAAGAAAAGAAATCGACATCGCCGAGCACGAAATGCCCGGCCTGATGGCCACCCGTGAAAAATACGGCAAGGAAAAACCATTGCAAGGCGTCCGCATCATGGGCTCTCTGCACATGACGATCCAGACCGCTGTGCTCATCGAAACTCTCGTCGATCTCGGCGCGGAAGTTCGCTGGGTGAGCTGCAATATTTTCTCCACACAAGATCATGCAGCCGCAGCCATCGCCGCACGCGGCATTCCTGTCTATGCCTGGAAAGGCGAGACCCTAGAAGAATATTGGTGGTGCACTTGGAAAGCTCTGGTGAATCCACAAGGCCTCGGTCCTCAGCTGATCGTCGATGACGGTGGCGATGCGACCTTGCTCATCCACAAAGGCTACGAGCTCGAAAATGGTTCCGACTGGATCACCACTCCTTCCGGCAGCCATGAAGAGCAAGTCATCAAAGATCTGCTCAAAACCATCCACGCTGAGCAACCAGGCATTTTCCACGAAATCGTCAAAGAGTGGAAAGGTGTTTCCGAGGAAACCACCACTGGCGTCCATCGTCTCTATCAAATGGCCAAAGCCGGCACTTTGCTGGTTCCTGCCATCAACGTCAATGACTCCGTCACCAAATCGAAGTTCGATAACCTCTACGGTTGCCGCGAATCATTGGTCGATGGCATCAAGCGCGCCACTGACGTCATGATCTCCGGCAAAGTCGGAGTCGTTTGCGGCTACGGCGATGTCGGCAAAGGCTGCGCCCAAGCCCTTCGCGGCCAAGGTGCACAAGTTGTCGTCACCGAAGTTGACCCAATCTGCGCTCTGCAAGCTGCTATGGAAGGCTTCCGCGTTCTTACCGTCGAGGACACCCTCGGCTGGGGCGATATCTACGTTACCACCACCGGCAACAAAGACATCATCCGCCTCGAGCACATGGAAAAAATGAAGGACCAAGCGATTGTTTGCAACATCGGTCACTTCGACAACGAGATCCAGATCGACAAGCTCGACACCGCTCCCGGCGTTGCCAAGCTCAACATCAAGCCACAAGTGGATCGCTACACCTTCCCCGCTGGCAACTGCATCTATATGCTTGCCGAAGGTCGTCTCGTCAACCTCGGTTGCGCCACAGGTCACCCATCGTTCGTGATGAGCAATAGCTTCACCAACCAAACGCTGGCACAAATTGATCTTTGGAAAAACAAAGACACCTACAAAGCGGGCCAAGTAACCGTGCTGCCGAAACACCTCGACGAAGAAGTGGCTCGCCTGCACCTTGCAAAAATCGGCGCCAAGCTCACCAAGCTGACCCCCGATCAAGCCGACTACATCGGCGTCTCCGCCGAAGGCCCCTTCAAAGCTGATCACTATCGCTATTGATCGTGGCGGCGCTTTCCACTCGTCGCGCCGCAGCGTAGCGAAGGAGGAAGCGCCAAGCCTTCGTAGCAAAAAAGCTACTAAACAAAAATCCCCGCCCAACACGGCGGGGATTTTTTTGCCTTACAGAAAAGTAGTCGAAAAAAGGGGAAGATAATCATTCACATGATGCTACGAGGGACTCGCTCACGTGTCTCCCCAGGCGGAAGCAGCTTTGGATTTCGCTGCGACAAGGAGGTCGAGAGTTTGGTGTTTGGCGCACCAGTTCTCAATGTACGTCCAGTCGAGTCGGAGCGGTCCTTGAACTTGTAATACGGCAACAACATCGGCGAAATCTTTAGTCCTCTTGGCCACGTGGCTCCAGCGCAGTTTTTGGATGATGACGTCTTCTACGGTGGGCAGGCAGGCGTTCACACCTGGCGCAATCTCGACTTTTTGACGCCTGTCGAAGCGGGCGCAGTCGTGAGCATCTTTGCTTAGGTGAAATAGCTCGATCTCAAAGGGGCTGTCCTTTACCTTAATCAACTCCTTGCGAGTGGATGTGACCATTTCAAAGCTTGATTGCTGTTCTAGTGCCAGATTAGCGGGAAGCAGGGAGAGTATCTTTTCCCAATACTCATGGTCGAGGCTTACCACAAGGTCGGCATCTTTTGTGGACCGTGGAATGCCGTAGAAGTTGGATGAATAGGAGCCTACAATCATGTAGGGCACTTCTGCCTTTTCCAGTGTGCAGATCAGACTGATAAGAGCATCGGTGCCATTCATTGGGCGGATTGTGTTGCGAATTGTAGCCTTCTGCGGAGTTCCTTATGTCGGCGGGTAATGTCCCAATCAGGATGTTGATGAGCTATTCCCGCGAGGCTCCATGCGCAGGCTTCCTCGAAGAGTGATGCTCCAGCATCAAATTTCTCAAATGCCGTCATGGCACGCGCCCGCCGCACCTTGTCCAATTCGGCAGAACGTGCTTGGGCGGCGATGATCTCATCAGTCATGGCAAGAATTTATCGTGTCTACTTGGCGAGGCAAGGAAGAATTTTGAATTTTACATGATCCGAGCGCTGCTTTATTAGAATTAAACCTCAAACAATATGAAAGCATCAAAATACTGTGCGGAGATATTAATCAAAATATCGAAAAACTTTCCTCAGTAAATTGAAAAATTCAGACTAGACAGACTATTTTATTCAGCTATGGTGGCATCATGAAAAACAGCACGTGGCAACTTCAAGAAGCGAAAAGCCGATTCAGTGAGCTTGTGGAAACGGTCATGGCAGAAGGAGCGCAAATCGTCACCAAACATGGAAAACCGACTGTCGTGGTGATCTCGGCTGAAGAATACCATCGCAATATCGCCCCACCAAAGTCTCTTGCTGCTGCGCTGCGTGCTTGCCCAGATGACCTCAGGGTTTTGCTCGGCAAAAAACAGAAGCAACACGCCCGAAACATCAAAATGGACTGAACGTGAAGAAATACCTTCTTGATACCAACGTCGTTTGTGAAGCTACTGCGCGGCAACCCGTAAATCACGTATTGCAGTGGATCGAAGATCACTCCGATCGATGCTTCCTATCTTCGGTCACATTAGGAGAAATTTGGAAAGGATTGCATCGACTGCCTGAGGGCAAAAGGAAACGGTTGTTATGCCAATGGGCGGAAAACTTGGAGCATGACTTTGCGGATCGCACCCTCACACTGGATACCAGCACTTTGAAGATCTGGGGGAAATTGTATGCGAAACACGAAGCCACAGGCTACAACCTTGATGTGATGGATAGCCTACTCGCTGCCACCGCTTT
>Ga0208597_1000562_pt1 | contig 14716 bp, 10 predicted proteins | sample LakMenEpi05May12_FD_150673 | JGI IMG/M metagenome (GOLD analysis project Ga0208597, IMG submission 150673) | Freshwater microbial communities from Lake Mendota, WI - 05MAY2012 deep hole epilimnion (SPAdes) | ecosystem: Environmental > Aquatic > Freshwater > Lake > Epilimnion/Euphotic zone ...
TACATGCCATTGCCATCCTTCAAAGTACTTGATTGATCCAAGCCTTTCAAAATCAACAACAAAACCAACGAAATCGGAGCTACAAAGATGCCTATTGTAACCAATGGCCATCGGGCCGAACCCAACAACATTGTTGTCATCGACCAAAATTCATGCCCCCAACGCCCCAATTTTCCGTAAGCAAACGCCTTGTCGGTCACTTCAAAACCTGCCTCAAACAACATATTCAAAAGGTCTTGTCGATTAAAAACCACTTGCCTTCCTTGCTGTGATTCATAATGATTAAAATGGTGAAACATCCAACGATACAACCTGGTCTCAATTTTAAAACCCACCGGCACATAAAGCAGCATAGACTTCCCAGATTTCAACACCCGATGCATTTCTGTCATGGTAAATGATGCATTCTTTACATACGGTAGCACAGCAAAACAGAAAATCAAATCCACACTTTCATCCACCAAATCCTTCATTCCATCATCCAAATCAGCGCAAATAAACTCAGTTATTCCCGCACTTTTCTCTGGTCGACGACCAAAATAATCCCCAAGGAAATTGATCCAAGCTCCATTTCGATCAATACCTAGCAGCCGATCAAAAGGTGCATTCTTAGCCATGAAAATATAATGTCCGTCTCCGCAGCCGACATCCAAAATCGTACCGATACCAGCACCGCCATCCAAAAAAGCATCGCTAGATTTCCCGGTAATTCTTTTTAACACAGACTTTACCTTCCGTCTGATCAATCCGTTCCTTTGGTATAACATACGCTGCAGAAAATGCACCCAACGAATGCCAGCCTTCCAACGGTGCAGGATTCCTGGAACCGAATGATCAAATGCCTGCGCTACCCATTTCATTTATCGTAAGATTCATCAAAGATAATTATGCAACAAAAGTCTTTTGCTTTATTTTAACAGTATCGTACTTCGCAACCAAGACTGAGCAACTCGAAGAAACCCTTAAATCGACTGAAATCCTGCACAAACTCACCCCTGATGTGATGGAGCACATCGAAACCATACTTCAAAACAAGCCCCAACATCCACTGTACTAACTGTGGCATAAGGTTTGCACATTTGGCGCGAATGAAATTTCGTGGTACGCTACTGATGTCGACTGTTTTCCTAAGCCTTCTCGCTTGGATCGGCACATCAAACGCAGACCCCATCGAAAAAGCACTCAAACTCATTCGCATTTCTTCCAAATCTGCAAAACCCATTTCCAAACTCCGAAAATCTTCGGTACCAAAAGACACAAATCAGGCAACGCAAGATATCGCTCAACTCAATCAACAAGAAGCGGCTCTCATCTTATTCAAAAGGAGATTCACCAAAGACAGCATCAATCCTGTGCTATATCACGCCCAAGCACTGCTGCCTAACAACAAAGAATCCGACGCCCAACTCCAACTAGCCTTAACGGCAATGCAATATTGGGGGACGACAACAATCAGCAAGGCCGGGAAAGACAAATCAGGGGAAATTTGGAAAAAATACGACAATAAATATGGTGTAACCTACAGAAATACGGACACCTTGCTTTACAATTTGACACAGATATGGTGGACGCAAAAACCGAATTATAATTTAGAGCATGCAAGAAAATTATTGCATGAGATAGAATTCCATCACGAACGTATTTCTAACTATCAAGTCGCCATTCAACGCATCGAAGATGAGACTTTTAATCAAGCTGTAGCCAAACTCAAAACGCCAGCAGACACTGCCTTCCATGCCCCAAAATTTGAATCGATCGCCCTCAAATCGCACCACAAACTCATTGAATTTCAAAAAGAATACATCGAACGTTTAGAATTTGATTCATTGATGCACTCACGGGATATCCAAGCGTTATCGGCCCGAAGATCTCAATTGCTAAAAATCAAAAAGCCCACCCAACAGGTAAAGTTGATGATTCAACAAGCCGAAGATACCCTTGTGCAATGGGAATATGAATTGGCTTGCAGCGAGGACCAAGAATACAGCTATTTACGTTTCCTCAAATCATACCCAAAAGCACCGCAAAAGAATGCGATTTTGCAAAAACTAGATGCGATGGCTTTTGAACGGGCACAACAAATCAATACGGTTGAGGCCTATGAAAGTTACCTCAAAAACCAGCCCCAGCCGCCAATTGGTAGGCAAGACCTGACGATGCGGGCACAATTTCTACTTCGAGCCCTCACCGTGATTCCCGTGCCATTTGCTTACACCAACAAAGACGGATTTTACTTCGCCGATTCATCAACCGGTCAGCCCTGGATGGAATTGGACTATAAAATGGCCTACCCTTTTGCGTTGAATAACAACAAATCGCAGTTCGTTGAAAACGGCTCAACGCTTATCCCAGGCTGCGCACTGGTGATGCGAACAGATACCTTTGGCCTAATAGAATACAGTTACATCACAAAGGATGGAAAACCCTTTACCAAAAACAATTACGAAACAATTTATCAGTTTAGTAGCAGCATGGCCTTTGTTCAACGCGGCGGCAGATGGGGCATTCTCAATTACCGCGGCAAAGAATTGTTGCCCTGCAAATTCGAAAATTTACGATACGATACCGCAGCCCATCGAGGAGCATTAAAAACGAACAAAAAGTGGGCGCTCTTCAACGAATCCGGCAAGCTAATCACCCCGCCCAAATACGATGCAATAGGTTTTGAAACATGGGAAAACGAACCTACCGAATCCCCCGCCAAACTGTGGATTAAAAATCGATGCGCCGCCCAAATCAACGGAAACTGGGCCTTGATTGATACGCTAGGAAATTCATTAACCCCCTTCGCATACGAAAGCATGACCTCACTGCCTTTTGGTCGTTTCATGGGCAAAATCAACGATGGATACTGCCTTTGGCGCGATACCATTCAATGCAGTGCGGAATACTCTGAGGCCGTGGATTTTGGCAAACCCTATACCCTAGTTCAACAAAAAGGTTGGGGAATTATTGATACCCTCGGAAGAATTTTGGTACCCCCGATTTATGAAAAAGCCCTCTTGGTAGGTAGTACAGTGGCGCTTCTGAAGAACAAAAAATGGAATTTTTATTACTCTCGCGGGGAATTCAATTTACCCATCAAAGGCGCGATCGACGATTTTAGAATGCATGGCGATGGAATGGTTTTCGCACGTCAAAAGAAAAATTGGATCCTCTATCACGCCTACACCAAAACTGTGAGGAAAGTTAAAACTACTGATTTACAACAACTTACAGACACTTTACTCCTAGAACCCATTGGTAATAGTTGGTTTATAACGCATGCGAACGGCAAAATATTATTGTCGGATAGCCTCAGCAGCCTTAGCAAACTAAACGACCATGAATGGTTGGCGAGCAAATCATCGGGCACAGGATTGTTGTGTTTACCATCCATGCAGTGGAGCCTAAAGCCAAAATATCAAGAAATCATCGTGTCGCAAAAACCATCGCATTATATGGTAAAGAGCAACGAAAAATGGGGCGTGGTCAATAGTTTCGGCGATATAATTGTACCTATCATTTACGATGCGATAACCGATACCGAATACCCGGGATATTGGTATGCATTGCAGGGCGAAAAAACCCTTTGGATTAATGCATCAGGTGCTGCCTTGTTGGGTAAATAACGCATGCCACTGTCTTCTTTTTTGAATGCCGCATTAGCCTGTACGATTTTGGGCCGATTGTACGCAAAACTTTGGCGCGCAGCCTCCCCTTTGTTTATCTTTGCAAATCGGTATCGTTTTAATAGCATCGCCTCAACAATACATGGTCCCGTAGTAGAATGGATACTACGAATGCCTCCGGAGCATTAGATACAGGTTCGATTCCTGTCGGGACCACCACCCTGAAATGATGCGAATTTTACATTTCGCTAAATTCGATTTTCGCAAATTCGAATTGTACTTGGAATTTGGTAAATCAATGATTGCCATTAATTATCCCTAAATTGCAGTTTTATTATAACTTATGTCGTTTAAATACATCTCAAAAGACAGCCCTGATCTCATCCTAAAACAGATCAAAGGAAAGGTAGATGACTATTTTTTAACAAATAACTACACCAAAAATGGCAATGGATATTTGATCCTAAAATTTATTGCTCAATTGATATTGGTTGTAGCTTCCGTTTATTGGGCTTTTCATGCAAACAACTTTTTAACCCTGTGTTTGGCCTTTTTGTCAGTTGGCTTTACGATGCTCATCATGGGTATTAACTTTGGTCATGATGGAGCACACGGTTGCCTTACAGGCAATAAAAAAATCGATGGCACCTTGTTCCAAATTCTATATGGAATTCAAGGATTGGGGGGCTACATGTGGCAAATCCGACATAATTCAGCCCACCATATTTTCCCAAATGTATATGATCGCGATTCCGACTTAGAAATGTCGCCTTTGATCCTTTTAAATCCCAAACAAAAGTCAAAACCCATCCACAAATACCAACATATTTACGCACCACTTTTGTATGTAGTCGTTACCCTCTTTTGGATCTTTGCCGAGGATTTTATTATTATGATTCGAAAAGATTCCGCGAATTCGAAAATTAAGAAAATCCCCACCATCGAATGGATCAAAATTGTTGCCATCAAAGTGATTTACCTTTTCAATTTTATCGTTTTACCAACGCTAATCACATCGTTTAGCCTCATCCAAGTAGTTTCGGCATTTTTGATTATGCACTTTATTATTTCATTCTTTTTGACGTTTACATTTTTCATCTCGCATCACATTCAAGAAATTACATATGTTCGAGCGAACGAAGAAACCAACATCATTGAAAACTCCTGGCTCAGTCATCAAATCAATACCACAATAGATTTTCATCCCAAAAGCTACGTTGCCCATTTCCTATTTGGTGGATTTAATACGCACATCGCCCATCATATTTTCCCGGAAATTTGCCACATCCATTACCCAGCACTTACCCAAATCGTAAAAGAAACCCTGGAAGAAAATAACGTGGGTCATTGGTATAAATCTTTCACCTTTTGGCAGGGCATGAAATCTCATATTTTGCATTTAAAAAAGACAGCGCACGAGATTTTGGAACAGCAACAGAACGAAGAACTTAAATCATTAGAAACAAGTAACTAACCACACTCATTTATATTTGCTACAATGAGTTATAAAATTCAGTTTTCACAATGGTTGATGCATCAACTCCAAAAAGCCGGAGCCACCGCCGAATCATGTGAAATTTTACACCCCCTCGTTTTAACGATCGGACTCGTTGTCCTAATAGCAATCGCCGATTTTGTTTCTAGAAAAGTCATCCTCACAGTGGTGGCTCGGTATGCAAAAAAATCCAATAACACCTACGACGATATTCTGGTTGAAATGCGGGTTTTTATCTATCTCGCACACGTCGTTCCCGCCCTCGTTGCCAAAAAAGGTCTCCTTTTTATATTCAACGAAAACTCGGATTGGGTCAATATTTTACAACACCTAATCGATGCGTATATCATCATCGCCATCATCCGTTTTGTGCAAGCGGTGCTCAGAGCAATCAAAGTGTTTTTACTCAATTCAGAGGACTTCAAAGACAAACCCATCGGATCGTATACCCAACTGCTAAACATCATCAATTACGCCGTAGGTATCCTATTTATAATCAGCAACAGCACCGATAAACCCCTGTGGACATTGCTAACGGCTTTCGGTGCCCTATCAGCCTTGGTCATCCTAACCTTCCGCGATACCATTTTGGGATTGGTAGCTTCCATTCAAATTTCCGGGAACGATATCGTTAGAATGGACGATTGGATCGAGGTACCCAAATACGGTGCAGACGGACATGTGATTGAAATTAACCTCTCAAATATTAAAGTCAAAAACTGGGACAATACCATCACCACAATCCCAACCCATGCACTCATTAACGATGCGTTTAAAAACTGGAGAGGCATGGAAGAAAGCCAAGGCCGGAGAATGAAACGCTCCATCAATATCAAAATTTCTACCATCCAATTCTGTACCCCTGAAATGTTGGAGCGATATAAAAAAATTGCGTTGATTCGGGACTATATCGACAAAAAACAAGAGGATATCGACGCATACAATAGCAAAAACAATATCGACAAAACGGTTCTCGCCAATGGCAGAAACCTAACCAACGTTGGGATTTTTAGGGAGTATATGTACCGCTACGTGGATCAACATCCCAAGGTGAACAAGAAATTGGTGGCCCTTGTGAGGCAGTTGTCTCCCGGCGAAAAAGGATTGCCACTAGAGTTGTATTGTTTCACCCGCGACAAACAGTGGATCGACCACGAGAATATCGCAGCTGATATTTTTGATCATGTGCTCGCGGTTGTTCCTCAATTTGATTTAGAAATTTTCGAATCCCCTTCTGGTAAAGAAAGTTGATTGCAAAATAATTTCGCGCACTACTTTGCCCTATTACTCACTGCGATTTTTGTATCTTTGATTCATGGTAATCCGCTTGCCCAAATGGTTCTTACTTTGCATCTGCGCTTTCTTCTTAAGCCAAGGGAATAAAGTAGTTGACAACCTATTTGAATATTCCAAAAACATTGAAATTTTCACTGCCCTCTACAAAGAATTAGGCACCAATTACGTCGATGAAATCGAGCCCGGGAAATTGATGAAAACCGGCATCGATGCGATGCTTAAATCACTGGACCCCTACACCAATTTCTTTACTGAATATCAAGCCGAAGAGGCCCTGATCGAAAAACAAGGTCAATATGGTGGCGTGGGATGCAGAATCATGCTCCGAAACCATTACCCGGTTGTCAATTTCATTGAAGAAGGCTATGCCTTCAACATCGCCGACGTTAGACTCGGTGATATCATCACTAGCATCAATGGCATCTCCTTAAAAGACAAGTCAACCGACCAATTATTGAGTATGGTTCGAGGCGCACCCAATACATCGTTCTCCATAGAAATTGATAGAGAAGGCAAAAGCATCAAAAAGCAAATCACCCGGATGGCAATCAAAACAGCCAGCGTATCGTTCAGCGGAATGTATCAAGGGGATATTGCCTACGTAAAACTCGAAGAATTTGGTCAGCACGCAGCCGATGAAATAGAAACATCGCTCAAAAAGATGATGGAGAAAACGGAGTTGAAAGGGGTGATTTTGGACTTGCGCGACAATGGCGGTGGACTCTTAAACGAAGCGGTTCAAATCGTGGGACTTTTTGTGGGCGAAAATCGATCAATCGTAACCCTCAGAGGTCAAAACGTAACCGGTCCAAAAAACTGGATCACACCAAACAAAGCCCTTTTGCCCAATACGCCGCTTGTTGTGCTTGTGAATGAGCATTCTGCCTCAGCTTCCGAAGTCGTGAGCGGCAGCCTACAAGACATGGACCGCGCAGTGATTATGGGCCAAACAAGTTTTGGAAAAGGGTTGGTGCAGAATTATGCGAGCTTGCCTTATAGAACCCAAATGAAACTCACCGTTGCCAAATACTATACTCCCAGTGGGCGATGTATTCAACGACTTCAATATGGCGATCGCGATGAAAATGGCGTTGCAAAAACGATGTCGACCGCGCAAAAAAAGGCTTTCAAAACCCAAGGCGGAAGAACCGTTTATGAAGGCGGTGGCATCGATCCCGATGTGGCCTTAAAACCCTACCAAGGATTGGAAATACTAAAGTGGCTGGAACAAGAAAACATCATTTTCGATTGGGCAAATCAGCAATACAACTCACTACCCGACACATTGTTTCAGGCCATTTCTGATCTACAGTATACGCAGTTCTCCCAATATGCCGTCAAAAAAAGCCAGGCTAAGTTGCAAGAGAAACTCCATAAATCTATGGCATCGATGTACTCCGACACTCAGTTTTTACAACAGATTTCAGGATTAAAAATCAACTCAGACCAGGTAAATACCAAAGTAAAATCCGATTTGATCAAACAAAAATCAAGCATCGTACTTGCATTAAATCGCGCCATGATGGAAAGAAAATTAAAGAAAAATCGTTTTCATCCAGCGTGGCTACTCTTGGATTTGGAATCAAAAGAAGCAGCACAATTACTGCATGAACCCACGCGCTATCAATCCTTGTTAAAATAAATCAATACTGCACCCCTTAAAAATGTTAAACGCATCAACAGAATTCACTTTGGCATCCATCAATATTGCAACAGATTTGATGACCTCAGAATTCTTGTGGCTCTTGCTCTTGGGCTCCTTTGGTGGTCTGTTGGCCGGTTTACTCGGTGTGGGCGGTGGAATGTTATTCATCCCTGTTATCACTTCCTATCTGCATCAATACGATATCAGCAGCGCAGAAATGGTAAAATTTACCTTGGCCAATTCCATTGCATTGGTATTTATGTCGGGCGTTTCTGGGACCTTCCGCCAAATCAAAATGGGAACTTGGCAATGGAAACAAAGTCTAACCATTGGTATTCCTGGAGCCATTAGCAATTACTTCATGACCCAAGCCATTCAAGACGGCGACTGGTATCAAAAGGAAGTCTTTCAAGGCGTCTTTTTGGGATTCTTAGGTTTGAGCATTCTCAATATGATTTTTGGCAAGTCGAAATCGTCCCGACCAAAAGATGGCAACGGCAACCCCCAAATCGAAGAACAAAGCACCCCGTATCAGTTTAATTTGATTCAAGATTGGCCATCCATGTTGGTGGGTATTTTCGCCGGTACAATTGTAGCCCTAAGTGGCTTGGGTGGTGGCATTATTATGGTTCCCCTGTTCCTCATTATCTTAAAGAAATCGATGCATAACGCTACAGCATTGTCGCTTTCCATAGTTCCAATCCTGTCGATTTCTGCTTTGATAAAATATATCAGTATCACCCCCACCCATCAAGTTTCTAGTTATCAAACGGGTTACCTTTTATGGATCATGCTCATCCCGATGCTACTTGGTGTGATTTTTTTCTCATCTCTTGGACAGAAAATCGCAACCAAAGTACCCGTTGTTTGGCTCCGTGTTATATTTGCACTACTTTCTGCTTTCATTTTAGTAAAAACCCTTTTAGAACTATATTCATGAGATTAATATCATTATCAATTATTGCCCTTTGCAGTGCCACCATAGCCCAAGCCCAGCAAGTCCCCGCGACAAGAGCTGAGCGATTAAAAAAGGACATTAGTTACTTGGCAAGTGATGAACTTCAAGGCCGTCAAACCGGATCACCGGGCGAATTGATGAGTGCTGAATACATTAAGCAACAATTTATTGCGGCTAAGCTTCAGCCCCAAACCCAAGAATTTGATATCGTAAAATTGCGTTTGGCAAGCAACAAATGCCTTTTTGGCCTTCGCGCGCCTGGCATCGATACCGTTATCAGAAAACTCACGCTTTTCAGTGAATATTATCCTTTATCGCAAAGTGCAAACCTGGATAGCGTTACCGCTCCTTGGGTTGATTGTGGTTATGGATTGGTTCAGGAAAAAACCAAAAGAGACGATTACGTTTTCGACATCAAAGGGAAGATTGCTTTGATTCGATTGGGTTTCCCAGGGATGCAAGAAAACCCCAAAAGTGAACTTTCAGAGGTCGCGGAAATTCCTAACAAAATCGCAGAAGCCACCAAACGCGGTGCTGTTGGAATCATTTTCATCAAACCCTACAGTAGTTTTATTGCCCCAAGCGGTAACCTGAAACGCGACGAGAAAACCTTGAGTATCCCAGTTTTCTTTTGCAATCAAACGAGTCTATTCCCAGTGGCACCCATAACCCTGATTAGCAACATTTATGTATTGAAAGACCAAGGAACCAACGTCTACGCTTTCCGCAATAACCGCAAGAAAAATACCATCGTAGTTTGTGCACACCACGACCACATAGGTATCAACGAATACGAAAACAGCAGATATACCGGCAAAGCAGAAATTCACAATGGAGCCGATGATAATGCTTCCGGAGTGGCAGCCATGTTAGAGATGGCAAGAACTTTAAAAGGCGGCAAATACAAGAAAAATAATTACCTATTTATCGCATTCAGCGGTGAAGAATTGGGACTTTTGGGATCTAAGTTTTTCACGCAAAACCCTCCAGTGAACCTTACGGGTAACAACAATGGCAAATTGGGGAAAATCAATTATGTGATTAACATCGACATGCTAGGCAGAATCGACACTACCAAAAAAGTGCTCACGCTCAATGGTGTTGGTACTTCTCCGCAGTTCGAAAAGGCCATCTCGATGATCAAAACCGATACCAATCAAATCAGAATTATCACAACAAAGAGCGGTCTAGGACCAAGCGATCACGCATCGTTCTATATCGAAAATATTCCCGTGGTACACTTCTTCAGCGGACAGCATGAGGATTACCACAAACCCAGCGACGATGAGAATCTCATCAATTATGTTGGTATGTCAAACAGCCTAAACGTAATGGAACAGCTGGTCTCGCTCAATAACAAACGCGGCAAATTGGCTTTTACTAAAACACAAGACGCAACGGCGGGAAGAACCAAATTCAAAGTGACCTTGGGTGTGATGCCTGATTATAGTTACAGCGGAAAAGGCATGCGCATTGATGGCGTAACCGATGGCAAACCCGCTCAGAAAGCCGGACTTCAAAAAGGCGATATCATTATGATGCTGGGCGATATGCCAGTAAACGGCATCGAAGACTATATGGTAGGTTTGGGAAAAATCAACCCAGAAAATCCTTCCAAAGTAGTTGTGCTCCGCGGCACAGAAACCCTCACAATTCCTATCTCATTCCAATAAGTCATGAAAATTACCGAACATATCTCTGGAGCAGAAAAAGCGCTCTTTTCATTCGAAATTCTGCCCCCTTTAAAAGGTGCAAGCATCAAAGAACTTTTTGCCAGCATAGACCCGTTGATGGAGTTTCAGCCATCGTTTATTGATGTTACTTATCATAGAGAGGATTACGTATTAAAAAAACGTGCCGATGGTAGTTATGATCGTATTTCTACCAAAAAGCGACCTGGAACCGTTGCCATTTGTGCGGCGCTACAAAACCATTATAAAATTGATGCCGTACCTCACCTAATTTGTGGTGGGTTTAGCAAAGAAGACACTGAAAATGCGTTAATCGAGTTGAGCTTTTTGGGTATCGATAATATTTTGGCGTTGCGAGGCGACAATCGCAAGGGTGATTCGCACTTTGAGCCTGAAATCAATGGAAGTAAAAACGCTTTGGATTTGATTCATCAGATTCAAAATATGAACGCCGGAATATACTTGGATGAAGAAATTAGCAACTCCAATGAGTCCAATTTCTGTACCGGTGCCGCCTGTTATCCTGAAAAGCATGCCGATGCGCCAAATATGGAGTCGGACCTCAAATACCTAAAGAGAAAAGTGGATGCCGGTGCCAAATTCTTGGTTACGCAGATGTTCTTCAACAATCAACATTATTTCAATTTTGTCGATAGCTGTCGTTCTGCCGGAATCACCGTCCCCATCATCCCAGGCATCAAACCCATTACCACAAGAAAACAGTTGTCGATCCTGCCAAAGTTATTTCACATGGATATTCCTTTTGCTCTGACCAATGAAATCGACCACTGTAAGGATGACAAGCAAATCGCCGATATTGGTGTGGCTTGGGCCATCGAACAATGCAAAGAATTAATTGCAAATGGCGCCCCTGTGTTACATTTTTATACCATGGGCAAAAGCACCCAAACCAAAAAAATCTGCGAAGCCATTTTCTAATGGAGGGGACGGTCACCAAATCCACTGGCAGCTGGTATCAAGTACTTACAGACGATGGAAAGGTCTGGATGGCGAGAACGCGCGGCAAGATGCGTTTGAACGACCTCGATACGAGCAATCCTGTGGCTGTTGGAGATCGAGTAGAGTTAATGGAGGACCAAAACTATGCAGATACTGGTTCCATTTCAAAGGTTTATCACCGAAATAATTACTTGATCCGACGGGCAAATAAATTGAGTTCCCGCCGTCAAATTTTGGCCACCAACTTAGATGGTGCCGCTCTTATTGCAAGCCTAACATCACCAAGAACGAGTTTGGGTTTTATTGATCGATTTATCCTTACCTGTGAGGCCTATCACGTGCCCGCGATGGTCTTTTTTAATAAAATGGATTTGTTGGGCGAACGGGGCGAAGAGGTAGTAGACGATATCAAGCACATTTACCGCAATGCCAATGTCAGCGTACTCTTGGGTTCAGCCACAGAAGGCAAAGCACTAGAGGCATTTTCCGCGATGCTCAAGGGAAAGCGATGGTTGCTCGCAGGTCATTCTGGAGTGGGTAAAAGCACTTTGCTCAATGCCGTGTTTCCCGGAGCAAATGCCAAAGTAGGTAGAATTTCAGACCATCATGCCAAGGGCCGACATACAACGACTTTTGCTGAGATGTTTACACTTGCAGACAGTACGCAGATTATTGATACGCCAGGGATTAGAGATTTTGGTGTCGTGGATTTTGAACCCACAGAAATTTCTCAATATTTCCCCGAAATGCGTCCTTATTTATCCAAATGCAAATTCAACGATTGCCTTCATACCCATGAACCTGAATGCGCTGTGCTTGAAGCCTTGGAAAAGGGCGACATAGCCGATGAGCGCTATCAAAGTTATTTGGGTATTCTAAACAACGAGGATATCTTCGAATAATCGAATGCAAAACAAAAACGCAACATATCAAATCATGGGGAAACTCAACGGCATGGTAGCTGCGTTGATGCTTGTTTTAGCGATGGCGTTTTTATCGAGTTGCCGAAACAACAACGATTTTTTCACGTCAAAAAACAGCCTTAAATATTCCGCTGATACAGTTTGGTTCGATACAGTTTTTACGAGGGTTCCGGGGTCGACCTATCCCATATCGGTGACACAGATTTTTAGCATCAAAAACCCAGAAAAACTGCCTGTTAACGCAAATTTCCAATTGGGTGGCGGTGCCAATTCCGCTTATCGAATGAGTATTGATGGGATTTCTGGAACCCAAATCAACGACATAGAAATTGGTGCATCGGATTCGGTCTTTGTTTTTGTGCAATGCAAACTTGAAGCCAATAACAATACCCAACCTTTATTGGTGATGGACTCAATTATATCCAGTGTGGGCGGACATCGAAGCAATGTTAAATTGGCGGCTTACGGATGGGATGCGCATTATTTTAGGGACACCATTTTTGAAAGTAATATTACCCTTTCAGACAATCAAAAACCCACGGTAATTTTGGGTTACATGGGAGTGGATCAAGGGGCAACGCTAACTATCAAACCTGGAGTTCAACTTTTTGCATCGGCTCAAACTAAAATTTATATTGCCGGAACGCTAGATATTCAGGGGACTGCTGCACAGCGCGTTTCAATTCGGGGCGACAAACCCGTTTGGGACCCGCAGTTTCTTCCCAACCAATGGGGTGGTATTCATATCCTTGTGGGTAGTGTTAATAACAGCATCCAATTTGCAGATATTACCAATGCCACAATTGGGGTACGCGTTGATTCTCTGCCTGTAAATGGAAGTACGGGACTAAAAATTTCAAATACGCGCATTCAATATTCCGGCCAAGCAAGCTTGGCCGGAATCACAGCAGATATCCAAGCAACAAACTGTCTGTTTGCAGATGCAGGCAGCTATAGCTTTCTAGCCCTCCTTGGAGGAAATTATGCGTTTAATCACTGCACATTTTCAGAATATTCCGGTTTCTCTTCACGCACCGATGGTCACTTTGCCGCAACCAATACCTTGCGAGATGGCAATGGAAAATTACTCAACCACGCACCACTAAATTTATCCGTTAATAATTGTATCGTAGATGGTCCGCTCAAAGAAGAATTGCAGTTCGACCAAACCACTCTAAACGTTTTCAATATCCGTCTCGAAAACAACATGCTAAAATCGCTCAACCCCAAATCAATCATCACATACCCCAATTTCTTTAATAAGACCACAGGCTTTGTTGATGTGCAAAGAGGAAATTATCAAACGGATTCCACCGCCTTTGGATACAAAAAAGCTGGAACCTTCGGTACTCCAGTGACAATTGATCTACTTGGAAAAACCCGAAAATCCCAGCCTGATTTGGGTTGCTACGAAAAACTCCCCTAATTATTTTTCTTGCGCCGGTCACGAAAAAACCGCTTCATCACTTCGCTACACTCTTCAGACAGCACCCCACCTACAACTTCAGTTTTACCCAACATGCCTTTGTCAATTCTTTCAAAGCCAAATTTGGGTTCACCCGCACCAAATACGATCCGCGAAAACCTCGACCATTGAATGGCTCCAGCACACATCAAACAAGGCTCGATGGTGACGTACAGAGTACACTCATCCAAATATTTACCATTTACCGCATTGCTAGCCGCCGTAATCGCCAACATTTCGGCATGCGCAGTTACATCTTGTAACTTCTCGGTTTGATTATAGCCCTTGCCAATAATTTTGTTGTTGTGAACCACAACCGCCCCTATTGGAACTTCTTGCTCTTCAAACGCTTGCATCGCCAAATCTAAGGCCCTCGTCATGAAATACTCGTCGCTATAAACCTCCATAGATATTAATCACTTATTTAACATCGCAAACCTACATTTTTTGCGGAACTTTGTTACTTAAATAATGCGAATAGGAATTGTATGTTATCCCACCTTTGGTGGAAGCGGTGTATTGGCCACGGAATTGGGTAAAGCCCTGGCAGTGAAAGGCCATGAAGTGCATTTTATTAGCTACAACCAACCCGCTCGATTAGACTTCTTTAGCGAAAATGTTTTCTATCATGAAGTCAATATCGCCAAATACCCCTTGTTCGAATACGCCCCT
>Ga0208597_1000563_pt1 | contig 14712 bp, 9 predicted proteins | sample LakMenEpi05May12_FD_150673 | JGI IMG/M metagenome (GOLD analysis project Ga0208597, IMG submission 150673) | Freshwater microbial communities from Lake Mendota, WI - 05MAY2012 deep hole epilimnion (SPAdes) | ecosystem: Environmental > Aquatic > Freshwater > Lake > Epilimnion/Euphotic zone ...
AAAGGGGGTCCCGATAAGTCGGGACTCCCTTTTGTAATAAGGAATCATTTTAGTTGTTTCTTACTGCACTAATTTCAATTCATCTACAATATGTTTGGCACCGCCTAATTTGTCGATGCACCATAAAACATAACGAACATCCACACAAATAGTACGATTCAACTCTGAATCAAAAGCAATCTTATGACTTAATGCTTCATAGTTGCCATCAAAAGCTAAGCCGATTAAATTCCCATTGGCATCTAATACAGGTGAACCTGAATTACCACCAGTGATATCATTCGTTGTAATAAATGAAACAACAACATCACCAATTTTTTTATCTGCATAAGGACCAAAATCTTTTGCTTTATATAGATCTAAAAATTTGCTTGGCAAATCAAATTCATAATCTCCTTTCACATATTTAGATGCAACACCACTTAGCGTGCAATAAAAATCATACTTAACTGCATCTTTGGGATTATAACTTTTAATATTACCATAGGAAACGCGCATGGTAAAATTAGCATCAGGATAAGTGCTATTCATTTTTGTTGGATTCATTTCAAATAAACCTTTCAAATACAAACGACCTAAGTCTGAAGTTTTATTCATAAACGCCGCGTATTTAGGCGTTACCGTTGATGTATAATTTACAATAAACGATTTAGCAGCATTAAATGCTGGATCATTTTTTAAAGCTTCTATACTTGGTTTATCCGTAAAGGCTTTCCACTTAGTATCATCAAAAGCCATCGTGTTCGCAAAAACATCAGCTGCAAATAGTTTGTATGGATTTTGATCAATGTCGTTATAGTTTTTAAATAAATCTTCATAAAAGCCTTTAGGATGTTGGCTTTTATCAACATCACCATAAAACATAGCAACCGCTGAAGCTAAAATACTCTGATCACTTTTTTTATTTTCATCTGCTAAAAATGCTTGTCTTGATTTAGTTGCAGCTTCCATTGCTTTACTAATATCGTCTGCTTTTGCATTTGGATTGCTTAACATAGCTTCAACACTTAGCCAACTACTTGCATATGCCATGAGTGGGCTACCCATAATTCCTTCATTAATATATTGACGATGCTTAGCGTAAGGGGTCCAGCTAGTATAACTTGAAGCATATTCGTTAAAAATATTTTCATACGCAGGCTTGCCTTTTGCCCAATCATTAAAACTTGCTTCTACTTTTTGTTTTTGGCCATAAGTATCAAACTTTAATAATTGCTTAGTTTCTCCATCAAAAAATTTCCAATAGTTAGCAATGCTCGCATAGTTACTGGCTAATTGTAATTTAACAGCAGCGCTTTTCTTCATTTCAGCAAACATGAACTTTAAACGCATGTCGCGCAATTTCACTAAAGTTGGACTAGTGATGTCTGTAGCTAATTTTACGCCAAAGGAAGTTTCATATCTGTTGGTGCCACCAGGATAGCCATAAATCATACTGTAATCCCCATCTTTAAAACCTTTAATGCTCACTGGTAAATAATATTTAGGTTTGAACGGAATATTATCAGCACTGTAGTTGGCTGGTTTGCCGTCCTTATTCATGTATACTCGGAAAACTGAAAAATCACCTGTATGTCTAGGCCACTCCCAGTTGTCAGTGTCTCCACCAAATTTGCCAATACTTTCAGGCGGATTACCCACTAAGCGAATATCCTTGTAAACATCGTATACGAACAAAAAGAACTGATTACCCTTAAACATACTTGCTACAACAGCATCCTTATATTCATCGCTTCCTACTACCTCTTTAATAATCTCACCCATGACCTTCGCATATTTTTGCGCGCGCTCAGCACCCTGTGATTCTCCAAGTGCAGCTAATACCTTAGTAGATACGTCTTCTATTCTGTTTAAAAACTTAACAGAGAGCGTGCTTGAAATTTCTTTGGTTTTATCACTCGCCCAAAAACCATCTTGTAAATAATTGTTTTGAGTAGTACTTGCTGCAGCAATCGCACTATAACCACAATGATGATTGGTAAAGATTAAACCTTGATCAGATACGATTTCACCAGTACAGCCACCACCAAAAATAATAATCGCATCCTTGATACTTGACTTGTTGATACTATATAATTGTTCTGGTTTTAACTTTAAACCTCGTTTAACCATATCATTATACACTTGTTGGCCTAATAACATAGGCAACCACATACCCTCATCAGCATAGCTGCGAAATAGCGTAAGCACAAGTGCTAGGGAAATAAAAATCTTTTTCATAATTGATTGTATTATAGAAGCAATTTAATTAAAATAATTAGGTTGGGGTATGATATTGGTTGGAATTTAATTTTCTACTTCGTTTTTGATGCCTTTTTCCAGTTAATTGTGGTAAAGACAATTTTACTATAATTATCCTTTTCATATAAAATACCAATATGTTGCTTGTTCATTAAGACCAAATCAGAATAAGCTGAATTATTACTCATTGCCTTTGTATCAGTAGTGTTATCAATGGTCCAGTTTTTTGCCCAAGTTTTTCCTTCATCAAAACTAATACGTAAGGTTAGGTTGTTTCTGTTTTTTTTATCAGCAGCATTTGAAAAAGCGAGTATTTGTTTATTATTTTTTATACCAATATTTAAAATACTTCCTTCGCATACAGGGTCTGGAAGTTGCTGATCAAAATAGCTTGTATCCCAGGAGTTGCCGCCATTTGAGCTAATTGCTACTATGCGTAAACGAATATCCCCTTTTTGATTTCTTGCATTAAGCATCATTCTACTATTAGAAAGTTCGGCGGCTGTGGACTCGTTGCTACCAGGTAAATGTAATTTTTCGCTTAAGGTAAAGGTGGCTCCGTGATCATCCGAATAAAAACTATGCGCAAAATAATCTTCTCCTTGCTTTTGTGGTGGCCCTGCAGAATGGTTGGCTGGAATAAAAATTCGACCCTTATATAAACCTGTGGAAACCTGTAAAGCATGCCCTGGTGTATTTGCATAATGTCTCCAATCTTCTTTAAAGTTATATAATGGATTGGCTGTTGGTTGCATGGGTCGATGTGTTTGCGTAGTAATATTTACACCGGCACTCCAAGTGAATCCATTATCAAGGGAGGTTTTATACCATACTTCTCTTACCCCCTTGCCATTTCTTATTTCACTTTCATGATTATTTCCAGTGTTATAAAATAAAAATAATCTTCCTTTAGGATAAGCTGGGTCACTCATATCAAACACTGGTGCAGGATTGCCTGCTTGTAAAGAATCATAGGTTGCAATCACTTTAATTGGTGACCAAGTTTGGCCGTTATCAGAACTTCGTCTCATAACAATATCAATATCTCCAAAGTCGCCCGATGAATTCACCCTTCCTTCACAAAAGGCCAATAAATCATTGCTAGGAGTTTTAATTATGGCGGGTATTCGAAAGCTTTTATACCCCTCCGTGCCTGAAATAAAAACCGGAACATTTATTTGTTGTGAAAATCCACTGTTTCCACAAAAAAATAAAATATAAAATAGGATATTGATTTTTTTCATTTGAACTAAGCGATTTAAGTATGATAAAAATATAGTAAATTTAAATAGTAAAATGAATTGATGTTTCTTAATATTTTGAACTGCTTTGCTTTTTTATAAATTTGATTTTTTCTGCACATGAACTTACAACCCGCCCATTTAAAAAACGATATTGTTTGGCTAGAACCATTGAAGCAAGAACATTTTGAAGAGTTGTATTTGGTTGCCTCTGATCCTTTAATTTGGGAACAACATCCCAATCCAGATAGATATAAATTAGATGCTTTTACCAACTATTTTAAAGGAGCGATGGAATCAGGTGGGGCCTTTATCATTAGAGATACATTAAGTGGGAAAGCATTGGGTTCCAGTCGATATTGCGCATACGACGCAGCTAATAAAGAAATTCAAATTGGATATACCTTTTTTTCGAGAGTATGTTGGGGCAAGTCCATCAATAAAGCAGTAAAAAAACTAATGCTTACCCATGCATTTAATGATGTAGATAAGGTGGCTTTTTATGTAGGTGCTAATAATATTCGATCACAAAAAGCAATGGAAGCTATTGGCGGTATTAAGGTTAGGGAGGAAGTGGTTGCTTATTTTGGAGAACCTGATAGATTAAATTTTAGGTATGAGATTAACAAGTGATTCAGTTTTGAAAAAAGATTTTATAGTACACTAATGATAAAAAATATTTCATTTTTTCTGTTTTGTTTTTTATGTTATGGCACAGCTTTACATGCACAAAATAAAAAACCAAATATTCTCATCATCTTAACCGATGACCAAGGGTATCATGATGTTTCCTACTACGGAACAAAAGATATTCGAACGCCTAATATTGATGCAATTCGCAATGCAGGTATGAGATTCGATTATTTTTATACCAATTCCCCAGTATGTGCACCCACAAGAGCTTCACTTATGTCGGGCAGATATCCCGATTTAGTGGGAGTTCCGGGATTAATCAGATCCACGCCCGATAATAATTGGGGCTACTTGCAACCAGGTACTATTTTATTACCACAAGCATTAAAACAAGCGGGATATCACACTGCACATATTGGTAAATGGAATTTAGGATTGGAATCACCCAACCTTCCCAATGAAAAAGGATTTGATTTGTTTCATGGTTGGCTGGAAGATATGATGGATGATTATTGGAGTCACTTAAGGCATGGGGAAAATTTCATGCGCTTAAATAAGGAAGCGATTGAACCCGTAGGACACGCAACAGAATTATTTACTCAGTGGTCAATTGATTATTTTGAAAAACAAGTGGGTGAAAAAAATCCATTTTTTTTATACTTATCCTATAATGCGCCACATTTCCCCGTATCTCCGCCAACAGCGTGGTTACAAAAAGTGAAGCAAAGGGAACTGCAAGTTTCAGAAACAAGAGCTAAGCTAGTAGCCTTTATTGAACATATGGATGATAATATTGGTAAAGTAATTGCATCATTAAAAGCCAATGGCCAATATGAAAATACCATCATCATATTTTTAAGTGATAATGGTGGTCACCTTCCCAGTGAATCAAATAATGGTGATTTGCGCGATGGTAAACAAAGTATGTATGAGGGTGGATTAAGAGTTCCTACTGTAATTAGTTGGCCTAAAATGATTAAAGCTGGTAGCGTATCGGCACAAGTAAATTTAACAATGGATATATACCCCACATTATTAGAAATTGCAGGGGTTCCTATCAAACATAAAATTGAAGGAAGAAGTTTTTTGAATACATTAATAAGTGAAAAAAATACAACTACCAGTGTTGATGAAAATAGAGTGCTTTATTTTACCCGAAGAGAAGGTGGCATGGAATATGGGGGTAAGGCATATCATGCAATTCGACAAGGTAATTGGAAATTATTACAAAATAATCCCTACCAGCCCTTGGAGTTATATCATCTTAAGTTAGATCCTGAGGAAAAAAATAATTTAATAAAGCAAGAACCTAAAATTGCAGAAAAATTGAACGCTTTATTATTAAAGCAAATTCAGGAAAGTGGTAAAGTGCCTTGGCAAAAGCAAAACAAATAGCAATCCCCTATTAAATTTTGATGCCTACTAATTAATAGTTAAATTGCTATACGCTAGATTGCTATTTATTTCTATCTAAATCATATGCTTGAATTCATAGGCCACTTACATCCTGTCATTGTGCATTTACCCATTGGTATTTTGCTATTGGGTGTTTTTATGATGGCTTACGAACATTATAGTGGGGCTGATTTTAAAACGCCTATTTCATTTGCTTTTTTAGTTGGAAGCATAAGTGCAGTATTGGCATGTATTGCAGGATGGATTTTATCCAACTCTGGCGAATATGATGCGTTATTAGTACAAAAACACCAATGGACTGGGATTGCTACGGCTATATTAGGATTACTTGCGTATGTATTAAAACAATATCGAAAAATATTATCCATATTATTAACCCTACTTGTTTTTATTACAGGTCACTATGGTGGTACATTGACGCACGGAGAAAATTATTTATTTAATTCAAATGAAAACGCGAACACTATTCCTTCGGATACTTTGAAGGGGGCATCAAAAAAAATTACACAAACAATTTCAAATGGGAAGGATTCTATATCGATTGTAAAGTATAATTTATACAAAGACGAAGTTGCCCCAATCTTAAAATTGAGATGTTATAATTGTCATGCTGCACTAAAACAGAAAAATGGTTTAAGATTGGATGGAGAAATGTTCATCAAAAAGGGTGGAAAAAACGGAAAGATATTTGTCGCGGGTAATGCTTTTAAAAGTCCGCTATATACAAGCTTACTATTGCCGTTGGATGACGAAAAACACATGCCCCCAAAAGGAAAACATCAGTTGAATCAAAATGAAATTTTAATTATTGAACGCTGGATAAAATCAGGTGCATCTTTCGAGGATATTATTGACACTATTTCCAATAACGAATTGGTTAAAAATGTTGTATCCCGAAATACCATTGCGGATAAAAATATTATAGATAACCCAGAAAAAGTAAATAGTGAAATAACAGAAACAGAAAAGAAGGAGATTGAAAATAATAATAGTATAAAAAGTTCCGTAAAAATTACAAACCTACCAAACCCAGCAGCAATAAGCCCTGCAATCATTGAAGATTTTAAACAAAAAAATATTATTTTAACAAATAACGCAGAAGGCTCCAATTTTGTAATGGCCAACTTTGTCAATGTGGTTCCTTTTAACAAAGCGAGCTTACAAGCATTGAAAAATATTAATGAACAATTAGTAATCTTAAAATTAACCAACTTAGCTATTGATGATAATGATTTAAAAATAGTTGCGGATTTAAAAAATATTAAAAAGTTGAATTTAGAAAACTCTTTGATCACAGATGATGGCATGGCATATATAAAGCAGTTGTCACAATTGGAACAGCTGAATCTTTATGGTACGAATATTTCAGATGAAGGACTAATTCAATTAACTTCATTAAAAAATTTATCCCAAATTTATTTGTGGAAAACAAAGGTGACAAAGGGCGGGATTGAACAGTTTAAAAAAATACATCCGAAAGTGACTATTGAAATAGGTGATTTTAAATTTGAGAAAAAATGAAAAAATTATATTTATTTATAGGATTTGGATTTCTTTTTGTTGCGTTTAAATCCATTTCTAAATTGCCCGAGGATGTAAACAAAGCATACCTGAGCTTACCAGCAACCATTGATTACAATGAGGATGTAAAACCAATTTTATCTGACAAGTGTTTTTCTTGTCATGGACCAGACAAGGCAAAGCAAAAGGCTGGACTTAGATTAGACATAGCAGAAGCCGCTTTTGCTGTTTTACCTGAAAGCCCAGGTAAGTTTGCCATTGTTCCTGGCAACCTAATTAAAAGCGAGGTTTACCACCGTATTTTATCTTCCGATCCCGATTATATGATGCCGCAGCCAAAATCACACTTAACACTTAGTGCAAGGGAAAAAGCCATACTTATCAAATGGATTGAAACAGGTGCAGTTTATAAACCACATTGGGCTTTTGTTGCACCACAGAAAAAAGCAATACCCGACATCTTTAATTTACAAGTAAACAACCCTATTGATAATTTTATATTGAGCAGGTTACAACGAGAAGGGTTGCAACCTAGTCCTACCGCCTCCAAGGAGCTTTTACTAAGACGCGTTTCTTTGGATTTAACAGGCCTGCCTCCGACACTTGATGAAATCAACAATTTCGTCAATGATAAAAGTTCGAATGCTTATGAAAAACAAGTGGATCGTTTGTTAAGCTCCCCGCATTATGGTGAAAAAATGGCAACACAGTGGTTGGACTTGGCACGTTATGCCGATTCCTATGGATACACTGTAGATAGAACTAGAGATATGTCGGTATATCGGGATTGGGTGATTCGTGCTTTTAACGATAATATATCTTATAAAAATTTCATCCACTATCAGCTAGCGGGTGATTTAATGCCTTCGCCTACCAAGGATATGATTATTGCAACTGCATTTAATCGTAATCACCAACAAAATATGGAGGGGGGAATTATAGAAGAGGAATTTCAAACAGAATATGTGATGGATCGTACCAATACTTTTGGTGATGCATTTATATCCATATCAGTTGGTTGTGCAAGATGTCATGATCATAAATATGATCCGGTTTCACAGGAAAATTATTATCAGTTGTATAGTTTTTTTAATAATGTGCGAGAAGCCGGACAGATCTCTTGGAATGATGACATGCCAACGCCCACATTAATGCTTCCTACGGAAGAACAAGAAAAAACAATTCAATATATAAATTCATTGGTCAAAGAAAAAGAAGCACAATTAAAATTGAGCTATGAAAATGCAACGAATGAATTTAACACCTGGCTACAAGAAGAAAAATATAAATCGATTTTACACAATCCAATTTCAACCGAAAATTTACAGGGCTTTTATGATTTTGAAGATTCGTTAAAAAATAAAGTCAACAATAGTAAAAATGCCATTTTACGTCGTGATTGGGATACAAAAAGCGAACCACTTAAGTTTGAAAAAAATACTACCGGACAAAGTTTATATCTAGATGGCGACACTTATTTGGATTTAAAAGAAATAGGAGTTTTTAGAAAATCTGACCCTTTTAGTATTGGTCTATGGATAAATATTCCAAAGGAAATGAAAGAGGGTGTTATTTTTCACAAAAGCAATGCGGAAAGGTTGTATAATTTCAAGGGATATAATGTTTATTTAAAAAATAATCGACTTGAAATGACAATGGCACATACGGCGCCTTCCAATGCTATAACAAAAGTATCATTAAACGATGTGCCCCGTAATCAATGGATACAACTCACTATGACTTATGATGGCTCCTCCACTGCAAAGGGATTAAATTTATTTATTGACGGGTCTCCTTTAAAAATGGAAACCCAAATTGATCAATTGTATAAAGACATTGTATTTTTTTCAAAGGACGAGCCGGGATTGCAAATTGGCGCATGGCATCGGGGCTTTGGCGTCAAAGGTGGAAAATTGGATGATGTATCTGTCTACAACCGAGCCTTAACCATTTTTGAAATTAAAGTATTGGCAAAAAAATCAAATTGGGATTCAATTACAAAAAAAGCGAGGACCGATTTAACTACTGAAGATATTTCCATTTTAAAAGATTATTACAACTCGGTAGTGAATGTTGCTATTAAAAATGCAAGCCTTGCGCTACAAATACAAAGAAAATTATTATCAGATTCAACTGAGCATATCAAAGAATTAATGGTGATGCAAGAAATGCAACAACCTAAAAAAACTTTTTTATTAAACAGGGGACAATATGATGCGCCTGCAAAACAAGTATTTCCAAACACGCCAGAAAAAATATTACCCTTCCCAAGTCAACTTCCAAAAAATAGATATGGACTAGCACAGTGGTTAACAGATGCCCGCAATCCTTTAACTGCAAGAGTTGCGGTAAATCATTTATGGCAAAACTTTTTTGGTAAAGGCTTAGTTAAAACGGCCGAAGATTTCGGCAACCAAGGTGAAATGCCCAGTCATTTGGATTTATTAGATTGGTTGGCGATTGAATTAAGAGATAACAACTGGGATATCAAAAAATTAAATAAACTCATTGTGATGTCTGCGACTTATCAGCAGGATTCAAAAGCGAGTCCTTTGCTCAATGAAAAAGATCCAGAAAATAAATTATTAGCAAGAGGCCCTTCTATGCGATTGTCGGCAGAAATGATTCGTGACAATGCGTTAATGGCGAGTGGATTGTTAAATAAAAAATTGGGGGGTAAAAGTGTGTATCCGTATCAACCAGAAGGACTATGGGAAATTAATGGGACCAAATATAATCAGGACACTACGGATCAGGTATATAGAAGAAGCCTTTATATTGTTTTAAAAAGAACGGTTCCTAATCCAACCCTTGCCAATTTTGATGGGCCCACCAGGGCATCTTGTTTGGTTCGTAGACAATCCACCAACACGCCATTACAAGCTTTGGTTACTTTAAATGATCCCACTTTTATTGAAGCAGCTAAAGTAATTGGGGAAGGCATCACCAAACAACAAAACACGGCAGCAGCTATTAGTAAAGCCTATCAACAACTTACAGGAACCACCCCCACAACAAAACAGATGGCATTATTAAATGCATTGCAACAATCGGAATACAATAAGTTTAAAGCCTACCCAAATAAAATTAAAGGATGGATCAATATTGGATTATATAAAATTGATAAAACATTAGATCCCTATTGGGTAGCGGCAAATAGTGTAGTCGCAAGCACTATATTAAATTCAGATGCAACCATTACTAAAAGGTAAGTTTATGAGAAAACAAAATGATTTTAAAATATATAATCAAGAATTTGAAGCAATCAATAAAAAAATTGAACGTCGAAATTTTTTGAAAAGTACAGCAGGCGGTATGGGCGCGATGGCATTGGGTACCTTATTAAGTAGTAGTATTTCAACAAAAACTTTTGAACAACAAATATTAGACGCCTTACCTACCATCGCGCCTAAAGCAAAACGTGTAGTGTATTTATTTATGAGTGGCGGCCCTTCCCAATTTGAAACATTTGATTACAAACCAGGCTTAATAAAAATGCAAGGACAGGGCTTACCTGATTCAATTCGTAATGGACAACGCTTAACAGGAATGAGTGCCAGTCAAGCTTTACTACCTATTGCCTCCTCTTTCGCAAACTTTAAACAGCATGGAAAAAGTAATACCTGGGTAAGTGACTTATTGCCTTACACAGCGCAAGTGGTAGATGAATTGTGTATTATCAAGTCCATGTATACAGAACAAATTAATCATGATCCTGCGTTAACTTTTTTTCAAACAGGACATCAACTTCCCGGTCGTCCTTCTATTGGATCCTGGATGAGTTATGGATTGGGCTCTGAAAATAAAAATTTACCCGCTTTCATCGTATTGGTTTCAAAAAATGCATCTCGCGACCAACCCTTGTATGCAAGATTATGGGGTAATGGATTTTTACCCTCACAACATCAAGGAGTACAATTTAGATCGGGCAATGATCCTGTTTTATTTTTAAATAATCCTGAAGGCTACGATGGAAAAGATAGAAAAGAGATGCTAGATTATTTAGGGAAGTTGAATAATTTACAAAATGAAGTTTGGGGTGATGCCGAAGTGGATGCGCGTATGTCACAATACGAATTAGCTTTTAGAATGCAAACATCTGTGCCCGATGTGATGGATACGGCTAATGAATCAGATGAGGTATTTGATTTATACGGACCAGATAGTAGAGAAAAAGGAACATTCGCAGCGAATTGTTTATTAGCGCGAAAATTATTAGAAAAAGATGTGCGCTTTGTACAACTGTATCATCAAGGATGGGATCATCATGGTTCCTTGCCGCAAGGAATGAAACAACAATGCAAACAAACCGATCAAGCATCAGCAGCATTGATCATGGATTTAAAACGAAGAGGAATGCTCGATGATACTTTAGTGATATGGGGTGGAGAATTTGGTCGTACTGCTTATTCCCAAGGTAAATTAGAAAAAGATAATTATGGCAGGGACCATCATCCGCGTTGTTTTACCATGTGGATGGCTGGCGCAGGCGTCAAGCCTGGCATGACTTACGGACAAACAGATGATTTTAGTTACAATATAGTGAAGGACCCGGTGCACGTGCATGATTTTCATGCAACGCTATTGCACATCATGGGCATCAATCACGAACAATTAATTTATAAATACCAAGGAAGGCGATTCCGACTGACAGATGTCTCTGGTAAAGTAATTAATGACATCTTAGTATAAAATAAATCTTAAAAATTAATTTAAATTTTATACACCTGCTTTTTTAAGTACTTCTAAAGTTTTTCTTAATCCGGTTTTAGCTACTTGTAATAAATCCTCTTTATAATAAGTTGGATTATACATTTCAAGTGAAATAAATCCTTTGTATCCCGTTGCTTTTAAATCTTTAAAAATAGAAGCAAGTGGTAATATACCATCGCCTGGATAAACGCGATGTTCATCTCTTAAATCTTTAAACGCAGGCGTATTGGGTGCATCATTGAATTGAAAAATGGCAATGGCATCTCCCTTTAACATTTTTAATCCTTCAAATCCGCCATCACTAATATACATATGATACACGTCGGGAATGACCATCGCGTTTGGATGATTTGCATCCATCGCAATGCCAACGGCTTGACCCAATGTTTTGATGGTAAAATATTTTACAAAAACCAAGGCTGGTTTAATATTAAATTCTTTCATACCAATTTCAATAATGTCACGATATCTATCAGCCACCCATTTTTGATTAAACTTTTCAGGCAGGGTATTGGGTATCGTTTGAATATGTTCGGCGCCTATATCATGCGCCATACGCATACGTCGGCGCGTTTCCTTCAACGACGCTTCAAACTCGGGCATCGTTCCTGGTATTGCATTCCAAAGGCCGATCACGCTTGGCACTTTAAGACCCAGCTTTTTAATTTCCGCACCCAACGCTTTTAAGTTGCCGCCGTTTTTTTCAAATTCTTCTAATTCACTATCCCATGGCTCAATGCCATCAAAACCCGCTTCCGCAGCAATTCTTACTTTATCCTTAAGTGAGGCAGGCCGAATGGTAGCGGTATCCAAACATATTGGCCATGGACTTGCGCCATTTTGATAACGCTTCCCTTTTTGTTCCAATTTTTTTGTTTCCGCAATTGCAGCCGTTGGCAAAATTCCGGCCATTAAGCCGAATGTGCTAGTTAATCCGATAAAGTTTCTGCGTTTCATAGCATTATTTAGTTCTTGAGATGCTCAATATACAAAATTTATAGACTAGGCTATTGAATGAGGTAATTTGAATTTAAATCGCAATTTTAAATGCATTACCCGCAATATTTTATTTATATTTATTTTACAAAAAAGAGGGGTATGAAAAAAATTCTATTATTCACTAGCTTCTGTATATTAACGCTTACCTCTAGTGTTAATAGTCAAACAAATTTAAATATTTTGGGTGCATGGGGGAAAGAGGAAAATAATACAAAAACATTGGTCATAATCACTGATTATATTTTCAGTGTTGCAAGTTATAACCTAGTAGAGAAAAAATTTAATTATACTTGGGGTGGTAAGTATCGTATAGATAAGGAAAATATTGAATTATCCTACGAATGGCATTCTCAGGACAGCTCCATGGTCAATGTATCAGCAAGTAATCCAATAGCACTTAAAAAAAATGGTCAACTTTCCATAGGCAATATGTTATCCGGCTTAACGAGGCTGGATGGGGGAAAAGCGGGCGATTTATTTGGCTCTTGGATTATAAGCGGAAATTATACAAATGATATTGTTAGTAAAAGAGCAAATCCTTTTTTTCCAAGACGCACCATGAAAATTATTTCAGGCAAGTACTTTCAATGGGTAAGTTATAATGTAGTGACTAAAAAATTCTTTGATGCCGGAGGTGGAACACAAACAACACAAAACGGAAAGTATACCGAAAACATTGAATACTTTACAAAAACCACAGAAAGTATTGGAAAGTCGCTTTCTTTTGGATATACAATAATTGATGGGGACTGGAGACACCAAGGACAAAAATCAACGGGTGGTCCGTTAGATGAATGTTGGACCAAAAGAAAAATAATTGAAGAAAAATTTACTAAAAAATAAATCTAAACCATAAGCGATCTTAACAATATCTTAAACACAACTTGTTTTCCTTATCTTTAATATTCACCTTCAATACAAATACAATGAGTACAAATAGACGTTCCTTCCTTCGCAATATTGCCCTAGGTTCTGGTGCTATCATTTCAGCGATTCCAGAAAAAGGATTTGCTGCTAGTCATATAAAAAATACAACCACAACTCCTGCTGCATTTAATATGTGTGGATATGCAGCACCAAAATTACCAACGGTGCGCGTAGCTGTGATTGGATTGGGAAATCGTGGACCAGGTGCGGTTGATAGATTAAGTTATATAGATGGTGTTGAAATAAAAGCTTTGTGCGATAAATATCCTGAGCGTGTAGATAAAGCACAAAATATTCTTACCAAAAAAGGTTTGCCTAAAGCAAAAGCGTATTCGGGTGCTGAAGGTTGGAAAGCAGTTTGCGAATCCAATGATATTGATTTAGTTTATGTGACTACTCCATGGTCATTGCACACACCTATCTCTGTGTATGCAATGAAAAACGGTAAGCATGCTGCTTCTGAAGTCCCTGCTGCAAAAACGATTGACGAGTGTTGGGAGCTGGTAGAAACTTCCGAAAAAACGCGCAAGCACATGATGATGCTTGAAAATTGTTGCTATGACTTTTTTGAATTACTTACACTTAATATGGCGCGCAACGGATTATTTGGTGAAATTTTACACGCAGAGGGTGCATACATACATGACTTAAGTAGTGACTATTTGTTTAATAAAAAGGCGTACGCAGATATGTGGAGATTGAAAGAAAACATCGAAAACAATGGTAGTCTATATCCTACACATGGATTAGGGCCAATTGCACAATGCATGAATATTAATCGTGGCGATAAATTTGATCACCTAGTAAGTATGAGCACCAATGATTTTTCATTGGGCAAAATGGCGAATGATATGGCGGCAAAGGACGATTTTTTCAAAGAGTACACTGGAAAAACATATCGCGGAAATATGAATACCACCATTATTAAAACCGATCTAGGTAAAACATTAATGGTACAACACGATGTATCTTCTCCGCGTCCTTATTCAAGAATTCATTTGGTAAGTGGTACTAAAGGTGC
>Ga0208597_1000564_pt1 | contig 14698 bp, 17 predicted proteins | sample LakMenEpi05May12_FD_150673 | JGI IMG/M metagenome (GOLD analysis project Ga0208597, IMG submission 150673) | Freshwater microbial communities from Lake Mendota, WI - 05MAY2012 deep hole epilimnion (SPAdes) | ecosystem: Environmental > Aquatic > Freshwater > Lake > Epilimnion/Euphotic zone ...
TTTAGTAAGGAGTGAAAATTAGATATGAGATGATAGATATGAGATAATAGACGTTAGATACTAGATTTTAGACGTTAGATTTTAGTGATTTGTGACTAGTTACAATTTAAAAAATATAAAGATTCTGTTTTAAAAGCTATCTATTCTAAATTTTATTTATAAAAAAAATTAAATAGTATCTTTGTATGATAAAATAAACGAATTTGTTTTAGATGAATACTGGAGAAATACTAATATACCAAAATCAAGATGGGAATATAAAAATAGATGTTCGATTGGAAGATGAAACTGTATGGCTGACGCAAGCGCAGTTATGTGATTTGTTTCAAAAATCAAAAGCTACGATAAGCGAGCATATAAAAAATATTTTTGAAGAAGGTGAGTTGGACTCAATTTCAACTGTTCGGAAATTCCGAACAGTTCAGCTTGAAGGCGAAAGAAAGGTAGAACGGGAATTGGAATATTATAACTTAGATATTATTATTTCTGTAGGATATCGAGTGAAATCTAAGCAGGGAACTCAGTTTCGTATATGGGCTACTCAGCGATTGAAGGAATACATCATAAAAGGATTTTCCTTGAATGATGAGCGATTTAAATCGGGGCATTCAATGAATTATTTCAATGAACTTCAAAATCGCATTCGTGAAATACGGTTGTCCGAAAAGTTTTTTTATCAAAAAATAAAAGATATTTATGCTACCAGTATAGATTATGATCCTAAAAATGAACAAACGATTCAGTTCTTTAAGGTTGTATAAAATAAATTGCTTTGGGCCATTTCACAGCAAACAGCAGCAGAATTGGTTTATCGTCGTGTAGATGTCAGTTTACCATTGTTAGGTATGTTGTCTTATGACAAAAAAGATTCTAAAAGTATACAAAAACAAGAGGTAAGCATAGCGAAAAATTACCTAAACGAAGAGGAAATGAAATTGCTAGGTTTGCTTGTTGAGCAGTATTTAGCTTTTGCGGAAACTATGGCACAACAACAAGTGCCTATGTATATGAAAGATTGGATAGCACGATTAGACGGCTTGTTGCAATTAAACGGTAGGGAAATTTTGACACATGCTGGAACGATTTCGCATCAAATGGCATTGGAAAAATCAGAACAAGAATTTGAAAAATTTAAAAATGAACATAGAGCTATTGAAAAAGAACTAAGCCTGAAGGAAATAGAAGACGATATTAAAAAATTGAGATAATAGACGTTAGATACTAGATTTGAGACAATAGACAATAGATTAGTATTTTATATCTAACATCTAACATCTCATGTCTAATATCTAATTACTAATTACTGTATATACCCAAAACTTTTCAATACATTCTCGCGGTTTCTCCAGTTGTCCAATACTTTTACAAATAAGTATAAATGAACTTTGGTATCGAGAAAAGCAGTGATTTTTTCACGGGCTTCCATACTTACTTTTTTTATCTTTTCGCCATTGTGGCCTATTAATATGTTTTTTTGGCTATTGCGCTCTACAAAGATATTGGCTTCAATGACAACATTGTCTTCTTGTTCTTTGAATTTTTGGATAACGACTTCGGTGCTATATGGAATTTCTTTTTGGTAGTTGGAGAAAATTCGTTCGCGTATCATTTCGCTACAAAAAAATCTTGTATTCTTATCAGTCCAATCTTCAAGGTTGAAATAGGGGGGATGTACGGGCAATTTTTCAATGATTGTATCTATCAACTTTTCTTTGCCTATTTTGCTTTCAACGGAAATAGGCAGAATAATAGTATCTAAAAGTAACTCTTGATAATAGTCTACCAATTTTTGAATTTCTTCTTGTTTGTACAAGTCAATTTTGTTTATGGCAAGAATTTTATAGGCCTTGGAACGATTCAAGGTTTGAATAATATGATGTTCAGCCGTATATTGATTGTACTTGTCTACTACCAGTAGAATGATGTCGCTTTCTTCAAATGCGAGTTCTACGCATTTGTTCATTTCGGTTTGTAATTGATAGGCAGGATTTTCTATCCATCCGGGCGTATCTACCAATACAATTTGGTAGTCGTCTCCATTCAAGAATCCTCTAATATTTTGTCGAGTTGTCTGAGATTTTGAATTGACTACACTCAGTGTATCATTGATCAAATAATTAACTAGAGAAGATTTTCCCACATTGGGAAGGCCTATGATATTTACAAAACCAGATTTGAATGATGTCATTAAATAGAAATTATATCTTAAAGTTGAATTTTAAGATGTAAAGATAGATGAAATAGGGTAAAACCAGATATTAATTAATATATCTAGGATTGACAAAGATAAAGTTAGATTTTTCAACTTTTCTTTTTTGCTTGAAGAAATAAGAGAATTTCAATTGCATGGTGATAAAACCATCGTTATCATTTTTATTACCTCTAATTTGTTTGTCAGTAGTAATATATTTGTATTGATCCGTAGGGTCAATTTCAACTCTTCTTTCGCTCAAAGCTTTTACCAATTTAGCAGTAGGCGCATCGTAGTAAGTATCAAAAAGATTATTGCTAAAATAATTGCCACTTACATCATCCAAATAGTCTGTAGTCGAATATCTATATGAAAGATCCATAGAAATAGCCATACTTCTATTGGGGCTATATACTTTCAAGCCTAGTGTAATAGGCAATGAAACTTGTGTAAGGCTATATTTATCTTTCTGTCCAGGAAGTCCTTGACCTTCAGTACCTAGCGGCTGCAATTCATATTCGGTGCCTTTGTACATTGTTTTTGGGTTGAATTTGAAAAGACCTATACCTGCACTCACATAAGGAGAGGCAAACCATTTGTAATTAAACCATCTTTTATCATTTCTATAGGGTTCGTATGTAAACTGAGATGATAATTCGTATAAATTTGTATAAAAGCTTAAATTTCTCAAATATCTAAAATAGCTTGAATTCTGAAAACCTTTTGAGTAATTGTCAGAATCATATCCGCTCAACGACATGATATTGAATTGCGCACCTACACTAAAATATTCTTTGAAATGATAGCGGTATCCCAATGAATAGCTCGCTTTGATATTGAATTCACTGTGATCTGTGATAGGTTGCAATATATTTTTTCTACTTGTATTCAAATCTCCATAATAGTTGGCTGTTCCAATACCGACCTGAACCTCATGAAACTGAGCATGAATAAAGCATGAAGGTGAAATTAAAAATGTAATGATTGTGAAAATTTGCCTCATTTTTTTAAATTATAAGTGGCAAAAATACAATATTTATTATAAACAAATAAAAAAAAATAAAAATTGTTAAATATAACAATTTTTAAAGAAAACCTAACTCTAGCATAGCTTCTTCGCTCATAAAACTCTTGTCCCATGCGGGCTCAAAAACCAATTCTACATGCGCACCAGCCACACCTTCTACAGAGGCTACTTTATCCTGAACTTCCTGCGGTAAGCTTCCCGCTACAGGGCAGTTGGGGGAGGTTAATGTCATGACAACTTCTACATGTTGAATGTCGTCTATATTGACTTCATAGATAAGCCCCAATTCGTATACATCTACAGGAATTTCGGGATCGTAGATGGTTTTGAGCGCGTCTATTATATTCTTTTTCAATGCTTCTTGTGTATTCATGATAGATTATTTAAATATAATGTTAAAGGAAGAGGTAAAGGAAATATTGTTCTGTTGACCGTTAAACAACGCTTGATTTCCAAAGAAATATTTGATTTCATTTCGCCATAAAAAATATTTCATAAACTTAAAATCAAAGTTTGAGGATATAGCCCAAAGGTTGACAGGTTTAGATTTTCCTATTTCAATGATGATGTTTTGAGCATCGCGATAATACTCGCCTCGAAGCGCTATAGTATTTTTTAGATTCAATTGATAGCGCACTATCGCTACTGGAGCATACCAAATGCCTTGCTCTTTCAATACGTTTTTATCTACCCCTAGGTCAAATCCTGCAATAAAGCCCCATTTCTTTTTTTCATAAATGGCGTAGAAATTATTATAAAATCGCATATTTCTATTGCTATCGGGTTGGGCATTTCCCAGAAAATTGCTATAATTCAACGTGAAGTTAGATGAAGGTTTCCATGTGATTTGTCCTCCCAAAGAATGATTGGATTTTCCTGTAATTTTAGCTATATTTTGCCATCCGTTCAAATACATAGCGGCTATATACCATTTTTCATTCTTGGAGGTAAACGAAATTTTAGCTCCTGTTTCATAATAAGGCGAATTTTCGGCCAAAATACTTCTTGTAACCGTCCAGCAATCCGCTCCTATGGCACTTTCAAATCCTAAGTGCGAGATCATCAGCCCCAAATCTATCCATATATTTTGTTTTTTTGAGATTTTAAAACCCACGTTGGCTTCGTATAGAAAACTTGCCCAACTGGGTTCTTCCATCATATTATAGGACGAAAAAGAACCGAATATTAATCCAAAATTACCTCTGTAATTGGTATCTTTTATGGATATTTTTCCAATTAAAGTATTAATTCCAAACGTGTTTTCAAATTTATGATTATATAAAAAATTAGGCTTTTGGTTTTGGTTTAAATCATTTATATTTTGATTGTAATACAATTCGTTGTATACCAAAAAGTTTATATTTTTAAACATAGAAGTACTATCCAATGATAAAACCTTCTCTGTATTTATAGAAATCAAAACAAAAACTATAAAATATTTCATTATTTTTTGTAATGTGCGGCTATCGCTTTAATTTTCAGGATCATTGCGGTCAATCCGTTGTTTCTCTGAGACGTCAAATGTTGTCTCAACCCAATTTTTTCAATGATTTCAGTATCTGAGTCTATGATTTCTTGAGGTGTCATATCATTCCAAAGATACAATAAGATAGCAATAATTCCTTTTGTAATAACGGTATTACTATCGGCATTGAATTTTAATTTTCCTTCTTCAAATTCATAGCTCAGCCAAACTTTGCTCTGACAGCCTTTTACCTCATGTTCGTCGGTTCGCTTACTTTCTCTAAAAGGAGGTAGTTGCTTGCCCATATCAATAATTTGGTCATAACGATCGGTATCGTCTTCTATCCATTCAAAAATTTCAACTAGCTCAGCTTCTCTAGCTTTTAATACTTGATTCATATATTTAATATTTTTCTAATTCTTCGGAGAAATAATCCAATTGAACTCCTGCATGCAAAAACATCTCTTCGCTTTCGGCAGCAGTTTGATATTTTCGTTCACACACAACTCTTTTGATGCCACAATTGATGATAAGCATGGCACAAGTTCTACAAGGCGTCATTCTACAATATAAGGTTGACCCTTCTATAGATATGCCTCTTTTTGCGGCTTGACAAATCGCATTTTGTTCGGCATGGACCGTTCGCACACAATGCTCTGTTATACGATTTTCTTCATCCAAATGTTGCACTTTTTTAATCAAATGCCCTACTTCATCGCAATGCTTCATACCCGCAGGCGAGCCTACATATCCCGATACAAGTAATTGATTGTCTTTGGCTATAACACATCCGCTTCTGCCTCTATCGCAAGTAGCTCTTTTGGACACGGTGTCCATGATTTCCATAAAATATTCGTCCCAATTGGGTCTTGTATAGCTCATTTTAATTCTATTTTAGCAATGATCTCATCAACTTGTTTTTGCAAATTTAGTAAATCCGTATTATTTTCCAATACAAAATTAGCCTCTTTGATACAAGCCGAAAGATTTTGTTTGTTGGGATCTTCCGAATCATATTCGCGCTGTTCATTAGCGATAAATGTTTCAAAATCAATTCTATCGGTTTCGCTTTTTCTCAGTACAATGCGTTCGTAGCGTAGTTTTGGATCGGCATCTACCGCTAGCAAATAAAATTGTCCTTTTTCTCTCAAAACCTTGATTTCTCCAACGGTTCTGATACTTTCAATAATGCAATTTTTGTTACTTTTTGCAGCTTCTTCGTATAGTCTCTCAATCAAAAAACTAGGTGAATTATTTTCTGCTCGCAAACGATTGGCCAAAACCGTGAAATTATCTCTATTGGGCTCAATACCTTGTTTTATTAGAATATCGGTTAGGTATTTTCTTACCGAAAAATGCTCGAAATGAAATTTTTCTTGTAAATAATCTACAATCGTTCCTTTTCCAGCTCCTAAAGTCCCCGTAATGCCAATGATAACCATGGTAATATTATTTTGAAAATTTTTGTTTGACTAATTTAATGATAATTGGCAAAACAGAAATGATGACTATTGATAAAACCACTTTTTCAAAGTTGTCTTTTACCCAATCAATTTTACCTAAGAAATAACCAAGCATAGTGATAGATGTAACCCAAATAATAGCTCCTGTAATGCAATACATCAGATAAGTTCGGTATTTCATTTCGCCTGCACCCGCTACAAAAGGCGCTATCGTCCTTACAATAGGTACAAAACGAGCCAAAATAATTGTTTTACCGCCATTGGTTTCAAAAAAACGTTCGGTTTCTTCTATATGAGCTTTTTTTAGAAAGAGTATTTTCTCTTTGGACTGAACAAAATCGCCAAATTTTTTGCCAATAAAATAGTTGAGATTATCGCCAATCAATGCAGCAGCTATAAGCAATGGAATGACAAATAAAATGTTGATTTCGCCTGTAGTACTCGCTATTAAGCCAATTGCAAAAAGGAGCGAGTCTCCAGGAAGAAGTGGCATCACCACAACACCTGTTTCCATAAAAACGATTATAAACAAAAAGATATAAACTAATGTGCCATATGCAGCTATAAAGCTCTGTAACACGGTTAACGGATCTTTTAAAAATTCAAGTAATAAGTGGATAATTTCCATGATGAAAAATTTATGGGCAAATGTAAGTCAAAAAAATTATTCTTTCGGCTAATCTTTATTTACTATAAAGAACAGGCATTTAAAGATTTAATTATGAGATTCCTCCCTATGGTCGGAATGACTGTGTGTTTTTTTGTAAAGGCTTGGGATAAAACGATTTTTTCGCTAGCGAAAAAATCGTTTTATCCCCCTATTTATATCCTATAAAGCTAGTCATTCCGAATTTAATGAGGAATCTTTATTGAAAATTGTTTAAATGCGTTTGCCCTTTATTTACTTGAAATAACTAGTTGAGATTTTAAAATAATTATTACAAAGCAAGAAAGTTTTAATAAAGCAAAGTATTAGTTATGTTATTCTTTAAGTCAAAGTTACTTTAGTAATACATAATCTATATTCTAAAATCTATCATCTACTATCTAAATAACACAAAAAAAGCCCAAACCTTTCGATTTGAGCCTAATTAATTCAGTAATTGAGGATGATTATTTCAAGAAATTTCCCAAAATAGAACCTAAAACTTGTTGTCCCATATTGGATTCGCCTTCTTTTTTATCGCCTCCGCCCAAAAAGCTACTTACCAATCCACCAAGCATGCTACTACCAGCTCCGCCAGCCATGGCGCCAGAAATTAAACTTCCTACATCCAGTCCGCCTTCTTTGGCTTGTCCTACTTTGTCGTTAAACATGTTTAATACATACGGAACAGCTGTATTGGCAACTGTAGCGGCTACACTTTCGCTCAAACCACATTTAGTAACTAAGCTAGAAACTACATTCTGTGCAATAGAGTTTACCGCAGGATTGGAAGCCGATGTACTCGCACCGCTCAACATTTCTTGGATTCCACCAAAATTTCCACTTGAAATTTGACTACCAATAGCACCCAAAATGGATTCGCCTGCTGTAGAAGCGATATTGCTAACTTGTTCTTGTGGAACGGCAGCTTCACCATTTAATTTTTCTGATATTTGGCTTGTAGCCATTTTTACGATTTCTTCAAACATTTTTATATAATTTAAAATTTCTACAAAAATACATCATCCCAAAAACTAAAAAACAAAATAATTGTTAAATTTATAGGATGTATTTTTTTTCACTACCTTTGTACATTAAAAAATAAATATGCAGAGAGTTTTTCTTATTATAATAACCTTGTTTTTCAATACATTAAACGCACAACCTCCTCAAGATCCACCTTCAAATTTTAAAGTAGTCACCACTTATGCATGGAAAATTGCGGCTACAGTGAGCGTTCCTTCCGCTTCTACAGGTGCCATAATGCTTATTTCTACGACGCCTATCTCCAATGTGAATCTTACCGCGGGCAATGAATATAAACTTGGGTATCGTTTTGGAAATGCAAAAGTTGTAAAAAATTTAAGTAGAGGATTTGTTAGTTTTGATATTACGGGATTAATAGCCAATACAAAGTATTTTTTGGCATTTTATAGTTTTAATAATAATGGACAATATGAATATCTCAATACGCCATATTTGGCTAGTTTTACCACAAAAGGGAAAGATTATGGAACCTATTACAATTCGTTGAATGTAGACGCACCTAATTTCCTTTCAAGTCTTACGAATCTTTTGCGAAATCATACCGCCGTTAGCTATTATGATTTTGCGGTAAATATAGTAAATCCTTTCTATGAAGCAGATACTTTGATGAATGGCAATTCAATGAAATTCGTGAAATGTGAATATTCAAATGAAATTTCGGTTTATACACCACCCTTTTTGTTTTCCAACATGACGATTGATTTTAACAGAGAACATATTTTGCCCAAAAATTGGATGAATTTTAAAAAAGATACGGTTGTGAATTCGGATTTGGTAAAATATGCCGAAGGAGCTGATTATCATAATCTTGCTCTCACACAAGGAACGCGTGTCAATTCAAAAAGAAGCGACTACCCATTGGATATTGTAGTAAAAGATACCGTTGTATTAACCAATGCTTTGTTTGGGAAAAATGCGGCAAATTCCTTTTGTTTTGAACCTCAAGCCAATTTTAAAGGGAATGCAGCTCGTGCTATGTTTTATCAAATGGTAACGTATAATGGCATGGATAATCATAACTGGGGCTTGGATTCATTGCTTTTTAACGCAAAACTTCAAAAACAAGCTGTTTTAAAAACATGGGCAACCGCTGATACACCTGATAATTATGAAATAGCTCGAAATGAATTGATTTATTCTGTTCAAAATAATAGAAATCCTTTTATTGATTTTCCAAAATGGATAGAATGTATTGATTTTTCCAAAATCATTTTGCTCAATAAATGCCAAGCCATTTCATCCAAAATTAATGAAAATGAAAAAAAATGGGATGTGATGTATTACATGCAAAATGAAATGTTAAATTTGAATTTTAGCTTTCAGAATGCAACTCAGGCACAGTTAGATATTTATGATTTATCGGGTCATAAAGTGTATACATCTATTCATCGTGTGAATAGCGGTAATTCGGATTTGCAAATAGATTTAGCTTCTTTGAGAAAAGGCCTTTATTTATTCACGCTGCAAGCGGAGGATTATATGTATAAATCTAAATTGATAAAATAATCAAAAAGAAGTGACAGAGAATCATGAATTTTTTATGGATCGCTGTTTTCAACTTGCGCAGCAAGGAGAAGGTCTCGTAGCTCCAAATCCAAAGGTCGGAGCTGTTTTGGTACATCAAAATCAAATTATTGCAGAAGGATATCATCAGAAATTTGGTGAAGCACACGCTGAAGTCAATTGTATCAATTCTTGTCCCGAAACCTATATAGAATTTATAGCTGAATCAACGTTGTATGTTAGCCTGGAGCCTTGTAGCCACTATGGAAAAACAGGTCCTTGTTCGCATTTGATTGTAGATAAAGGAATTCAAAAAGTAGTCGTTGGTAGTAGAGATTTTAATCCTATTGTCAATGGCAATGGCATAGCGTATTTGAAAGAAAATGGGGTAGAGGTCATCGAGTTAAATTGGGGTGATAAACAAAAAAATCTCAATCCACAATTTTATATAAATCAAGTCTATAAACGCCCATACATCATTGCTAAATATGCACAGTCTGCGGATGGTTTTATGAGTAAAAATGATGAAACTATAAAAATTACTCCTGCTACAGTTGATGTTTTGTCGCACAAAATTCGGAGTCAAGTGGATGCTGTTTTAATTGGCAAAAATACCTTTAGGATAGACAAGCCTTTATTGAATGTAAGGTTAGTAGAAGGAAAAAATCCCGATAGAATTGTATTGGATTCAAATCTCGAAAATGATTATTCTTGTTGGGCTTCAGATTCGCAAAAAACAATTGTTTTAAATCAAAAACAAGAGCAAAATTTTCAATCGTTGTATTATACAAAAATTAATGACTTTAATGATATTGTAGAAATAATAAATGTTCTTTTTTCTAAAGGTTATTATTCTATATTAATAGAAGGAGGAAGCCAAACTTTACAGTCTTTTTTAGATAATAATGTTGTAGATCATTTGATTTTATATACAAATCATAACCTTAAAATTAAAGAAGGTGTTGGTTCTCCAAAATGGGATGAGTCCAAATTTAATTTAATTAAAAAACAAATCGTAGAATCCATAGAAATTAATATATTCAAATCATGCAATATCTAATCTTAAGCGTTTTATCTTCATCTATTTTATTAATATTTTTCAAATTATTTGATAAATACAAAGTAAATATCATGCAGGCGATTGCGGTGAATTACATCATGGCAACGGTTTTCTCTTTTTTCTCCATCCAATACACCCAAAAAATAGTGATTGGAGAAAGTACGTGGTTGATATTTGCAACCATGCTGGGTGGCTTTTTCTTTTTGGTATTCAATCTTTGTTCAAAATCTACGGTACTTTCTGGAATAGGTATAACAAGTATAGCTATGAAATTAGCCGTTTTATTTCCCATTACAATTGGTATTTTATTTTATAAAGAACCTGTCTCGTTTCAAATAGTACTTGGTATTTTATTAGGGATTTTTTCTCTCTTTTTGCTTACATATTCCCCTGCTAATGCCATTCAATCGAGCGGAAAACTCAATTTATTATTCCCAATATTAGTTTGGATTGGTTCGGGATTTTGCGATAGCACGGTGCAACTAGCCAATAAATTGTTCTCAACTTTTAGCCAAAATGGATATTTTACATTTATAACATTTATGAGTGCGTCTATTGTAGGGATGAGTTATACATTTGTGTATAAAAAACAACGTATTGATTTTAAAAGTCTTATCGGAGGATTGGCATTGGGGATTCCAAATTATTTTTCAATCTATTTTTTATTCAAATGCCTAGAACATTTAAAATTGGATTATCAAATAGAATCAGGCCGAATCCTAACTATCAATAATATATTAATAGTGATTACAAGCCTTGTAATAGGATTGTTAGCTTTTAGAGAAAAATTAAACAAAATAAATGTTTTGGGTATTATCATCGCATTAATGGCTATTTATTTGATAAGTTTTTAAGATGTTTTCTTCGAGCAAACGGAGAAATTTTATTAAATAATACATTTTCATAGATTTCTCACTTCTAGTATAGTAATTAACTTTTATAAACTTTTACATTTTTATAGATTTCTCACTACGTTCGAAATGACTATGTCTTTTTATTATGGTGGTTAGAGCGATTGCTTCGCAATCGCTCTAACCACCAACCAACGATAAGTAAGCGTCATTTCGAGCTATGCGAGAAATCTTTTTTTATTTTATATGTTTAATTTCAGTCTCTTCTCTAAAGGTTTACTTCCTTGTATTTAGTTTAGGTAACTTCGAGCTAAGCGAGAAATCTAAGTATACGACAAAATGAATAAACATTTCATAGATTTCTCATTTCGAGCCTTGCGAGAAATCTATTTGTTTAAGATTATTATTAATTTTATATTTTTGAATCGGAAAATATTACCTAATTCTTGAAAACTGTATTATGAAAAATGGTTACGTGTACATTATGACAAATTCATCAAAATCAACGTTGTATGTTGGAGTCACTAACGATTTGTGTAGGAGAATATATGAACATAAACATCATTTAATTAAAAATTCATTTACAGATAAATATAATCTTGAAATATGCATTTATTTTGAGGATTATCAAACAATTGAGTTAGCAATTTTAAGGGAAAAAGAAATTAAAAAGTGGAATAGAAATAAAAAGGAAAATTTAATAAATAAAGTAAACCCTGATTGGATTGAATTAGCTAATGAAAATGGCTTTACCAGAAAAAAAGCTCATTTTTCAGATTTAGTTAATGATTTTCTAAAAGACTTTGATGAAACAAATTGAAAAATTCTTCATAGATTTCTCACTTCGTTCGAAATGACAAAGTCTTTTTATTACAGGGGTGGTTAGAGCGATTGCGAAGCAATCGCTCTAACCACCCCACCAACGATAAGTAAGCGTCATTTCGAGCTATGCGAGAAATCTTTGTTTATTTTATATGTTTAATTTCAGTCTTTTCTCTAAAGGTTTACTTCCTTGTATTTAGTTTAGGTAACTTCGAGCTATGCGAGAAATCTAAATTTATTTAATTTGCTTAATTTCAATCTCTAATTTAAAGGTTAATTATCCTATATTGAGTTCTAGGTCATTTCGAGTTATGCGAGAAATCTTTGTTTGAACAAAGAAAATAAATTAACGCTTTATATATTTCTCTCTTCAAATTAAGTAATATTTCTAATACTTTTCAACACCTTTTAAGCATCTGCGAAATAATTATTTCTTTTCAATTCAATCCTATTATTTTTGTATTTGAATTAATCAAATAAATATCAAATAAATATGAATATATCTGTAATTGGTGCAGGAACTATGGGTAATGGCATTGCGCACGTTTTTGCTCAAACTCAATTTAAAGTCAATCTTATCGATGTGTCACAAGATGCCTTGGATAGAGCGTTGAAAACCATTGCGACCAATTTGGATCGTCAAGTAGCCAAAGGTTCTTTGACCGAAGATCAAAAAAATAGCACGATACAAAATATCACGACTTATACGAGTGTAGCCGAAGGTGTAAAACAAGCGGATTTGGTAGTAGAAGCCGCTACAGAAAATATTGATTTAAAATTGAAAATATTCAAAGAAATAGATGCTAATGCGCCTGCAAATTGTATTTTGGCGAGTAATACATCTTCTATTTCTATCACAAAAATTGCTTCGGTTACGTCTAGACCTGCTCAAGTAATAGGAATGCACTTTATGAATCCTGTGCCTATTATGAAATTGGTGGAAGTTATCAACGGATACGCTACGTCAAAAGAAGTAACGCATAAAATCATGGAATTGTCCAAAACCTTAGGAAAAATTCCTGTAGAAGTGAATGATTATCCTGGTTTTGTGGCTAATAGAATTTTGATGCCAATGATAAATGAAGCCATTTATACATTATACGAAAGTGTGGCAGGAGTAGCGGAGATTGATACCGTAATGAAATTGGGAATGGCGCATCCTATGGGACCATTACAATTAGCCGATTTTATTGGTTTGGATGTTTGCTTGTCTATCTTGAAAGTATTGCACGATGGATTTGGAAATCCAAAATATGCGCCATGTCCTTTATTAGTAAATATGGTCACTGCTGGATATCTGGGTAGAAAATCGGGAGAAGGTTTCTACGATTATTCAAATAAAGAAAGCAAAGATTTGGTGGTGAGCCCAATGTTTACATAAAAATAAAAAATTAATTTAACCCTTAAAAAAAGTATTATGATTGCAATTTATGTTTTATTGGCTTTTATAGCCTTGGTTATTTTCTCAGGATTATTAACCGTTCAGCAAGGTTACGTTGCTGTTGTTACATTGTTTGGAAAATATAGAAGAGTCCTACAGCCGGGATTGAGTTTCAAAATTCCATTTTTCGAGCAAGTATTTCGTAGAATTTCTATTCAGCATCGCTCGGCGGAGCTTGAATTTATGGCTATTACCATAGATCAGGCCAATGTAAATTTTAAAGCCATGCTATTATATTCGGTAATGGACGGTTCTGAAGAAACGATTCAAAAAGTAGCGTTTAAATTTGTGGATGACCGCAATTTTATGCAAGCGCTTGTCCGCAGTATCGAAGGTTCTATTCGTGCTTTTGTAGCTACAAAAAAACAAAGTGAGGTCTTAGGATTGCGCAAAGAAATTGTAGACGAAGTAAAAAATCATTTGGATGTTTCGTTGGCTGAGTGGGGATTTCATCTTTTGGATTTGCAATTGAATGATATTGCTTTTGACGAAGCGATTATGCGTTCGATGGCGCAAGTAGTAGCGAGCAATAACCTCAAAGCGGCTGCTGAAAATGAAGGACAAGCCTTATATATTACCAAAACCAAAGCGGCCGAAGCGGAAGGAAGCGCAATTAAAATAGCGGCAATGGCAGAAAAAGAAGCGGCTCAATTGAGAGGTCAAGGCGTTGCGCTCTTTAGAGGCGAAGTAGCTAAAGGTATGGCTTCAGCAGCTAAAGAAATGGAAGAAGCCAATTTGGATTCATCGTTGGTGTTATTTTCAATATGGACCGAAGCCATTAAACATTTTGCAGAACAAGGCAAAGGCAATGTTATCTTCTTAGACGGCTCTACCGAAGGTATGGAAAAACAATTAAAGCAAATGCAAGCTATGCAAATGCTTGAAAATAAAGGCTAAAGAATTTATGAATAAAAACGTATTCAATCTACCCAATTTATTGACATCGCTCAATTTAGCGTCGGGAAGTTGTGCTTTGCTAGCAATCATCATTAGCGAGCAGTATGTAGGTTATTTTATAGCTTTTAGTTTATTGATGGATTTTTTGGATGGATTGGTGGCGCGCGCACTCAAAATTCAAAGCAATATCGGTAAGGATTTAGATTCCTTAGCCGACGTTGTCAGTTTTGGATTGGTGCCTTCTTTTATGTATATTGTCATTTTATACAATACCGTTTCGGATGC
>Ga0208597_1000565_pt1 | contig 14692 bp, 1 predicted proteins | sample LakMenEpi05May12_FD_150673 | JGI IMG/M metagenome (GOLD analysis project Ga0208597, IMG submission 150673) | Freshwater microbial communities from Lake Mendota, WI - 05MAY2012 deep hole epilimnion (SPAdes) | ecosystem: Environmental > Aquatic > Freshwater > Lake > Epilimnion/Euphotic zone ...
TCCAACAATGCTCATACAAACTGGAGCACCCCATTGGTAGTCTGTTCCTGTGTATGGTAAAATTGGAGCAGTACGTACTGAGTATGTCTTACCGTATTGCAATTGCAACACTGTACCCAAGTTAATGTAGTTAGAAGCCGCGCCTCTGTTTACAGTAATTGGAAGACCTACTGGTTGTCCTTGAGTGTCTAACTCAGTGAACTCCCAACGCCAGTTAGTTGATCCACATACCCATGGCAATGAAGCTACGATAGCACCACGGAAACGCGGACCAGCAGCACATTGGTTGGAAACACGGAGAGCAGTAGCTGGCTGAGTAGCTGTGCTCATTGAGCAAGGGGCTAATCCAGGGACTGTGATAATTTCTGCAACACCTGCACCGTTATTTAGGGTGTATGTATTCGAAATCAACACGTTGTAAGTAGATCCGTATGGTAAAGTTGGCAATACGCTGCTCAACACACAGATGTCTGAGTTTTGAGTACGTGTATAAACGTTACCACTAGCAGGACCTGATACGCCAGTGTATGTGAATGTGTAGCTCGTTCCAGTTGCACCAGCCCAAGTTGCCTTGAAGTACTGACACAATGTGTATGGACCTGGACCGTAGTCACATCCTCCGCGCTTCAACATCTTCGCACAGATAGAGTAAGTACCAGTACCTAGAGCACTGTTGTAGTTACGCACACCGATTTTGTAGACTTGACCTGCAGTTAATCCGTAGTGGTTCAAAATTTCACCACCAAGACCTGAAACTGCATTCTCTTCTGCTACTAAAACACCAGCAGCCGTTTGCAATTCAATTAAGATATCGGCAGACGTTGAGTTAACAACGATGCTAACACCTTCTGAAGTTGCAACGAATTGGTGCCACTTGTCTTCACCTGTTAAACAGATGGTTTGAGCAGAACCAGAAGCTGAAGCATTTACAAGTGTACCGTTTACTGCGTTACAGTTTGGCCAAATGCTCGTAGACATTGAAATTGCATTACTTGGGTTTTCACCTGGGTTTAAGCAACCTTCTTCAGACGTACCGTTACAGTTGTCATCGATAGTGTTTCCACAAATTTCGATAGCACCTGGGTTAATGTTTACGTTAGCATCGTTACAATCTGTTGTGTTTGCAGCATAACCTACTGGTTGGCTACAAGCAGTTACAGTTGCACCTGCAACACCGTAGTTGTCACCGTCAGCATCTACATACCAGATGTTTGCTGGGTTAACCTCTACAGTTACTACTTGTGTAGCTGTTGCAACGTTTCCGTTAACGTCAGTTACTGTGTAAGTAACAGTGGTGTTACCGATAGGGAATGTAGCAGGAGCATTGTTTGTAGAAGTTAAAATACCACAGTTGTCCGTAGCATTAACTGAACCTAAAACAGCCGATGCTGTACAAGCGTTCAATGCAGCAGTAACAGTTACAGGAGCCGGAGCGGTAATGGTTGGTATAGTCGCATCTACAACTGTAACAGTTTGCACAGCTGTAACACTTAAACCAGCACCGTCCGTAACAGTCCAAGTAACTGTAGTGGTTCCCAATGGGAAGGTTGAGGGAGCATTGTTGGTTACAGAAGCAACAGAACAGTTGTCTGCAGTTACCGGTGTGCCAAGAACAACACCAGTTGCATTACATGAGCTGTTTGCATCTACTGCTACGTTTGCTGGTGCAGTAATGGTTGGGTTAGTTACGTCTACTACCGTTACTGTTTGAGTTGCTGTAGAATTGTTTCCTGATCCATCTGTTACTGTCCAAGTAACAGTAGTTGTTCCCAATGGGAAGGTTGAAGGAGCATTGCTTGTAACAGATGCTACAGAACAGTTGTCTGCAGTTACTGGTGTTCCTAGAACTACTCCAGTTGCATTACATGAGCTGTTTGCATCGACTGTTACGTTTGCAGGTGCAGCAATAGTTGGGTTGGTTGCATCAACAACAGTAACTGTTTGAGTCGCTGTTTGTATGTTTCCAGCACCATCAGTTACAGTCCAAGTAACTGTTGTTACTCCCAATGGATAGGTAATTAAAGCATTATTAGTTACAGAAGACACAGTGCAGTTATCTGCAGTTGTAGGTGTACCTAAATCAACACTTGTAGCATCACAAGAGCTGTTTGCATTTACAGTAACGTTAGAAGGAGCAGTAACAGTTGGTAATTCATTGTCAGTCACTGTAACAGTGAATGAAGCTGTGGTTACCAATCCTTGAGCATCAGTTGATGTATAAGTTACAGTTGTAACCCCAACAGGGAATGAAGCACCTGAGTTGAAGTTAGAAGTAGTTGTTACGCAACCTTGATCGTCTGTTACCGTAGGAGCAGTCCAAGTAGCCGTTGCACCGCAAATACCAAGATTATTATTTAATGCAATGTTCGCAGGAACGTTAGTAATAACAGGTGCCGTGTTTCCAAGGTCTGTAATAACAATTGTAGAAGCGCCAACTGCACCATATCCATCTAATTGAATGTAGTAGGTAGCACCAGGAGTTAAACATTTCACGTTTGTGAGAAATGCAGTTAAACCCGCGCCATCATCGTTGGCATTGATTAAGGTGAAAGTACCGAAATCAGCACAGTTTGTTGCGCTATAAATTGCAAGTTGATTATCCCATCCTGGAGCAGCTATGCTCACTCGCCCTGAGGCTGGAGCCACCAAACTGAACCAAATGGTTCCATTCAGAGTGCTGTTACACCATCCATTTTGCACGTTACAACCTAAAGCCGGAGCACCTGTCTCTCCCCCACTAACCGTTGCAGCAGCAGTGGAGAATACGAGCCCATCTTGGTTACCAAGAGTTACTGGTCTTGCCGTGCAAGGAGTATCAATAGCGTTACCCATAGCTACGGCGAATGTCCCAGCCTGAGCGATACATCCATCAGGAGAAGTTACAAAAGCTGATAAGGTAAGCGTGCCTGCAGCACCTGCAGCGTACAAAGACTGTGAACCGGAAGTCGCTCCACCAATGTTCGTCCAAGGAGCAGAACCGTTATTGGAAGAAACCCACTGAATGGTAGAACCAGCAGTTTGTCCAGCCAAAACAAAAGTTCCACCACCCGGAGGTGTAGAAGTGAAATCATTTACGTTGATAGCCGATGGTCCTGAAATAGAACCAGCAGTTACACTAAAGAATGAAGCCGCATAAGCCGCTGATGTCACACCACTTGGGTTACAAGCGTCCAACACTGTGCAGGTATACGAATCACCCGCAGAAGGAATAGCGTTGAATCCATTGGCAGTTGCACCGTCAATTGGTGTGCCGTTCAAATTCCACTGATAAGATTGCGCTCCACCACCACCCGTGGTTGAAACAGACATTGCTACAGCAGCCCCTGGACATATACTTGTTAATACAGGTCCGGTGTAGGTTACAACCAGCTGCACTGAAGAAATAGTTGCAACTCCTGAGGTACCTGTATTCGTTACTGTTACGAAAACTGTTCCTCCTGTATTAGCTATCACCGAAGGATTTAACGTGTAATTCGTTGGTGTATTTAACACAATAAAATTTGGTGCAACAGATTGATTTGCTAAAGTCACCGCGCCTGAGGCTGCAACTTGAATGTAAGTAGCATAAGTGAAGTTAGTTGATGTAACACCGTTGATTAACAATTGTGTTCCTGTTACAACTGCACCTGCAGGTAGAACAACGTTACCACTTACGGTATTCGAACTACCAAAAGGAACTGTAAAGGCTCCAGTGCTTAAAGTGGTAGTGCTTGTGTATGAAGTTGATGCGACAACACTCGCTGTCAATGGAACACCAACATTAATCGCAGCAGGAACTGATGTAGAGTAACAAGTAGACGCACCATTTACAACCATTGTAGCAGCATAAATAGTTCCCGTAGAAGTTGTTGCTGTTGATGGAAGTGAAGTAGTACCTACAACGTTGAATGGAGAACCAGTTCCCAACAGGTTTCCTGCAGAAGGTGTAGATGAACTAAACCATGAAGGTGAAGATGGCAAACTGTAAGAAACAATTAAACTAACACTGTTAATGGTTGCTGTACCAGACCATGTGTTAGCGAAGTTAACAGTTACGTTACCATTACCTGTAGGAATAGTTCCAACATAAGTGTAGGATACGTTAGTTACAGTAAGGTCTGTAGAAAGATCCTGAGCTGCCAAGGATGATACCCCTGTCATACTTACTGTAATGTCTGAAGCCCAAGTACCTCCGGCTGTTGAAATGCCTGCTACAGATAACACAGCACCTGTAATGGTTGCACCTGCAGGAACGTTTACTGCACCTGTTAGTGAAAGTGTGCCGTTCGCTGTCAACGCTAATGAAGAACCTAAAGTCGTAGTTGCTGTTTGTGTGCCACCCAAAGGAGGACCAAACGCAGTTACATTCAGAGTAGAAGCATTCAAACATGCAGAACCACCTGTAACCGCTGTAGGGGCAGGAACTGGGAATAGAACTGAAGAAGTACCGTAATCAACAGAGCATGCCGGTTGAGTCACGTAACGAGCCAAACTATGAACCGTTGAAGGGGATGGAACTGAAACTGGAGAAGTTGCAGTCCAGGTAGCTCCATTGTCTACAGAATACTCATAGAAATTGTTGTAATGAATGTCCAAATTGTCAATTAAGTGACCCTGGTTCAATCCACCTGTGCGCGCTGCGAAAGCATGCTTCCAAGTGCTCTTATCTGCTGTTAAGTAGTCAGCTGGTAACTGAGCGTTGTTCAACACTTGTGTGCCTGCTAACCACATAGACATTTGACCAAGAGCGTTGATCTTAATGGTCACGTGTGTATTTGCACCACCAATCCAAGATGTGTTGGCATCGAAATAATACAAACCTTCAGCTGGAGTTAACGTAGAAGATGGATTTTTACGCAGACAGTTGTACATTAAGTAGATACCGTTCACGTTAACACCATTTGTGTATGCGTCGAAGGAAAGACGGATACCAGAACCAGATCCGTTTTCAGGATTTGCGGCACCTGCGGCCACAAGGACGTTGTCACCAGTTCCAATTGGAGTTGGCATACATACTACATCCGGACCATAACTATAGCTAAATCCGTCTGCAGGAGGAGTAGTACCAGCAGTAGTGATCATATCGAAATCGATTTGGAAGTCGTTCGATGCAAGACCTGTTGTATTCGTAATTAAGATACCACCTTTTTGGTTATTCGCAGGAGCTGTCAATTGTAATTTACCACCAGTGATTGTAGCGTTGTTGCACAATTCAGCTTGTGCTGGATTAAGTGCAGCGCTTGTGAAATCACTAACGAATACAGTACCTGATCCATTGACACCGAAGTTTACAGAACCATTACCACCACAAACTAGCGGCTGTGTTACCGTTGCAGAACCTGTTAGAGGAGCATAGAAAGCCACACTGGTTGAAGCTGCAGCGGCACAACCTGAAACTGCATCAACTGCAGTAGCAGTGAAGTTGTAAACGCCATTTAACGTTGGTGTAACCCCAGACAATGTTGCACCTGCTGTTCCAGAAACAATTCCAGAACCTACAGAAGGCGATGCTGTCCAAGAGTATGAATAACCTGAGTTGGAACTTGTCGCAGCTATATTCGTTGGGACAAAAGTTGTTCCGCAAGAAGCCGGATTACTGTTTGTAACAGAAATTGTTGGAGCAGATATCCAGTTCAATGTTACAGGAAAGCGCTGTGTAACACAGGTTCCTGTATTTGTTGCAACGTACCACGAGGTCGTTGCTGAAATCGCAGGAGGTGTGAAGAAATTACTTGTAGAAGCTTGTAACAAGGTTCCTCCCGTTGGGGCATTGTACCACATGTAGATCGGGTTCGCTGAACCGTTGAAATCAAATGCAGTCAATTGTGACGTTTGATTTCCACAAACCGTTGCATCCGGATCATCGGCTATAACCAATGGAGGTGAGAATAAAGTAGGATTACATGGAGGGTTGATGGTTACAAGGTAATCTTCAGTCTCTCCATAAGTGTAGGTCAAGCATGGTGTAATTGCATTTCCAGTAACATTTTCGACTACCATAATACGCATTACCGCCAGACCCGGAATAGCATCATTTGGAACAACGAATGTACCGTTGATGGTTCTAGGACCTTGCAAAGTTGCAGCACCGTCACTGTATACCTTTTCACCCGCATCTGTGAAGTCACCGTCGTGGTTGTAATCAATGAATGCTGCAAAACCATTACTAAAGTAGGTTGGTCCGTCACATTCATCTTGTAAAACTGTAATAGTATTTGTTACTCCTGAAATTAAGTTCGTGAATGAACCCAAAGAAGTGAAGTTCGAGTATCTATTAAGAATAGACCCTGCTCCTGGAGCAACTGTTGAACATCCATTTGCACCCGCATAAGCAGATGGTGTAGTAGCCGTGTTCAAAGTAAAACTGTATATCTCTTCGTCAGCTGCATTCGAAGCAAATGTTGTACAAGTCGGACAAGTGTATGAAGGAACAGACACAACTACCGGTGAAGAGTAACTTGGAGTTCCTCCACAAGACACGAACTTCAAACGATATGAAGCATTTGCGTTAAATGTAGTGGTGAGTGTGATTGCGTTAGCACTTGGCATATCCGTCCAAGAAGTTCCTCCGTCGGTTGATGTTTCCCATTGCAAGGTTAATCCGTCTAATGAACCAGTATAATTCGTTGAAAGCGTTATGCTTGTGCCCGGACAAACCGTTGTTCCAGTAGAAGAAGCAATAACCCCTTGTGGAGCTGTTGTTCCCAATACTTCCATAGTTACTTGCGCTGGGCTTAACAAGTTAGAACAACCTGTTGTAGCATTTGCATAAGAAATTGAATACTGGGTAGTCAATAATGGGGCAACGGTAGCACTGAATCCATTGATTGTATTAATCGTAGAACCGTTAACGTTAGTAGTTAAACCAGTGGTACCATTCACATCTGTCGCAGACCAAATTGTTAAATAATCAGCCGGTGGATTGAAGCGCCAAGCTAAAGGCGACAATATCTGATTTGAAATACCATTCCAGTAGTTTGCTTGAAAAGGAGAAGAACAGTTCGGTGCAGTTGCTCCTATGGTTCTCGTTCCATTTTGAAGTCCGATATATTTATTTCGTGTATCGTTGATGAAGCTTCCGGTTGTAGCTGTTGGATTTGATGCCTCAATAACATAAATCTCTACAGTTCCTAAAGTTTCATACAATACAACCTCCACTGAACTTCTACCGTCATTCGCGTTTGTCGAATACCAAGTAGCACAGTTAGCGTATTGAACAACGAATCTTCTATTTGGAGCAACACCCTCTGTCCAGTGTCTCACAGCACCACCACCGAAGCCGAAACTACCTCCAGTACTATTCAACTGAAGGTCACGAGCAACCGCTGCAATGCAATTAGCAGGATTTGCTGTACTTGGGAATCCTCCTGTAAAATTATACTGAGTGCTTGTTCCTCCTCCGATAATAATTGTACCATTGGTACCAATCATTACTTGAGTTTGGTTAACACCAAAATAATTAAAATCAAATCCAATAGGACGACTATTCCAATATCCATCATCCAATGTACCACCGGATAATGTTGTTGAAGCTGTTCCTCCGTTACACAACACCGAAGCGTTTGCTGGTGGGGTTGATAAAACCGTTCTTGGAGTGATACAAACTACTGCGAAATTACCTGCTGATAAACCAGAATTGATTGTTGCAGATGTACCCGGACAAACACCGCTTGCTGATGTTGTAACTGTTGCGCTTGGCAATGGGTAAACACCAACAGAAACTAATGCATCAGGTGTTGCACATCCATTAACTGTGGTAGATAATCTAAATTCTGATGTCTGCGTTAAAGTTGCGTCTGTTGTTGTTCCTGTAGCGGAAGTTAAAGTCACTCCAGCTGTCAAAGACGTCCATGAAGCTATTGCTCCTGCCATTAGATTATTCGCAGTTAAAGTAACTGTTCCTCCTGCACCGCAGAAGGTTGCTACTGAAGGAGTAATAGAAGGCGTTGTGAATGTAACTGTAATTGCCACAGCGGTGCGAGCACCTTCACACGTTCCATCCGTTTCAGCAACATAATAAGTAGTACTCGCGCAAGGAACAAGATTCAAAGTTGCTCCAGTAAGAACTGAAACTCCTCCGAACGCTTGAGTGTACCATAGCAATGTTCCTCCGTTACCGGTAGCGGTTACATTGGCTGCGTTTCCTAATTCCAGTGTTTGTGAAGCAGCAGAAACTGTTGGAGCATTTGGCGATGCGTTCACTGAAACGGTTTGAGAGCCTGACGCAGAAGCACCTACACTGTTCGTTACGGTAACAACGCCTGAAGCAGCTGCACCAGCAAAACCTGTGATGGTAGTTCCATTTACAACAGTGAAAGAACCTACAGAAACACCTCCAATGGTTATGGAAGTAACGCCTGTTAAGTTGGTACCTGTAATTGTGAATGTGCCAGAGTTCGCACACAATGTTGTTACATCAATCGAGGTAACCGCAGGTACTAAACTTGAAAACGCATAGACATTTCCATCTGCTAACGTTACAGGACCTGGAGCAACTATTGGAGTTGTTAAAGACCCCGCAGCTGCTAAAGCGCCTGAGGCACCTACTGCGGCTGAACGCAGATTCCATGGACCTGAAGTGCTTGGAGCTTCTGAAATGAATGTCAAATCTTGTGTAGTGGTTAGAGCATCTATGTCATTATAAGGCAAACGAATGGTTGCTGTAGGACCTGCAGTACCAACGCCACCACCTAAAGTAGTTGTATTGATTTTAAAGCTGCGGGTACCAATTCCAAATGCTGTTCCACCTAACGTGGTATTGGTTGGAGCGCCAAGATCAGAAATCTTAGCTGAAACAATGTTTGTAGCATTGGCAGCACCGGTGAAAACTTGAACAGACGTTGTACCACTACCAGCAAAAGGGAAACTCCAGGTGTTGTTACTACCTCGCCCATTCATTATTAAGCTTCCGTTTCTAACGTATGCTTTGGTTCCACCAACATTGTAGGTACCTGATGTACCGCCATATTGATTCCAAGGATAGATTAAGCTCGAGCCTCCCAAATCTAATACGTTCACGTTCGTGGAAGCTGTTAATGATAATGGTGAAGAACCAATGAGTGTCAAATTACCACCAGTAACGTTGAATCCAGCTGCGTTTGCACCAAGGCTCAAAACGTTTATGATGCGGTTCGCAGGAACAAATGCATCTTCAGTAACAGCTGCGCTTGCAGTGGTTGTTGGTGCATTTACCGCAATGGTATAGTTGTACAAACCTAAACGAGCAACTGGGGTTGTTGGTGCTGCAGTCGGACCTGGAGTCGGTGTGCTGACTCCCACTGTTGGCGCCGTATTGTAGCCGTATCCTTTGTTCGTTATTGTGAACGACTGAATCATACCGTTGGCATTCATGTTTGCTGTTGCGGTAGGAAGGCAGTTTACAGGCCAAACCAACGTTGGTGCAACTGCACAACCTGCAACTGTTACCGTTGGTGGAACAGCATACGTAGCTGTTCCTGGAGTTGCACAATAAACAGAAACTACTGAACCGTTGTAAAAAGAAATACTGAAGGCAGAAGTAGCCAAAGCCGTCCCGGATACTGTAGCTCCTGTTACTGTTCCAATAGTCGGAGTGGTACAACCACTACCTCCAGAGGTAACCAAGTTAAGGTTGTTTGGAAGAGTAAATCCAACATTAGGTGTCGAAGTGTTATTGTAGTTACCACCATTGGTAGTATAAACAACATCAACTCCAGACAATGCCTGAGGATTATTACCGCTTACTGCAGAGGCTGTAGAATTATTATTGATTGTTAAACCGCCCGAGATGGTAGTTCCTGGTGAACGACGTGCGACGCTGTTAGCAGAAGGACCTATTATGCTCTGGAAATAAACAACAGTTGCAGCAGCAGCCGTTGTTGGAGCAACAGCCTGATCTGCAACGATCACTAATCCTGGAGCTGTCGTACCATAACCGCTTCCTGTTTGGGTTATGGTTATAGCACGAAGTGTGCTAGTTGTAGCATCCCATACAGCACTTGCCTTCGCAACAGTTCCAACATATTTGAATGCTGCGGCACCGGCAGAAGCAATACCAGAGGTATGAGTCGGCGGTGTTGCGGCAGTTCCTGCACCACCTGTGGTGCAGATGTATAAATTATTTGCATAGAAGTAGAAAGTTCCCAAAACGTGGGCAGAAGCCGACATAAACGGAGCACCTAAAGTTCCTGCTGTACCGACCCATAAAAGAGTTGCAGCACCATTTACTGCAGTACCAGAAGTATGAGTAGGACCGCTGGCGCCTGAAGTACCTGCCACCGAAACAACATAAATGTTTCCGTTCCACATTCTAACTTGATTGGCTGCCAGGGCAGTAGCAGCAGCCCAACGGGTTGCTCCTGTTGGACCAACCATTGGAGACGCTGTATAACCAGCACCCATTGCTGTAACAGAAATACTTGCGATACCCGTATTGAAGGGAAGTCCATAAACCATTTTCGTATTATCTACGATAATTTTTCCATTGGTATTTAATGAGCCCCCGTCTAAACGCAAGTCATAAACCACTAAGTTCTGAGACGTATTAATTACGTTTGAACCTGTGTTTGAAAACTGCAGAATACGAATAATTCCGTTGGTGCCGTCACCTTGGAAAGTACCTGTTCCTGAAATTGTAGAACCCGAACCGTTGAAATTAATTATACCTTGAGTGCTTGAACCCGCAGCCATATTAATGTAACCGTCGTTGATTAAGTTACCAGCGATGTTTAAATTAACACCAGTAGTACCAACGGTAGTGTACGGAAGCAAAGATCCGCCGCTATTCACTGTAAGGTTTCCACCTAAAGTCATTGCATTTGCTGTTCCGTTCCATGCTAAAATACCATTGATATTTAGATCATTTAAACCATTTACAACCTGATCAACGATGATAGTTGTTCCAGCAGGTATAGAAACGCTATTTCCACCTAAAGGAACGACACCTCCTACCCAACTTGCTTCAGAAGACCACAAACCTCCGTTAGCAGAGGCTGAATATGTTATTGGCGCATTTGAAACTAAATTAATTTCATCAACCGCCGCAGGAGGATTAGCAATAGTAGAGCCATCTGATTTCCAACTAAAAACTAAACGATAAGTTTGTCCGGGTATTCCTTGAAAACCAATAGTTGAGGTGTTCCAAGCACTTGAATTCAATTTATACATGCCATTTGTTGCACCCGTTCCAGATACTTGGAAGGTGCTGGAGATGGCTGTGTTTGCTACTGGAGCTCCTATACTTGAAGAGAGACCCCAAAAAACTTTCAAATTGTCCCAATCACTGCCCGCTGCACCTTCTCCGCCTGCCTTCCATTTGAAGTTTAATGCAACGGCATTTTGACCAACTGGAATTGTAACGTCTATGTACATGTGCTGAATTACAGACAACTGAGAATAAGTCCAAGTCGGAGCCACGTTGGCTGGAGTTGAAGATGTATATGCACAATTCGATCCCGCACTTGGCACTGGAACGTTGTTTACTACCCAACTATCAGTTGAGCTGTTCACAACAGTCCAACCATTAGCTTCGAGAGTTGAGCCAAGCTCAAATCCACCTGCACCTGTAGGGCTTATTAATTCAGTTTGTGCTGTGCCCACAAGGGTAGACAAAATCAAAAGAGCAACAACTGCAACCCCTCGGGTGAGACTATTACTCCAATGTGTTCGTCCTGAAGACGAGACCGTGGTAGTTTCGAACATCGCAAAACTCCTGGAATTAGACGATAATTGAGAACGTAAAATACGATTCATAAATTTGAATTGGTTAATTAATTGTTTAGGGGTTGGCTGAAAAAAAGCGGATACAATAATAAGACGAAATTTTCTTATCAAGATGCCTGTGTTAACTATTTTTTCTTTTTTTTTACAGAATGAATTAAACCACTCTTTTTCAAATCGTTAAAACCGTTCAGTGCTATTATTTTTTCTCCCGAGACTCTTAAGCAAACAGCTGTCTTACCTCCATCGCGATGCATCATCACTCGAAGAGTGTCATCCACAAAGTGGTCATCACTCGAAGAGTGTCATCACAACGTGTTGTGTCTACTTCAACAAAACTTTCGATCGCGAATTCCCCTTTGAAGAAGATATGAAAATCATCTGTGGTGCAACATTTAAGTGAATGATTTCATTCGAACCTAAATTAGATTTAGAGAAGAGTATTTGTCCGATCGTGTCGTACACCTCTACTTCAAACAATCTCTCGTTGCCGATGTATTTCAACTGTCCGGTTTTCCAATCGATGATAAATTCAGACTGAGACATCACCTCTTCCACGAAATCGAATAATACGGTAAACATCGTGTCTACTGTGCATCCTAAGGAATCAGTTACCGTGACACTGTAATTTCCTTGAGCAAGTCCTTCGTAATTCAAACCCACAAATCCCGATTGCCAAGTGGCGGTATACGGAGGGTAATTTCCAATTACATTTAACGTAATACTTCCCAATCCAAACACACTTTCAGAAGAAACATTCGCCGTGATTGTTGGTAGCGGAATTTCAGTTATTGTGAATGAGTAAGAAGAAGCACATCCGTTCGCATCGGTTATTGTATCTGTGTAATTCCCCGGAAGTAAATTGCTCAATTGTAAAACTCCAAAATCACTGAATCCGGCATAAGGGGTTGTGCCATCTATACCGCGCACTAACGCAGAACCTTCGGAATATCCAAAACACGTATTTGTAATTGAGTCTACCTGCAGTGTAAACGGAAGCGGCTCTTCAATAAACGCGTGCTGTTCTGATACGCACCCTTCAAACAGGATAATTGGAAATATGTACTCTCCAGACGGAGCATTACTCATACTGAACGCTACTTGTCCTGTGTTCAAACTAATTACTTCAATGGACCCTGTGCTATCTCCAGCGCACAGCACAGGTGTGCTATTAATTGTGAAGTTGTCTACCGACGCCATTTGCACTTCGTAATTCAGTTGAATTGTATGTCCGTATCCAGTGCCAACAGTAACTGTGTATACGCCAGGATTTGTTACCCAAATACTGTTTGAAGTCGAGCCGTTTGACCACGTGTGCATTGACCACGATGGAATTGAAAGTTGAAGGCTATCGTTTCCATTTGGACAAAGAAATGCTTTAGAAGCTTGAATCTGCGGCATTGTTTCTCCTTCAACAAATAGATGCGTTGTGTTTGCTGGAATGTTGTAATAGGTATCCACTACCCCACTCAACCATGAGAGTTTCAATGAATCTATTTGCGTATTTGCGCCAATGCCAAAAATATAATTCTGTGAATTCTGACAAAGGTAATTTTCACCCAATTGCGTATAGTGAACGCGGTGCTCACCGTTCAAATAATAATCGATGTATGTCCCAACACCGTTGCGATTGCTCAACCTTCCCTTCAACCTGCATTTCACAAAGTTATTTGAAGTGACTGTGTTGTTTTGAAACACACGTGATTGCTGGCCTGTCTCGGCTCCTAAGTATATATCGTAAAGTCCATCATTGTTGAAGTCGCCTTTTGAAGAAGTGAAATATCCGTATGGCAGTCCTGAAATACCGGTAGTATTATCAAGCGTGAACATACCGTTGTTGTTCCTTAAAACATGATTTCCAAATTGGTTTATAAACAGAATGTTTACGTAGCGCTCGTCGATAATTAAATCGTTCCAACCGTCATTTTCTAGATCGAACCACAAGGCACTCCAAGACCACTTGTACAACGCTGCACCTGCGGCGGGGGCCACGTTCGAAAAACTATTTAACCCGTTATTCTGAAACAGAAAATTTCCATAATTCGGAGTGTTTGCAATGTATATATCAAGGTCTGCATCGTTGTCATAATCGCACCATGAGTTAGACATGGCGTCTAAATACAATGCCCCACTCAGGCCAAAAGAGCCACCGGGCGTCTGATCGGTAAAAACACCAGGAATATCTTGTGTGTACAATTCAGAGCCTGTTCTGAAATCGTTGAGGATAAAAATGTCTTGGTAGCGATCGCGAGATAAATCAATAAACGCAGGCTGGAAATGATTTCTATTGTACCCGTGTAGCGAATGGGAAAAACCTCCATTTTGATTATTCGTTAGAAAAGTACTTTTAATTCCTCCAACAGTCGCTGTGCTATAATTGGCAATGTATAAATCCAAATAGCTATCTCTGTTGTAATCGCCTAATGCTGCGCCGAAGGAATTATTTGCTGCATTAAAAGGAAAATTCAAAGATGAAGTTTGATTTACAAAAACGAGACTGTCTGTTTGAACAAACAGTTGCGAAGGACCGTCTCTCTTAATGATGAATAGATCGTTGTCACCGTCTTCATCGTAATCTCCCCACAGACACGTTTTAGCATCGTAAATATTTTCAAAAGCAGCATGAAGCTGAAATACGCCTTGATTGTTCATATACAATCTCGTTGCTCCTCCAGCTATGCAAATGGTTAGATCGTCCCATCCGTCTTCATTGACATCAAAGCAACTTGAACCCGTTCCGTAAAGGGTTGAAGCGTTCAATGCTGCTATTCCTTGACTTTCTGTTACATCTGCAAAAACCTGGGCGCACAGCGCATTAAAGGCAAAAATTAACGCAATACAGGAGAGTAATCGTCTTGACATACAAATGCTAGATAAGGAGCATAAAAGACGTAAAATAAACAGTTAGTTGCCTAAAACAAAAAGGCCCCCTTCTTGCGAAGGAGGCCTTTTCAGCTTATTGGTTTAAGCCAATTTCAAGATCGAATCTTAAAACTATTTTTGAACCATCATGCGT
>Ga0208597_1000566_pt1 | contig 14685 bp, 9 predicted proteins | sample LakMenEpi05May12_FD_150673 | JGI IMG/M metagenome (GOLD analysis project Ga0208597, IMG submission 150673) | Freshwater microbial communities from Lake Mendota, WI - 05MAY2012 deep hole epilimnion (SPAdes) | ecosystem: Environmental > Aquatic > Freshwater > Lake > Epilimnion/Euphotic zone ...
ACTGAAAATCCTTGTGTCCCCGGTTCGAGCCCGGGTGGTGCCACAATCATTTATCAGCCCTCAACGAAAGTTGGGGGTTTTTTTATTCTAAATAATTGATATTCAACTATTCAAGTTTTTGATTTTCAATGTATGATATGGCATATCATTTATATTAATTTTTTTATTAGCAAATAGTCTAATATTTAAACTTTTTACATACTTTTAAATACCCCCCTAAAGTAAAAAGTTGCCTTCCCCCGATTGTCAATTCTTTTATACATTAAAAATTAAAACATGGAAACTAAAAAAAGGGGAATCATTCTTGCCGTAATTTATTTTATGGCAATCCTATTTACGAACAATGTAGCCTATGCTCAAGAAGCAAAGGAAGGCTATCAAAGAAGTTCATTGCACATCATTAATATCGAAAATCTAAATTTCGATAATGCTGCTAAAGTTCAAGCTTCATACAATAAATATCCTTTTCCTGACAAATACGATGATCATAGAATAAGCAATAATTCTGTAAATATTGATGCGTATAAATTAACCCAGGAAGAAAAAGATGCACTAGGGATAAAAGACTCAGAATTGGGGAACGCATTAAGTGGTGCCCTATCTTCTGCTACTGCAGGAATATTAGAAAATAATTCTCAGGTTAAATACGAATTAGATAAATACATTAAAGATAAAAAAATAGCACAAGAATTAGTTAGAAAGTGGTACTCAATAAAAGACGATGGAGCACTTGATTATTCTGTTTTCAACGAAAGAATCAAATTAAGTATGTCAGAAGAGGATAAACAAAGAGTTCAACAAGCCGCAATTGCACAAACAGAAATTGATAAAATGTCTCTAAAGCTAATTAACAATACTTTTGTTGTGTTTACAAAATTAAATTTTGTGTCCAATGCTGTACCTGCAGAAGCAATTCGCCAAATCGCATATACCGCAGCCGATAAATTAAGCGGAATGTTACAGACTATAGCAAGAAAGGCTGCCGATAAGATATATGAAAAAGCATCAGAAGGCTATTCTGTATGGACAACCGCTTGGTTATATAAGTTAGAGTGGAATGAGCAAATTGCTACCGATTTCAATAAATTATTGTCTTCAAAAGGCATCAATTCAGCATTATCAATTGATATCAATGCTTTTAATGCAATGAATTTTAATTTAGAATTTATTGGACAAGAAAAGGCAACTTCATTGGTTACATTCTCGCTTAAAAAAGGAGAGGGAGATAGAACGGAAGATGAAATCATTGATCTTTCTACAGTTAGAAACGTAGATAAGGTATTTACTAAACTACAAAGAGAATATGAGGTATTCAAGCCTTTGTATCAACTTACTGGAGTAGATCCTTTTTCTGCTAAATTAGGCATGAAAGAGGGTTTAGAAGGAGGAGAGAAATTTGAAATTTTAGAAATAAGAGGAGGAGAGTATAATAAAATTGGTACGATTGAAGTAGATAAAAATAAAGTTTGGGATAATCGTTACGGAGCTCCAAAACAAGAAATCGAACAAACTTATTTTAAAGGTAAAAATAAAGATGCTAGAGAGTGGTTTTATGTAAGATTAGTAAAATAAAAATATCAAATAAAGTATGAAAAAAATATTCTTCATTTCTATTCTGTTTTCATTTGTCAACTTGACATTTGGCCAATCAGGAAGAGACCAGAGAAAAGCAAATATCGCCACCGAAGAGTGGCGATATGAGCTAAGCTGTAAAGGGACAGGAGGTTCTGACAATTCTTATTTAATCGATGTCGTTTCTTATTTGAGAGATGACAGATTAGCTATCAACCAGTCAAAGAAAAATGCCGTACATGGTGTTATTTTCAAAGGCGTTTTTGGAAATAGTGTTGGCTGTCAAACAAAACCTGGATTAACTAAAAATGCTAATTTATTTGAAGAGAAAAGAGAGTATTTTGATGCTTTCTTTGCAGACGGCGGTACGTTTTCAAAATTTGTCATACTACCAACAGGAAGACCAGACAAGGTTGACCAGGTGACAAAGACAGAATATCGTGTAAACATGACTGCACAAGTAAACGTAATTGCTTTAAGAGAACAATTAGAAGCAGATGGTATCATTGAAAAATTTGCAAAACTTGATAAAAGTGTTGCTAAGCCAAGTATCATCATTTATCCAAGTGACACTTGGTGTAAGGCCAAGGGATATGTTAAAAAAACAGATGATCAAAATGGCGGCTTTAAAATCACTCCTGATTATGAAAAAGCTATTTTAGACGAGGAGTTTATGACTGCCATGAGCAGTATAAAAAAGCTTTTTATTGACAGAGATTATGATAATTTACTTGACTTGCAAAATGAAATTAAAAAAATTGAGGAAGAAAAAGTTAAGGATGAATTTTCTGATGACGGCAGACAACTTTCTATGTTAGATAAGATACTTAATAAAGTGTCGCCAGATATAAAAATATCAGCCTATTGGAAAGTGATTCCAAAATTGCCTAATTATCAATTAGAATATCAACTTGAAGCACTTGATTCTTATACCTCAGAGCCAGCTTCACAAGAAGGGGGCTTTGGCCCAGAGTCTAGATCTGCATCTATAGGAGAATTAATTTTACAATCAGTAAATGATAAAATGGATGGTTTTATTTTAAGATTTCAAAAATATTTTGATAAAATGCAATCTCAAGGCAGAAAGGTTGAATTAACAATTACAACTTCTTCAAGTTTTGAGGGCAGTTTAGATAAAGAGTATAATGTTGAAGGAGAAGCATATCCATTGAAAGAAATAATTGGAGTTTGGATGACCGACAATGCACTTTCTGAAGGGAATGTATCAGCGTCTAAAAATAAAATGACACTTAAAGATATAAGAATCCCTTTAACCAAAGTGAATAAGTTATCTAAGACTGCAAAACCATCTGCCGTAACTGCACAAACATTTTTAGAAGACCTTAAAAAATATTTAAAAAAGTTTGAAATTAATTCTACAGTTGAACCCGGAAAACTTGGTCTTGCTACACTTGTAATTGGAACTACTCCTGAATAAATATTTTAAAATGAAAACACTTTTAAGTTTTATTTTGCTTTTTTTGAGCTTTGTTGTTAATGCACAAAACTCGCTTGGCAAAAGCGATGACATCGCTAGAATTGTATTGAATACATATGTTCCCACAGATGCCAATATTAAACCTGCGGCGCAAAAATTATTTGAAACTAAACTAAACGCAATAGTTGCTGCAAACGGCATGGGAGGCTCTGGTGCATCACAAAGGTTTTTGATTAGTGGTCAAATAAATGAATTGTCTAAAAACATCATTGTTGGACCTCCCGATCAAATTGTTCTTGAGCTTGAAGTTAACTTGATTATAGGAGATGGATTGGAGGGAACAATTTTTGCTACAGAGGCTATAACTATTAAGTCCATTGGTGATAATGAAACCAAAGCTTATATAGATGCATTAAAAAAAATAAAGACCTCTGATAAAAGTATCTTAGCTTTTGTCGAGAAGGGAAAAAGTAAGATTATAGAATATTATAATTCGAAATGTGATTTTATTCTAAAGCAGGCAAGTGCATTATCAGATCAAAAATCCTATGATAATGCGTTATATGCATTGTCAGAAGTTCCAGAGGTTTGTAAAACATGTTATGACGACGCAATGGAACTTGGGGTAAAAATCTATAAAGCAAAAGCAGAAAACGAATGCCAGTTAAACATTAGTAAAGCTAAAGCTCTAATTGCACAAAATAATTGGGATGAAGCTGCTAATTATCTCTCTAATTATACTCCAGACATGAGTTGTTATGCTGAAATTAAGGGTATTTTGCAAAGTATCCAGGACCATAGATGCGAGGTTTCACTTGGAAATGCCAAGGGCGCCTGGGCGTCTAAGGACATTGAAACGACAAGTGCTTACCTAGCCGAAATTCCAACCGATTCAAAGTGTAACCAAGAAGCTCAAAAAGTTGCAAATGAAGTTAGGGCATGGGCAAAAGAGAAGGACGGCAGAGAATGGAAATTAGCATTAAAAGTTCAAAATGACGAAGTAGATATTCGCAAAAAAGCAATTTCTGCTGCTAGAGATATTGGTGTGGCTTATGGAAATAATCAACCAAAAGTGGTCTACAATAACAAAGTCATTAGAACATGGTATCGTTAGTTTATTGAAAACTTAAAATTATTTTGATGAAAAAAGTATTTACGATTTTATCCATTTTCTTTGCGTCTCAGACAATGGGCCAACAAATATTTGTTGATGGACAGTCTGCAACTAGAAAGTTTATTGGCATAGAGCCCCAGTTTAATTTTTTTAGAGATTGGAGCACCCAGGCAGAGTTTAAGTCAGGAATTGGAGAATATGTGCACTTCTTCCCTGTTGAATTAAAAAATTTAAGGACGGGAGAAAAACTAAATGCATTGCAATTAGAAATGATGGTAAAGACTGCTGACCCTTCCGCTTCGATTGGTGGTTTTGGAATGAGGAAAAAAGATGAAACTACTTCTTTTGCTTACATTGGATTAGATGAGGTAAATGAATTTATAAGTTTTCTAGAAAAAAATGTTATACCAAACCTAGGACTATCATTAAGTAACAAGTCTAGTGAGTTTATTTTTAAAGCTAAAGAAATGGTTTTCTATTATACTGTAGTAGAAAAAGAAAAAAGAATTTCAATTAGTATACCAGTCATTGACGAAAACACACAGGCAAGTACTGGTAAGTTCTTATATTTTTGGACAGAGAAAAATGTAGAAGATATACCTAGCTTGGTTAAGGTCTTAAAAATAGCAGTTGCAAAGAAAAAATAAGTATTGAAAATTAGAATAAAAAAAGGACGCAATTGCGTCCTTTTTTTGTATCACTAAATAATATTATTATTTAATTACTTTTAATTGTTGCTCCCATTACTTTTGCTTTCACAGTAGCAGATTGCTTCCACAAGCCCATTTTATAATCAATTGTATATTTAGGGTTTAAGAACACATCCACATTTGGATTATCAGTAACAAGTCTATAATTTAATTCATTGGTTGCACCAGAGAAGGCAGATCCTCTCCAAGTGAAATTATTAATTGCACCAGCAATTGGTAGCGCAATTAAAAATGATGGAACAGTTCCTAATTTAGGATCTCCACATCCCTTACATTCATAAGAGGTATTACCAAATCGTTCAGTAACATCTTTATATCCAAATACTTCCTGTAATACTCCACTAACACCAACTGTGTAACTTAACATTGTTAAAATTGGTAAAATCTTAGGGGTTCTTCCAAGTTCCAATCCATTGAATCTTACAATCATTCCCTTTTTGTTTTTATTAGCGTTGTAACTATTTGAAGGAATTCCCCAGAAAGACTTTCCAGAAACTTCAATTTCATTCAAACGCTTAATTTCATACTCAGACGAGTTTCTTTGTAGAGAAACATCACTAAGAGCACCATTACCAGTGTAAAGCTGGTTTGAACAGCTTGCAAATAATGTAATTGCTGCTAAAGCAAAAATTCCAAAATTTTTTTTCATTTTTTTTGTTTTAATTTAAAAAATATAACCTCACAACGGGGGTCTTGTAATTTAGGCTAGACAGTCAAATATAGTATAATAATTATATTTAATTATAAATATATAAGTATTTTATTATATTTTTCATTTCAATATATTGTAAATCAATATTTTATGTATTGATTTACAATATATTGAAAAATTCAATCTTGATTTGAAAGTTGAGTGCTTTATAGATATAACCCATCAGCTGGTTGAAATAACAGTTATAAATTCAATCTGATGTGGGTGATCGAATCACGATCAGACAATCTAATAATTAGCACTTTGTAAAATGAGATATAAACAAAGCTCTTGGGGGGATGGTGAGTAATCGTAAAATTTCTGTGCCTATTCCAAAACAATTATGATAGAAAACAAATATAAAATATTTATTATTTAAAAGGTTTTTTATTTATAACTTTGTATAATGCATGTAGAAAATTTTCATTTAAAACTCTATATCAAGCATGTATAGAAATGAAATAGGATCATTTGATTTTTGAACTTATCTTGAATCTCAACACCCTAGGAGTTTTTAAAACGTACAATTTTTTTATTAATGAAAAAAATATTTATCACAATAGTGCTTTTGTTCTCAACGCAACTAATATTTGCACAAAAAATAGAAAGGGCAATTAATGCTCTTAATGAAAATAAAACTGATAAAGCAATTGAACTTTTTCAAGAATTGATTGAAAAAAATAATTCAGATCTCGCTGCAATTATAGGCTTGATAAAGGCAAGAGATATAAAATCACCTAATAGAATAAATCAAGAAGAATTAACAGAAAGCATTGATTTAATAACAAGAACTGCACCTGAATATGATAATTTAAGTTCTGAAGCCAAATTTTTTTATGCAACAAAACTAAATATTAACGACCGAAATGATATTAATTATATCATCAGGATCTTAGTGGAAGACTTATGGATAAATTTTATTTCTAAATTAGAATCAATAGAAATAATTGAGTCATTCGAGTCAAAATATAATAAATTTTATACAATAAAGTATAATGTTAACGAAAGGCTATTAGATTTATATTATAAAGAAGCAGAGTTAAAAAATACTTTACAAGATTATCAAAAATTTTTGTACAAATTTCCGAAATCAAAATACACCAATAAAGTAAACATAGAAATAGATAATTTAACTTTTAAAGCTGCAGTAGATGCAAATAGTATATATGATCTTGAGGTTTTTATTAAAATAAACCCACAATCAAAAAACATAAACGAGGCTTCTAGCATACTTTCTGATTTGTATATAAAATCATTGGGTAATTTAGATCAACAGAATCAAATGGAATCAATTTTAGTAAAGTTTAATAATATAAAAAAAACACCAACGACACAAAGTAACATAGCTAAAATAGAAACAGCTTTGTCGCGTATTTATTTAAATGATATTGAAAAATCTACCAGCCTAACTGAGGTTGAAAATTTAAAGCAAAATCTTAGTAAGCTCTTGATGGCGGATTCTATAAGCACAAAAATAATAACAGCAAATAAAAAAATATATCAATTAGAACTTGAAATCATAAGCACTCAGAAGAATCATTTAGTAATCAATGAATTTTTATCTAAATACGAAAACCTTAATTCAAATCACTTAAGCCTTTATGATAGAAGAGATTCAGTTTGGTTTGTCAACTTGGGAACATATAAAAATAATAAACTTGAAGAATATGCTGATTTTTTTAAAACAGTTACATATAATGCTCGATATGCAAGTTTAATAGAAAACATTAGACTTGATTGGCTACAGCAAATAAGAAATACAATAACGAGCTCAATTGATAATTATATCGCCGAAGAAAACAGCGAACTATCAAGAATTAATAATTTGAGTAAAATAATTTTAAGTAATAATGCGATACTAAAAATAAATCTTGATCCTGGCTATGTTTTAAAATATATGTCTAACGGAGATATATATAATTATTTGAACAACACGATTCAACATCTTCTAGAGGAAGATAAAATCAGTGCAAACACGTTGTTTTATGATTATAATAGCTATTCAAGTATCTTTAAAACGTATATATTAATTAATGGGAACATTGCTGCAAATGTCTATGCCTTAAGGAATAATAATCTATTTCAAGTGCCATCTTTTTCTATTAATCATACTTTATTTAATGCAATTAAAACGAGATATGGCATAGTTAAATTTTCAAATATCAATATAGAAGAGTACTATCCGAGCACAGATGAATATAAAATATCACTTTATGGTTATACGGTGATGAATTTGAAAGGTGGTACATGTTGTCCGTCATTTAAAATTGATATTTTATATTCTAAACAAGGATCTGTTTATCTTCCAAAGACTGCACTTTCTGTAAACAACAATTATTCAAGTATAGAAACGAGTGTAAACTTAAATACTTTAAACAAAATAGACTTATTACAAACTATTGGTGAATTAAATCAAGCCAAAGCCTCTGACAATGAGAATAATGATTTAATTTCAGAAACAAGAAATACAATAGTTTTAAATGAGGACGAAGACTATGACAAGCTATTCACTTCGGTTCAAATCCAAGCTGAGTTCCCTGGTGGACAAAGCGGATGGGTAAGATACCTAGAGCGTACCTTGAATAGAGACTTGCCACTTGAAAATGGTGCACCTGCTGGAAAATATTCTGTAGTGGTTTCTTTCATCGTATCAAAAGATGGTTCTATCTCTGAGGTAAAAGCAGAGAATGATCCTGGTTATGGCACCAAAGAGGAGTCGATAAGGGTTATTGAAAGAGGACCAAAATGGAAACCAGCTGTTCAAAATGGACGTAATGTAATTTACAGACAAAGACAATCTATTGTATTCATGGTTTCTGAAGTCTAAGTATTATGAATTCATTCAAATTATAAAAATTAAAACCAACATCTATGAAATCAATTAAAATTATTTTATTTTATGCAATAACCCTTTTATTATTGGGTTCTTGTGGCGTAAAGCAAAAAGAGTATTTATACGACTATATTCCCGTAAAACAGAAAGAAGACGATAAGAAAATCAGTCTTATAGATTATGACGGAAACATCATTTTAGAAGATGAGTTTGATTATACATCCTCAATCATCCCAACTGATGAGGTTATTACCGAAATAAAGAATGACGGTAAAGTAAGGTATTGGCAAATTGTTGACAAGAAGGTAAAGCCTTTAATTGATAACGATTTTTTTGGAGGAACTCCATTTTTTGAAGGGGTAGCTGTTGTTAGAGACGAGAAGGGCCTTCTGTCTTTAATTGATAAAAAAGGCGAAGCATTGATTTCTAATTTATCAAACATAGGAGACTATCAGATAGTAAGAACAGGAGTAATGTCTGATGGTTTAATTCGTTTTAAAACTACAGAGGGCTTATGGGGCTATGTAAATAAGAGTGGCGAAGTAGTAATTAAACCTGACTATTTGGTGAGTGAAAATTTTGTAAATGGTTTAGCTAGGGTTTCAAAGTCGGAAAACACTTTTAGCATAATTAATAAAAAGGGTGAAGAAGTGTTTAAGGGAGATGAAGAAGTTACATACTACCCCATTGACGACAATTTAATGTCCTTTTCCAAAAAAACCGGAGATGATAAGTTTTCAGGTTTGTTAAATGTTAAAACAAAAGAGAAAGTGATCAAGGATGCAAAATATACAGCTATGAGCATTCCATACAACGGATTTATAAGTGTTAAAAATAAAGACAATGAATGGGGTATGGTAAATGCCAAGGGTGAAGTAATTGGCGACTTGAGATTAAAATATACAACTGCACCTATTTATTCAAGGTCAGGTGTTATTATTGCAAAAGACGATAAAAAGATCAAAATGTTTAATAGTAATGGAGAATTAATTAAGTCTTTTGATGAGTATGCATTAATTTATCCATTTGGTAAAAGTAGATTTTTAGCATGGAGAAAAAATGACAAGTTTGACATACTAGATAATGAAGGTAAAGAAGTTTCTAAAGAATCTTATATATTTGCGGGTTTAGCAGCATCTGATATTAAAAGCATCAATAATGAAGGCTTTAACTTATTTGAACAAACGGGAGTTTTAAAAAACTTTTTTGGGCTAGAATCAAAGTATTTTGAATTTGACAAGTCGTTTTCTAAAATATTCAAATCTATTTCAACTTCGGATATTGCTGGAATCACTCAAAATTTAAATATTGAACAAGTTTTAGCCAAGTTCCCCTATAATAAATATAGCGGTTCAAGTGGATCGTCAACCAGCAAGGGAGATGATTTTCAACTAGGCTTTTATGTTGCTTCAACAAAAAATGAAACTGCGACATCGTCTGGAGCTACTGTTGACTCCTCAGTTGCTACAGATGCTTATGATTCTAATAATCAACCTGCGTCAACTATAGTAGATAAATATCCGTTTTTAAGTGAGTATAATAGTACCTATTATACTTATGCAAATCTTGGAAACAATTTAAGTATAACTTACAACTTTAATTTTGATCAATCTTTAAAAACAGCTGTATACGGAAAAGATCCAATTTTCACAGATCAAATTACAACAATTGGATACGATGTAAACAGGGCTGCCAGATTACTTTCTCTTACTATTGGATATAACCTTGGAGATATTGATACAAAGATTTTCTATGAAAGTATGGTAAAGAAAATAGTTGCAGCAGGCTGGAAGAAAGACGAAAATTCGGGTTATTATGTTAATTCTAAAAATTCTTTCAAACTTAACGTAACAAATTCAAATATATCAATTTACTTTTCAGGTAATAATAGCACTGGATCGACCAGCGGAGATTATTATGGCGACGCAGAACAAGTCGATACTGCTGCAGTTGCTTACTAATATTTTTTCTTAACTACTCATAAGCCCTCAACGAAAGTTGGGGGCTTTTTTATGCCATCTTTATTTAATCTGAATTTGTTTTCTTTGAACCGTATGTGCGGAAAATATACCCAATGCGCCACCAATAATATTAGTGGGTGGGTTAGAAGGGGTTGTGCCACCGCCTGGTCCTGCGCCCGATTGTTGATACAGGGTATAGTAATATAAATAAGTCGGCCTTGTGATACATTGCATTTCTACGGCAACAATATCTTTTAATTTTACTTCTAAAGAATCAGACCCTCCCCTTAGTGGTCGTTGATTTACTTTTCCATTATTCAAATTGTCGTTGAAAACATGAAAGGTTTGATCTAGTGTGTCATTGATCTTTTGAATGAAACGATAGCTATTGCCCAATTGGATTGGGTCGGTGTAAACAGGGATGACATTATATCTAACTTCACTATTGAATGGGAATGGATTGATCCTTAAACTATCTAAGGCAACTTTTTGTGGCATAGTTGCATTCGCCGTATACTTTTTGTCTGCAACTTGTACTTCTAAATAATAGGTGTTTCCGTAGATGCCTTTTATTTTATTGGTTTTGTACTGGCCCTCTTTTTCATGCTTGAGTGTATCAATTTGTCCAAGATTGTCTTTAACAATGACAAGGGCATTCGTCACAGCTAAAAAATTGGAGGACGCCGAAATGCTATTCGACTTACTAAGCTTGATATAATAAGGGCCAGCCTCGTCTGTGATACCTCCATCAATGACAAGCAAAGATTGGTTAGGATCTAAGGCCAGTTGAATTTCCTTTTCACAACCCAATAAAAAAATCCCAATTAAAATTGTACTAAAATATTTTTTAAGCATCATTAAAATTTGAATTGATAAGTGACACTAGGTACCCATCTAAATAAAGAGGTTTGAATAATTTGAGTTCTGCTAAGGTCCTTTGGGTCATCTTGAAAATTAATTTGAAACGCGTTTTCTCTGCCATACACATTGTATAAACTAAAGTTCCAAGACTCTTGAATACGCTTTTTTCTTTTCTTATCATAAGTCACACTTAGGTCCATTCTATGATTGGTGGGCATTCTGTTTCCATTTCTCGAAGCATATTGATAAAGTGTCTGTCCTTGAATGGAATATTTTCCTGTTGGAAATGTCACTGCGTCACCGGTATTATATACAAAAACAGAAGAGATGGACCACCTTGAATTAAGGGTATAAATCCCTACAATAGAAATATCATGGGTCCTATCTTGTTTTGCATTGTACCAATTGTTTTGATTGATACCAGTAATTTTTCTTTCTGTTTTTGATAAGGTATAACTTACCCATCCAGTCAACACGCCTTCCTTCTTCTTCCATAATAATTCAAGACCATAGGCACGTCCAACTCCAAACAAGAGCGCACTCTCCACATCGGCTAAAGTAAAAATTTCAGCCCCATCTTTATAGTCTAATTGATTCTGCAAATTTTTATAATACAGTTCGGTGCTTAGCTCATAGGTATTATTTTTCCATCCTTGCACTAAACCCACGCTCAATTGATCCGCAATTTCAGGTTTTATATTATAGGAATTTCCAATCCATTGATCAGAGGGACTTGAAGCCGTTGAATTACTAAGTAGGTGCAGGTGTTGTACATTTCTAGCATAGCCCGCCTTGATACTTGTTTGGTCTGTTACTCGGTAGTTGGCCGTTATCCTTGGTTCAGGATTCACATAGGTCTTACCAAAACTTTGCTTATCTAATTGTATTGTATTTACAAGTAAATCCTTTTCATATATATTATAGGCATCTCCTCCCATTAAGCTATAAGCAGATAGGCGCAGTCCATAATCTACACTTAAATCATCTGACGCCTTATATAAGTTGCTTATATAGAGGGCGTTTTCAAGTCCATTTCTGCCCTTCTTTGGATTACTATTAATCACAGTTCCGCTAAATGTGCTTGGTGTAATGTTATGTAAAATACTATTGAATCCAAAACGCAATGTGTTTTTTGGGTTGAAGTAAAAAGTATAATCTTGCTTTAGGTTGATGTCTTTAATATTGGAGTTGATATTAAAATTAGTCAAGCCGTTTTTAAGCTTTACATTATAATTGTAGTCACTGTAAATTAAAGAGGTATTTAAAAACAAGCGACTAGATACAATTCGGTTCCACCTGATGGTGCCCGTTTTATTTCCCCAATCAATCCCAAAACTGTCTCCTAATCCTAGTTCGTCTCTTCCAAAATAACCAGAAAGATATATTTTATTTTTTTCGTCAATCTTATAATTCGCTTTCATATTTAAGTCGTAGAAATATAAAATATTGTCTTTAAATTCATCAGAGGCACGCAGAAAAAAATCTGCATAGGTTCTTCTTCCCGATAAGATAAAGGAAGACTTTTCTTTTTGAAGCGGACCCTCAATACTAAGTCGACTGCTAATGAGTCCAAGGCCTCCATTGACATTAAAGTCTTGGTTATTGCCTTCTTTCATTTTCACATCTAATACCGAAGACAGCCTGCCACCATATTGTGCAGGACCATTCCCTTTAATTAATGTGGCATCTTTTATCGCATCACTATTAAAAGTGCTAAAAAAACCAAGCAGGTGTGATGCATTATACACTGGCGCCTCGTCTAATAAAATTAAATTTTGATCTGCCGCTCCGCCTCTAACATAAAATCCACTATTGCCCTCGCCAGCCGACTTTACACCAGGCAATAGTTGAAGTGTTTTTAAAATATCCTTTTCACCAAAAATAACAGGCACTTTGCTAATGGCATTTAGGTTAAGTGTTTCTGTTCCCATTTGAGGTTTTAAAAGATTGTCATTTTTTCTTCCACTTTCCACCACGACTTCTTTTAATGTATTAGCAGGCTTTAATAAAATAGTTAAATTTAAATTACTATCAAGCCTTACCTGTTCCTTGTATTTTTCATATCCTAACTGACTAACAACAAGGGTGTATTTTCCCCTTGGTAAAGAAATAGCGTAAAACCCATATTCATTGGAAAGCACCCCAAGGCTTGGCAGTTCCTCAATCCTTAGGACGGCTCTAATCATAGCCTCTCCAGTTGCTTGGTCTTTCACATTTCCGTTTAAAACGAATTTGTCCTGTCCAAAACTAAATTGAATTTGAAAAAAGAAAAGCATCGTGCATATAAAATAGAGATTGCCTTTTTTTATAAATTTCATTGTCTTATTCAATCTTTGAGAGCCAAATTTAAAAATATTGTCAAAGGTATCACCTATTTCCTTTTTTATAAAATTATAGATGTTAAAATTGCGCTTCTTATTTAACGTGGTGTAGAGAATATTCGATATTTTTGCAGATGCATTTTTGTATAGTACCTTTCTTTCATTTCCGATTGATTAAATAAAATAAATCACATGCGCTATTTATGCCTCTTTTCATTCCTGTTATGCATCTTATCAAGCAATGCACAATATTCGAATGCTCCAATCATTCGTACCGAGCAAATTAATATTGCTAGAGATAGTTTTGGTGTGCCACATATTTTTGCACCCACCGATGCAGAAGTAGCATATGGCCTTGCATGGGCACACGCAGAAGATGATTTTAAAACAATGCAAATGCTGATCCTAACAGGTAAAGGAAAAGTGGCGACTTATATGGGTAAAAAAGGAGCGCCGATTGATTTTGTTTTTGGATTATTAAATACAAAGGCAACAGTGGTTGCACAAATGAATCAGTTTGATCCAAAATTTATACAATTGGTAAAAGGCTATTTATTGGGTTTAGAAGCTTATGCTAAAGCACATCCAGATCAAGTTTTAAATAAATATGTATTTCCAATTACTATCGAGGAATATTTAGCTTCTGCTGCATTTTCCGTAGCAATATTTTGTGGCGTAGATAAAGCCTTACCCAAAATTTTAAATGGTACGATTCCAAAACTAGAAGGTTTCACGGGAGAAGGTAGTAATGCATTTGCGATCAATGCTAAAAAATCCGCGTCAGATGAAACCATGCTTGTGATTAATGCACACCAGCCTATTGAAGGTCCAACCGCATTTTATGAAGCACATCTACAAAGCGAAGAAGGCTGGAATATACTAGGTGGCTTGTTTCCAGGGGCGCCTATGATTTTTCATGGTGTGACCCCCAATTTAGCTTGGGCACATACCGTTAATTTCCAGGATAAGATAGACATCTATCAATTAGAAACGAGCAAGTCGCATCCTGGCGAATATAAAGTGGACGGCAATTGGCTAAAATTAGAAAAACGAAAAATTAAATTGAGTATCAAAGGCATTCCTTTTCCAATTTATAAAACAGCCTACCAGTCTATCTATGGTCCAACTGTGGCCACGCCTAAAGGGGAGTATTTTTCAATGCGATTGCCAGCATTAATGGACGC
>Ga0208597_1000569_pt1 | contig 14629 bp, 10 predicted proteins | sample LakMenEpi05May12_FD_150673 | JGI IMG/M metagenome (GOLD analysis project Ga0208597, IMG submission 150673) | Freshwater microbial communities from Lake Mendota, WI - 05MAY2012 deep hole epilimnion (SPAdes) | ecosystem: Environmental > Aquatic > Freshwater > Lake > Epilimnion/Euphotic zone ...
AAATTTCTAACGTTTCTAATAGGTCATTCCAAAGGTCGTAATTTTTCATACCAACCACCATTTCTTTTTCACAATCCAAGGAAATCGCATCGAGGTTTAAGGCTTTAATGTCCGATGCGCTTTGTTCGGTGGGGTTTACTTTGTTGATCGTAACGTTGGGATTGCCCAAGGCAATGGATTGGTTGTCTGATGTTTGAACGATATACTGATAGTCGGCCGACAAATGTTGTTTCCAAAAATTCATGTCGTCTTGAGCACATTCAATCGCTTCCACCGGCAGCAAGGTGCACCAACTTTGGACTGTTTCTAGCGTTTCAGGAGAGCCTACTTCTAGGGTGATTTTTGGGCCAGAGCACCAACCGATAATTTCTTGAACTTGTTGTATGGGCAATTCTCCTACGGAGAAGCCAATCCACTCAGCCATCGCAGCCGCAGCATAACGGGCATCGGAGAGGTCTTTTATATTGTTGAATTTTATTAACATAGCGCATAAAAAAGGGCTGCTAAAGCAACCCTTTTCGTTTATACCAGTAAGCGATAGGGTTCTTCTAAATATTCTTTCAGCGTTTTGAGGAATTGAGCGCCCATGGTTCCGTCCACAACGCGGTGGTCGCAACTCAAAGTGACTTTCATCGTTTTCACCGGCTTGATTTCACCGTTTACCACACCAACCGTGTCTTTTACTGTTCCTACAGCGAGGATACACGCATCGGGAGGATTGATGATGGCAGTAAATTCGTCGATGCCGAACATGCCCAAATTGCTGATAGTGAACGTATTTCCGCTCCAATCTTGGGGTTGTAATTTCTTTTCTTTGGCCTTTTTACCGTATTCTTTAACCTCAGAGCTGATCTGACTCAAAGATTTATTGTCGGCAAAGCGCACAACAGGTACCAACAAACCATCTTCAACTGCCATAGCAACGCCGATGTGAATGTGGTGATTGTATCTAATTTTGGTTCCCAACCAACTAGAGTTGATGTTTGGATTTTTGCGTAAGGCAGCGGCGGAGGCTTTGATTACCAAATCGTTCATCGAAATCTTGACATCGCTGATGGTATTCATTTGCTCGCGGGCAACAGTGGCTTTGTCCATGTTGATTTCCAAGGTAAGATAGAAGTGGGGTGCTGAGAATTTGCTTTCTCCCAATCTTGCTGCAATGGTTTTTCGCATTTGCGAAACATTTACTTCATGGAAGCCTTCGGTACCCGAAACAACAACAGCGGTATTGGTAACGGCGGCTGATGCAGGGGCTGGTTTGGCAGCGGTGGGAGTGAAATTCTCAATATCTTTCTTTACGATTCTACCGTTTTCGCCGGAACCGTTCACTTGATGTATGTCGATGCCTTTATCCTGTGCCAATTTCTTAGCCAGCGGACTTGCCTTTAAGCGTTCATCGCTATCAGTGCTTTCTACCGTTGCTGATTCAGCAACCGGCGTAGAAACAGGCTGGGCGATGGGCTCAGCTGCGATGACAGGTGCAGCAGCGGGTACTGGTGCAGCAGTTGCGGGAGCAGCGGGAGCTGCTGACACGGGGGCTGCGGAGAGCAAAGAAGAAAAATCTTCACCAGGGGCACCTACAACGGCAATGATACTATCAACCGGTGCGGCATCGCCTTCTTGCAACGCCAAGTGAAGCAGGGTTCCTTTGGCATACACTTCCATGTCCATGGTGGCCTTATCGGTCTCCACTTCTGCCAAAATATCACCGCTTTTCACGGAGTCACCTACTTTGTAGTTCCACTTAACGATGACACCTTCTGTCATGGTGTCGCTCATCTTGGGTAATCTAACAACTTCTGCCATAATCTTATTGGACTGCAAACTTACACGATTTTTCCCTTTTAATGAGGAGTTTGGCTGTAAAAATGTTTATCATTGTGAAGTTAAATGAATACACAATCGGGCTTTGTTTATGAGGACTTTTTGCGACATGTGTTGGCACATGGCGACCATAAAACCGATCGCACCGGCACCGGTACAGTGAGTGTTTTTGGTGGTCAGTTGCGCTTTGATTTGCAAAAGGGCTTCCCATTGATTACAACCAAGAAGGTTCACCTAAAGAGTATTATCTACGAATTGTTGTGGTTTTTGAAGGGTGAAACAAATACGGCTTACCTCAAAGAACATGGCGTAAGCATTTGGGATGAGTGGGCAGACGATAACGGCGAATTGGGTCCAGTTTATGGCAAACAATGGCGTTCTTGGGAGGCAAAAGATGGCAAAGTCATCGACCAGATTTCAGAAGCGATAGAACTCATCAAACATTCTCCGGATAGTCGACGAATCATTGTCAACGCATGGAATGTGGGCGAAATCAAGCAGATGGCTCTGATGCCTTGTCATACAATGTTCCAGTTTTATGTCGCCAACGGCAAACTCAGCTGTCAGCTATACCAACGCAGCGCCGACTTGTTTTTGGGCGTGCCTTTCAACATCGCGAGTTATGCATTGTTAACGATGATGATGGCTCAGGTTTGCGGTTTACAAGCTGGCGATTTTGTGCATACGTTTGGCGATGCTCATATTTATAACAATCACATGGATCAGGTAAATCTGCAGCTTTCTCGTGAGGCGAGGCCTTATCCCACCATGAAAATCAATCCTGAAGTTAAGAGCATTTTTGATTTCACATTTGAGGATTTCACCGTGGAAGGCTACGAGCCACATCCCGGTATTAAGGCACCCGTTGCTATTTAAACGTTTATCTCTTTCAGTCCTCAGTAAGTACTTAGGTATTTGATATACCAAGTGTTATTTTTGTATTTTTATGAAAGTAAATTTCGGAAAGATACTCAATGGCCTGCTATTGGTTATGTCCATTTCACTGACAACCCTTGATGCAACGGCGCAAAATGCATCGCCGCCAAAAAGCACATTGAGTGGTTATCTGCGCGATAAAAGCAGCGGTGAAATGATGGGAAATGTAGTTGTCAATGCTCCCATTTCAGGAGTAAGAACCACTACCAATAATTACGGTTTCTTTTCTATTACCCTAAACAAAGGGCAGTCCCAATGGATGCATTTCAGGTATCCGGGTTTGGTGTCTGACAGTTTTTATTGGTCGGCCAAAAGGGATACAACCATTACAATAGAATTGGCTGCGGTGGAGCAAATTGCGGCGGTGGAAATTCGGTCAAGGAAGACAACGATTGCGGATCGGGCCGACATGAGTAGGATAGATATTCCGGTGCAACAAATCAAGGATATTCCGGCGTTGCTGGGTGAAAAGGATGTGATGAAGGTTATTCAATTGCTGCCGGGGGTACAAAAAGGTGGTGAAGGACAGGCAGGAATTTATGTTCGCGGTGGCGGACCTGATCAGAACTTGATTGTATTGGATGAGGCGATAGTATATAATGCAAACCACTTATTTGGTTTTTTCTCTTTGTTCAATGGCGATGCGTTGCGGAGTGTGGAGTTGGTAAAGGGTGGATTTCCATCGCGTTATGGCGGACGTTTATCGAGCGTAATCGACTTAAATATGAAGGAGGGGAACAATAAGAAATTTGCGGGGGAAGTGGGAATTGGGTTGATCAGTTCGAGAGCTGTTTTTGAAGGTCCGATCGTAAAAGGAAAAAGTTCATTTATGATTTCAGGTCGAAGAACCTATTTGGATGCCTTGGCTCAGCCCTTGATTATGGCGGCCACGGAAGGTGCCAATGCGGGTTATTTTTTCTACGATTTCAATGCCAAAGCCAACTATATTTTGTCGGAAAAAGACAAGTTATACGTTTCGGGATATTTTGGTCGTGATAAGTTTTATTTCAGCGAAAATACCGCCGACACCAAGTTTAAAACCAATTTTGGTTGGGGAAATCGCACGTTAACGGCACGATGGAATCACCAAATCAATCCCAAAATGTTTGCCAATGCATCGGCCATCTACAGTCATTATGATTTATCTATCAATGTACTACAAAAGGATGCCAATTCAGATGCCTTTGAGTTGAATTATAAAAGCGATATCAACGATTATGGTGTGAAATATGATTTGGACTATCGGCCCAATCCAAAGCACATGGTAAGGATGGGCTTCTCAACAATTAACCATCAATTTAGTCCTAGCGCTGTGGTATTAAAAGTGGGTAGCAATTTCAATTTTGATCGCAAAATGTCGGTTATTAATACTTATGAATCTGGAATTTACGTGGAGGATCAATGGCGTGAGGGTAAATGGAATTTCTATCCTGGCTTAAGGGTCAGTCATTATGTGGTAGATAAAACGCAATATCTAAAACCTGAACCTCGTATGTCGTTTGCCTATAATCTGCGAAAAGACATCGCCCTCAAGGGCAGCTATGCCTTGATGAACCAATACATTCACTTGTTGAGTAGCACTGGCATTGGCTTGCCTACAGACCTGTGGGTGCCTGCCACTACCAACGTTAAGCCGATGCAAAGTCAGCAGTGGGCAACGGGTATCGCGAAAGATTTCAAGAAGGGTTTTTCACTGAGTTTGGAAGGATATTATAAGACGATGAATCACGTGATTACTTACAAAGAGGGGGCGTCTTTTTTGCTACAAGATGATTTCTTTGACCCCTCGGTTTCGGTGAATAACAAAGCTTGGGAGAGTCAGGTTACTTCGGGTAAGGGTTGGAGTTATGGTTCAGAAGTGTTTTTACAAAAGCAGGTGGGTAAGTTGAGTGGTTGGATTGGATACACTTTGAGCTGGACGCAATTGCAATTTGATGCTGTAAACAATGGAGTGAAATACTATGCAAAATACGATCGCCGTCATGACGCTTCGGTGGTTTGTATCTATCGATTGAGTAAGTTGTTTACGGCCAGTATGACGTGGGTTTATGGAACTGGAAATGCGATTACGATGCCCCAGGGTTATCTGCGTGGTACAGGACACTATCCTTCCACGATGCCAGAGATTTGGGATCCAAGCAATCAAGTGTTCAACAATGAAATGATCGACTATGGTAAGCGGAATAGCTTTAGGATGGCGGCCTATCATCGTATGGATATCGGTTTGCAGTTTAAGAAGGAAAAGGCTCATGGAATCAAGACTTGGGAGCTCAGCGTATACAATGTTTACAATCGGTTTAATCCGTTCTTCTACTATGGGCAGATGAATGATGTAGGCACTGTGAGGTCGTTGAAGCAGGTCACATTATTTCCTTTTATTCCATCATTAAGTTGGACTTATAAATTTCGTTAATAATTAATCTGATGAAAACTGTTTTAAAATATATCGTGGGGAAAGGACAAATGGGTTTGTTGCTCGGGGCGTTGATTTCGCTCTTGGGGTTGGGAAGTTGTATTGAAAAGGATGCCAAAATTCCGCCTCCAGAGTACAGTAAGCGAACTTCAATCATCTGTTATTTATCGCCCCGGAATGCCAATGTAAGCGTACAATTGGGTTTTACGGTGCCCTATTTTGGCGTGCAGAGTGATACGGTTTCCTATTATTCTGATGCCAAAGTCACTGTTTCGGATTTAACTGCGGGTACCTCTGTGGTTTTGCCGTTTAACATGGTAGATTTTGTATATCGGATTGGCAAAAACAAGATGCCTATTTTGAACGATCACCAATACCGAGTGGACGTAGTTTTGGCCGATGGCAGAAGTTATTCAGCCACTACTCAGATACCCCCTAAGTTGGGTCCAACGGATCTTCAATTGGGGAAATTTAGTGTGGGAAAGCTCGAACAAAACCAGCAATTTGGTCAACAGGTGTCTGTCAATGTGGAATTGAAAACGGGCAATACTCGCAAGGGGTTTTACTATTCCCCTCAGTTTGATATTGTACTTGAAGATGGCCAAGGAGATTTTTACGGCAACACAATGTATTTCAAGGGTTCGGGTGTGGAAGAAGGAATTGGATCAGACACTTTACGATTCTTTTATCAGGAGAGAATGTGGTTGCAGGGTGGCGGCGGCATGGGTGGTGGATCGGCGATTGATCCAATGAAGTTCAATGGAGCTGAGGGTACTTTTTGGGTGTTCGACAAAGGATATGCGGAGTCGTACAATAAGTTTTTTGAAGACACCGGAAATCCTTTCGCTGAGCCAATCTTACTATATTCCAATTGGAGTAATGGTGCCGTGGGTACTTTGGGTTCCTTTGATTGGGAAGAAATGACAATCACGCCATAGTAGTAGACTAAGCGCGAATTAAAATCGCTAGGGCATCTCTTTTTCATTCCATTAAACTAGTCATGTGGATTCATTGATTTGTGAATGGCTCTCGACATCGCGATTTTCGTAATACATGTTGGATGCATATTTTACGCCCATTGATGAGTCGATCTGGGCACCTTACAGGGAAAGCAAAGAGACCATTGGTGGCAAATTATTGGTCAATGGGAAGTCGTTTCCCAAACTCAAAAAGGTGAAGATTGCTTTGTTGGGTGGCGGTCCTGAGGCCGATGTATTTCGCAAGTCTTTTTACTCCTTAAGTTGGCGTTTTGGCGATTTGGTGATGGCAGATTTAGGTAACTTAGTGAGCAGTGCCGACGAGAAGCAGAATCAATTTGCAATGAGCGAAGCCATGGGTGAACTCATTGAGATGGGCATTCATGTTTTGGTGATTGGCGGCGGTGAGGGACAAATTTATTCGCATTACAAGGCATATCGACAGCAGGGTTCACCCGTTGAAATTGTGCAAGTAACCCCCGGAATTGATTTGGAAGAGGGAACACCGCTAAGGCAGATTTTGGTAGAGAAACCGAGCAATTTATTTAACATTGATTTTGTAGCGACTCAATCATATTATATATCAGAAGGCACTTCAGCGCTGTTGGAAAAGATGTATTTCGAAAATCATCGACTGGGTGAAGTGAGGGATGGCATCGAAGAAACTGAGCCTATTTTACGAAGTGCTCATTTGTTCCAATTTGATCTGAATGCAGTTAGAAAAAGTGATGCGGGATGCACTAAATTGGCATCACCCAATGGATTATATGCGGAGGAAGCGGCAAGAATTTGCAGGTATGCTGGTGTGTCCAATCAGTTGAGCTCGGGGTATTTTTATGGGTTGGAAGGCGTTGATTCTGATCCCGCATCCGCCACTTTGGTCGCGCAAATGATATGGTATTATGTTGACGGGTTCATTTCTAGGTACCACGATCACCCCACCCATGATTCTGGCGATTTCTTAATTTATCGTAACCGATTGAATTCTACGGGACACGAAATCGTGTTTTACAAGAGCAGGAAAAGCAATCGTTGGTGGATGGAAATCCCTCATCCATATGAAGATCGCACCTATTTTATTGGTTGTTCTTATAAGGATTATGAAACCGTTTGTGCCGATGATATGCCCGATCGTTGGTGGAGAGCTTACCAGCGTTTGATGTAAATCTTGGTCTTTTCTGAAACCAAATGCGTTTTGATGTGTTCTTCTCGCTACAACTGAACTAAATTCGCACCCATTATGACAGAAGGATTTTTCCCCTTAACAATTAAAAAATTAGTACGTGAAACGGCCGATGCCACCACGTTTTATTTTGATATCCCAGCCGAGCTAAAGGATACTTTTGTCTACACTGCAGGCCAATACCTCACCTTTGAAGTGGAAATTGAAGGCGAAAAAGTACGTCGTTCCTACTCTTTATGCACCTTTGCCGGGGTTGATTCAGACCCAGCGGTTACCGTGAAAAAAGTGGATATGGGAAAGATGAGTACCTACATGAACTCTGTTTTGAAAGGGGGGGATGTGATGCAGGTGATGCCTCCAATGGGTAAATTCACCTTGGTTCCCGACGCTTCTAGGTCTCAGCACTATGTATTGTTTGGTGGTGGTAGCGGAATTACGCCTGTTTTGGGCATCGCGAAAGCCGTTTTAGCTGCTGAACCCAATAGTCAAGTGACCTTGGTTTATGCCAACCGTAACCCTGATTCAGTGATCTTCAAGCAAGTTTTGACTGATATGGAAAAGGCGAACAATGGCCGTTTTAAAGTTCATCACAATTATGATTCAGCACCGATTACCTATTTTGGTTTGAAAGGGATGTTGTCGCCCGACAAAGTTCAATCTATTGTGAAATCAAAAATTGGTGGTTCGTTTGATACGTATCAATACTTTGTCTGTGGACCGGGTCCGATGATGGAAGTAATCAAGGATGGTTTGAAAGGATTGGGTGTAAATCCAGACCGCGTTCATACTGAATATTTTTCTGCGCCCACTTCTAAAAATGCGGCCGATGAAAAACCCCAACAAGAAACGGATTTTGCCGGAGTATCACAAATTACCTTAACCGTTTACGGTCGTACCCATACAATTTCATGTGATCAAAATACTACCGTTTTGAATGCCGCAATGAAACAAGGTATCGATCCGCCATACAGTTGTACGGTGGGCGTTTGTACTACCTGTCGTGCCAAAGTAACAGCAGGGAAATTACACATGCTGGAGCGCGAAGGATTGAGTGATGCGGAAATCGCTGAAGGATACGTACTTACTTGTCAGTCGGTACCCCGCAGTTCTGAAATCACCCTAAAATTCGAGTAAGCCTACGCTTCGTCGTCCCCATCAATTCCGGGCGCCGTTTGTGTGTACTTCCTGATTTTATTTAGTAATTGGTCGAAATCTTCGGCCAAATCGCTGCTAAAAAACATCTTCTCACCCGTTCTTGGATGGATGAATCCCAATTCTTTTGCATGCAACGCCTGCCTTGGCATTAGTGTGAAGCAATTTTCAATAAATGGTTTGAATTTTGGCAATGCCGATCCTTTTCTGACTTCCATTCCGCCATACAAATCATCTGAAAAAAGAGGGTGTTTAATGCTTGAAAAGTGAGCTCTGATCTGGTGAGTTCGGCCTGTTTCTAGTTCGCATTGAACCAAAGATGCAAAATAAAACGACTCCAAAGTTTTGTAATGGGTGATGGCTAATTTGCCTTCTTCCTCATCTTGGTAGCACTTAGATCTTCTGCGATCGGCTGGGTCACGGGCCAAATAACTGCGGATTGTTCCATCTTTTGGCTTGGGCTCACCCCATACCAATGCCCAATATCGTCTGTGAATGCTGTGGTCGTAGAATTGTTTGCCCAAATGACTGAGTGCGAATTCTGTTTTTCCTACCACTAGTAATCCCGATGTGTCTTTGTCGATGCGATGCACCAAACCCGGCCTATGATACTGGTCTTTGGTGGGTAATTTTCCAAAATGATATACCAATGCATTCACCAAAGTCCCACTGTAATTATTATGCCCAGGGTGAACAACCATACCGGCTGGCTTATTCACAATCAGCAAATCATCGTCTTCATAAACAATGTTAAGCGGTATGTTTTCGGGATAAACTTCAGTATCTCTCGGTGCAGTTGGAAGTAGCACGCGAACAGTATCGTTCGGTTTGATCTTGTAATTATTTTTGGTAGGTTTTTCGTTTACCACCACTGCGCCAGATTCGATTCCGGCTTGTATTTTGGAACGACTTGCATTGGCAATTTTATGCATCAGCCATTTGTCAACCCGCATTTGTTCCTGTCCAGGATCTGCGGTAAAAGAATAATGTTCGTATAAACCCTCTTCTTGGATTTCGTCTTCGGTTTCGCTCACACTGCAAATTAAACGCTAAACTGCAGTTGTCCGAGCATTAATCCGCCCCAACCGGCCTGATTTACTAAAACAGTTTTTCCTTTTGCATTTTTTACAACGGTGGCTTGTGGTAGGAAAGTGTGGGTATGTCCACCCAAAATGGCCGCGATACCATGGGTTTGTGATCCCAATTTAATATCATCGATTTTGTCGGTATCATATTGATAGCCAAGGTGTGAAAGTACAAAAACCATATCACATTGGTCGATGTTATGGAGTTCATCGACAGTTTTTTGCACGGCAATTACGGGATCGTTGTAAGTTAAGCCCGGTATCAATCGTTCTGTAATTAGATTGTCGGGATTTATCCCTACCCCAGTAATTCCGATACGCTTATTGTTTATCTCAACAACGATTTTTTGTTTTACAAAGGGGAATAGGGCGGTGCCTTTGAGTGAGTAATTGCAATTCACCATAGGAATTTTGGGGTGGAGCGCAAGCATGTTCGCAAGGTGATCGATTCCATTGTCGAAATCATGGTTGCCCATGGTTGTTGCGTGATACCCCATTTTTGTCATCCAGGAATATTCAACCGATCCACCGAAATAATTAAAATAGGGAGTTCCTTGAAACACATCGCCTGAATCCAGAAGTAGGGTGTTGGGATTGGCTTCTCGTTGTTTTTGTATCAGCGTGGTCAGTTGTTGTATTCCACCTTTTCCGGCTTGGGGATGGTTGGCGGGGAAGGCTTCGATGCGTGAATGGAAATCGTTCGTGTGCAGCAGATTAAGTAGGAAGGATTCGTTGTTTTTTGGCGGAGGGTTTAGGTTTTCTAGCCAGTTGTTCATTCCGTTTAATGGGCTTTTGGCGGCGGCCGCGGCAGCGGCCGCTAGTAGCAAAAATTTCTTCCGTCCCACCTGTTCCAACTTTCCCGGAAACAAGGGTTTATCCTGTGTATCAATGCTCATTTTGAATCCTCAGCTTTAGTTGGGTAAACCCGTAGTTGTTTTCTGGGTGCTACCCATTGAAACGCATCAAACTCACTCTTCAAACCATTGGCAATCGCATCTCTCAATTGAATCCCTGTATAAATCGTCTGCTTTGCTCCTTTTAACATCGTAAATCCATCGCCACCCATCGACATATAAGAACTTGTGGCAACCAAATAATCCCTTCGGCTATCAAAAGGTAGCTGACTTCCATTCATCAGGATTTGATTATTGCCCTGGTTCATCCCATCTGAAGATTGACCGTTGGATGATAGTCCTGAACCTGGTTTTTGTTCGTGCGACCCATTCAGAAAAATCAGATCGGCAGGCGTTGAAATAATCTTACTGTTGATTTTTGCTTTCACAACGCGATTTTTTGCAGGTTTGTCGACCTTTTCGAATTCTAACAATAAACCCGAAACCGGCGTCCCCGTTAACTGGGCGATATATCTCAATAAACTGTCGGTAGCCCCGCCGCTCAATTGCAAAATCACCAACTCATTGTCGAATGGCATCACCTCAAAAACATTTCTCATCGTAACCGAACCCGGAAACAGTCCAGTGCGCAATCCACCGTTGTTTGCTATCGCGAAATGACAAGGAATGCCTATGTTTTTCATGCTATATTGAGTGGCAGTGAGCAGCATGTAATCAGCGACCAAGCGACCTAAATTTCCTGTGTAAAATGTGTTGTAAAATGGGGAATCAATCTTCGCCAATGTGGTTGAAAGGGTATGATTCAACGAATCTGAATAAGGTTTAACGAAATTTGCGATCTCCGCATTTTCTGCAATGCTGGAATCTACAGAAATATTGGGTGTGGGTATGTATGAGATTGTCGCTCGTTGAGACGGTGATTCGTTAACAGATTGCCTTGCGCCCTGTTGGAAATGTTTGCCGCTGCCACATCCTGTTGAATAAGCAGATGTCCAAACGAAAATCCATATCGAAACATATCGAAAAACGTGTTTTTGGGCGATGCGATTTGATATATTCATGGAAAACACAAAATTGCACGAAAATTGGTGTTTTTTTACATTAAATTACTGATAATTAACGCCTCAAAACGACCAACTTGTCGATTTTTTTGGCATTTTTGCAACATGATAAAAAAGATTGTCATTTTTTGCATTACTACAATGCTTACCGGCTTCGTTTCGGCCCAATGTAATGAGTTATTCATTTCCGAATATGTGGAAGGTTCAAGGAACAATAAAGCCCTAGAAATCTACAATCCCACCGATAAACCCGTTGATCTTTCGCAATATCGCGTTACTCGTTGGCAGAATGGCTCTGCCGCATGGACAGCCCAAATGTCGGACGCCCTTTCTGGTACTCTGCAACCCAAAGATGTGGCTGTGGTAGTTTTGGATCGACGTGATACCACCAAAACGGGTCAAGATACCCCGGTTGTTCTCACATTGCGTTTAAAAGCCGACCTTTTCTTGAGTAAAGATTACAACACCAGCTACAGTATGAGTTTCAATGGCGACGATGCCGTGAGTTTGGACAAGTTGAATACTACGACGAGCAAATATGTCCCTGTAGATATTTTTGGAAAAATTGGCGAACGTCCAAGCCCAGCTTGGAGTGATAAGGCTCCTTACACTGGCACGGGTACTTGGTATTCGATGGATAAAACGTTGATTCGTAAGGACAGTGTAATGACGGGTGTTGCGAAAAATCCATTAGAATTTAATCCAACCAAAGAATGGGAATTAAATCCCCGTGATCAGTTTGATTCTTTGGGTTATCACAAGTGTTTGTGCGAAAAAACCGCTTCGGTTAAGGCAGTAAAAATCCCTCAAGTTGTGTTGTTCCCGAATCCAACTCAGAATGCCAACAACGGAATGGTTACCGCCATTACAGATTTTGTTCCCGTTGCAGTTTTTTGCAAAAACATACAGGGTGCTAACGTTTCTGTTCCTTATTCAATTAATTCTGCTTCTTCTATGGTTCAAACCCAACTTGCAACGGCTGATATGGCTGCTGGTGTTTATACTTTGGAATTCGTTTCTGCGAGTGGCGAGCGTGTTTCTGCCAGATTGATCAAATAATGCGGATCAAATTCTTACTGCTTTTTGTTGTCTTGGCGATGGGTTCCCTAAAGGCCCAAGTCACCGTAAAAGGTCGTGCCATGGACGCGATTAGTGGAGAATTGTTAGAAAATGTACTCATCTCTACGCGAAATCAATCGGCTCAAACAGCCAAAGATGGAACGTTTAGTTTGGTTCTTCCAATGGGAGAATATCTCTTGGTTGCTAAGTTAGACGGTTACGATAACGACTCGATTTTTATTCAGGCCGATCGCAATCTGATCACCGACATCAATTTCAAGTTGGAGAATATGAGTGCCAGTATGCAGGCGGTTCAGATTACCACTTCGATTGCCAAGAATAGAAAAACGCCTGTTGCCTATTCCAATGTAACCGGAAAAGACATCGCGGAGCGTTTGGGTAGTCAGGATCTACCTTTGCTGTTAAACCAGATGCCGGGTGTTTACGCTACCTCTCAAGGGGGTGGATCGGGAGACGCCAGAATTAGTATCCGTGGTTTCAGTCAGCGCAATATCGCAGTAATGGTGGATGGTATCCCCGTGAACGATATGGAAAACGGGCAAGTGTATTGGAGCAATTGGTTTGGTTTGGGAAGTGTGACAGCGTTAACCCAAGTGCAGCGGGGTTTGGGATCGAGTAGAATTGCCAATCCAGCGGTGGGTGGAACGATGAATATCATCACCAAAGGACTTTCTCAGCAAGCCAAATTGGAGGCCAGTGTAGAATTTGGTGATTCAAAATATGAACAGTTTGGTGTGAATTATAGCAGCGGTAGGTTGAAGGGAGATTGGGGCCTACTCATGAGTTTCACGAAACGTCAGAGTGCCGGCTATGTAGACAACTTGTTTGATGACATGTATTCTTATTTTGGTAAGGCTGAAAAGCAATGGAAAACCAAATCACATGGATCGCACACGCTAAGTATCGCCGTAATGGGTGCTCCGCAAAGCCATGGTCAGCGCAGCTTTAGAGCTCGTTTGAGCATGTATGATAAGGCGTTCGCAGAGCAATTGGGTGTGGATACTGTTTTGCCGAGAATGGCCTACAACCAGGGCAGGAAGTACAATCAGCACTGGGGAAACCTCAATCAGGCCACAGTGAGTGACGATAAAACAGATACGATTTGGGGCAGATCTCAAGTGGTAAATGAACGAGTAAATATGTTTCACAAGCCCCAGATGTACGTAAAGCACGACTGGGCCCTATCGAAGAAAACCTTGATCACATCTACCGTTTACGCATCTTACGGAAGAGGCGGTGGAGTGAGTTCTAATAGCAGTTTGAAGATTCCTCAGATTCCTCAGAATTATGGTCAGTTCGATTTTCAGAGCACCTATTTCTTGAATACATCGGGCAGTGACTTTACGACGCCGATTGATCCTAAGTATTCACTGACAGAGAACAAATCGACAGGTATTTTGCAAAGGGCAGTAAACAATCACAATTGGTATGGTTTGTTGAGTACGGCACAGCACAAGATCAACAATTTTTGGTCGTTTACAGGCGGAATCGATTTGAGGACTTACCATGGAAGACATTACCGTGAGGGTTATGATTTGTTGGGCGGGGACTATTTTATCCCTTCTCAGGCAGAGAAAAATCCCAATTACGATGCAAAGCACATGTATAGGTCGGGCGATATTTTTGGTTACAACAACGATGGCTTGGTTCGATGGGCGGGTGCCTTTGGTGAGATGGAATATAGCAAGAATCGGACGACGTGGTTTTTTAACTCTAGTGCATCGAACACTTGGCTAAAACGCATCGACTATTTCAAGTTGGATAAGGATAAAAACTACGGTCAGCCAACGGCTTGGGTTCAGCGCAGAGGCGTGACTTTGAAAACGGGTTTGAACCACAACATTTCAAGGAAATTCAATCTTTTTGGGAATCTGGGTTATTTGAATCGTCCAACGCGGTTTAGCAATGTATTCGACAACCGAAATGTGCAAGTGAAGGACATTCGCAACGAAAAAGTATATGCTTTGGAAGGCGGATCGGGATATAAATCGAAGCGATTGGCGTTGAACTTTAACGCGTATTACACTTTGTGGAAGAACAAGCCGGTAGATTTCCTTTCTTCCT
>Ga0208597_1000576_pt1 | contig 14487 bp, 12 predicted proteins | sample LakMenEpi05May12_FD_150673 | JGI IMG/M metagenome (GOLD analysis project Ga0208597, IMG submission 150673) | Freshwater microbial communities from Lake Mendota, WI - 05MAY2012 deep hole epilimnion (SPAdes) | ecosystem: Environmental > Aquatic > Freshwater > Lake > Epilimnion/Euphotic zone ...
ACGTCAACGAATTCAATATCGTTTTCGCGGATGTACTTGATCGCCTCTGCGGCGTTCTTAAACATCAATAACCTCCTGATAGAACTTTCTATTGGTTTTAAAAAAGAGGGCACGACCTCGGGCCATCAATCTGTTGGTTCATAACCTACTAAAGGGGTGTATCGCTTCGGTAACCCAATTGTTTCGGCCTTGTAACAAGTTTTCCCAAACGCCTCTAAAGCAAGATTAAATCGCCAAAATATGACCTGGGCAATAGATTTGGGATATGACTTTTAAGAGAATCCTGGCTCTGATCTTTGATTGGGTAGCTGCCATTTTGGTGGTGCAGGTAATTCCTAATGGTCCAGATTATGGGACTCAAACTAATTCACTTCTAACGTTAATTGTTTTTGCAACCGAAGTAGCACTCTTTACTTGGTTGATGGGCTCATCTTTTGGGCAAAGAATTGTGGGATTGCGCGTAAGAGATTTCCATAGTGGTTCAAATCCAACATTTGGGCAAAGCGTATTTAGGACTTTGTTAATTGTGCTACTTGTTCCGCCATTGCTCGCAGATGCAGAGGGCAGAGGATTACACGATCGAATTGCAAAGACGAAAATAACTAACGTCTAGGAATTCTCATACCTTTGGGCATTGCACCTTTTGGAATTGGAAGAGCACTTGCTCCAGAGGCACCGAATCTATTTCTTAATTCACGAGATTCTGCAGGGGAAATCTTTTTACCCATTTTCATAATGGTTTTATTTAACTTCTTGAAAGTAACAAGACCTTCACCATTTCCTACGATGATGGATGCTACTGGAATTTCTCCTGCAATTCTTTTAGCTTTAACTCTTTCACTTTCTAACAACTGAGCAACTCGTCCAGGAGAACCTTCTCCGACTAAAACAATTCCTACAGGTCCAATAACTCTGTGTACAAGATCTTGGTTTCTAGTTACTGCAACTGCTGGAGTAACAAACCAACCTTTTCTTAAAGTGTTTAATACTGCTGCTGCTGCACCTGGTTGGCCTTCAATTCGAGCATAAGCTGCCTTTTCAGCACGCTTACCGAAAACATAAACAGTTGCAAGTAAACCAATTGATACTGCCAAAGTGGTAGTAATTAATTGAGAAAAAGAAGATTGAAATGCAAATTGAGCTATTAAGACCAGTGGAACTGTTGTTCCAATGAGTGTTCCAAGAATTATGAAGGGAAGGGCTTTGTCAGTTTTTCGAGTAATTGAATAAGTCTGACCAATTTGTTTTAAGGTCTTGAATCTTTCTTTTTTTACTTTTGGTTCTTTATTCTTAGCCACTAATTTTTCCCATTCTTAACTTCTAGTGCTTGTTTATATAGTCGACCTGCTCGGTAAGAAGATCTAACCAACGGTCCAGACATTACGCCAACGAAACCTAATTCTTTGGCTAGGTCACCTAATTCTACGAATTCTTCTGGCTTGACCCAACGCGCAATCGGGTGATGAAGCGTTGAAGGTCTCAAATACTGGGTAATTGTGATTAAGTCACAACCTGCTTTGACTAAATCTTCTAAAGCTGTAACGATCTCTGATTTTTCTTCACCCATACCTAAAATCAAGTTTGATTTAGTAATCATGCCGGCTTCTTTAGCAGTGGTGATAACGCCTAATGACTTTTCGTAATTAAATGCAGGTCTAATTGATTTGAAAATTCTGGGAACAGTTTCTAAGTTGTGAGCAAAAACTTCAGGTTTAGCATCAAAGACTTGTTGTAATAAATCTTTTTTGCCGCTGAAATCGGGAGTAAGAATTTCCACACCACAATCAGGATTGTGTTTGTGAATTGCTCTGATTGTTTCGGCATACAACCAAGCACCTTCATCTTCTAAATCATCTCGGGTTACCCCAGTTACTGTTGCATATTTCAATCCCATGGTTTTAACACTTAAGGCAACTTTGTCTGGTTCTGTTCTATCTAGTGGATCAGGTTTACCGGTATCGATTAAACAAAAATCACAACGTCTTGTACAAGCTGAACCACCAATTAGAAATGTTGCTTCGCGATCTTCCCAACATTCAAATATGTTTGGACAACCTGCTTCTTGGCAAACTGTGTGTAGACCTTCTTTTTTAACCATGTCTCTAATGCGGGTGTATTCAGGTCCAGTTTTAAGTTTGGTTTTAATCCATTCAGGTTTTTTCTCAATTGGCACTTCCGCATTACGAGCTTCAATGCGAAGAAGTTTTTTACCTTCCGGATTTAACCCGGTCACAATTTCAGTAGTCATCAGACTTCTACTTTAGAACGTTTTGAGACATTGCGCTTGAGCGCACCGTTTCTTAGCTCTTCCTCGATCAGGGGAGTAACTTCTGCCACGCTCACATCTCTGCCTAATTCCAGAGAAATAGTGGTGACATCGGCATCTCCTATGCCGCAGGGAACAATGTTTCGAAAGGCGTCAAGTGAGTTATTGCAGTTCAAAGCAAAACCGTGCATGGTTGCTTTCTTGGCAACTCTGATTCCAATTGCTGCAATTTTTTTATCAGGTAAACCATTGCCTTTAACCCACACACCACTTCGGCCTTCAATTTGTGTTGTTTCTAAACCAAGTTTGGAACAGACATTCATTATTAATAATTCAAGTCTTCTAACATGAGCTACTACATCAACTGGGTCATCTAATTTCATAATTGGGTAACAAACAATTTGTCCTGGACCATGCCAAGTGATTCGACCACCGCGATCGATATCAAAAACAGGGGATGAATCAGTTGGTCTATCTTCTGGTTTTGTTGATCTGCCAGCGGTATAAACATTTTGGTGTTCTAGTAGGACTGCAACATCTGGATGATTTTCAGTAACAATTTTGTGATGTAGTTCTCTTTGTCGATCCCAAGCACTTTGATATTCGACGCCTGAACCCCAATTTTGGATGATTAACTCAGAATTGGTCATGTCTTAATCGTATTAGTGAATGTCAATTAGTGCTAAATCGGTTATCTTCAATACACTGTTTAAAAGAGCAAATCGGCGTCACCTAGTAGGTGCACCTTGATTAAAAGCTAAAAATACACATAGGAGTGAATTACGTGAGCCCTGCTGCAAAACCAAAACACAGCAAAAAAGCAGTTGCAAAAAAGACCACAGCAAAGAAACCTAAAGTTAAAAAAACAAAAGCACCTAAGAAATTTACATTCTTGGCAGTAGCCGTAGTTGTGATATGGATGGGTATCTCAGGAGTAGCTGGCCCACTTTTTGGAAAACTTTCTGAAGTACAAGAAAACGATAATGCTGCATTCTTGCCAACAACCGCTGAATCTTCCAAAGTTAGCGATGTTGCAGCTCAATTTACTTCCTCAGACTCACTTCCAGCCTTAGTAGTTGTGACTGGAGATTTATCTAAAGAAAATCTTGCTAAAGCAAATGATTTTGCTGCCGAAATTGGTTCATTAAAGATCGAAGAAGGTGACGGAAAGTTAATTAGCGATTACCTCGTAGATGGTGCAAAATCTTTCCCAATTCCTTCTGAAGATGGTGAAGCACTATTAATAAGTGTTGATATTTCAAATGAGAAAATCATTACGCCTTTGCCAAATGGAGAACCTGCACTTCCAGCAATAATTAAAACAATTAGAGATGCAGCAAGTGAAGTTGAAGGACTAAAAATCAACGTCACAGGCGCTGGTGGAATTCTTGCCGACTTGTTTGGTGCATTTGGATCAATTGATTCAACATTATTGTCAGCAACTCTTATTGTTGTTGCTTTGATTTTGATTGTTGTTTACAGAAGTCCATTGCTGTGGATATTCCCATTACTTTCAGCTGTAATTGCACTTACCCTGGCAGGTTCAGTTGTTTACCTGTTAGCAAAAGAAGAGATTATTACCCTTAACGGTCAAGCTCAAGGTATTTTGTCGGTGCTAGTAATTGGTGCTGCTACAGATTATGGTTTGTTGTTAATTGCGCGATATCGAGAAGAACTTCATTTAGTCGAATCTCGATTTACCGCAATGAGAAAAGCAATTCGTGGAGTATTTGAACCAATTGTTGCATCCGGTGCAACAGTTTCTGTTGGTTTGCTAGTGCTACTTCTTTCAGAACTTGACGCAAATAGATCACTTGGTCCAGTTGGAGCAATTGGTGTGACTGTTGCAGTACTAACAATGTTGACTTTACTTCCAGCTTTATTGATGATTTTTGGAAGATGGATTTTCTGGCCAAGAATTCCACATTTTGATTCTAAAGATGAAAAACTTTCTGGTATCTGGTCAAAAGTTGCAACATATGTTGACAAGAAAACAAGAAGAGCAGGATTAATAACCGGTATTTTACTTTTGGCTCTTGCTGGTTATTCCACTCAACTTGATGCAACCGGTTTATCTCAAACAGAGACTTTCGTAGGCAAACCAGATTCAGTGGTAGGCCAAGAAGTGTTAGGAAAACATTTCCCAGCAGGAGAAGGTAACCCTTCCTACATTGTTGGACCGGCTGCAAAAACTCAAGAAATGTTAAAAGTAATTACTGATACACCCGGAGTAGGAGAAGCTTTCCCAATTCCAGATGGACCAGTAGTTCCAGGTCAACCACTACCTAAACCAAAAATTGTTAATAATCAAGTCTTGATTAGCGCAACTTTGGAAAATGCTGCTGATTCAGCAGAAGCAAAAGAAACAGTTATTGAGTTAAGAAAAAATCTTGATGCAGTAAGCGAAGACGCATTCGTTGGTGGATTTACTGCCGTTAACGAAGACATTGCTGAAGCAAATGCTCGAGATAACAAATTAATCATTCCAACAGTCTTGGTGATTATTTTCTTCATTCTCGTAATTCTTTTGAGAAGCATTCTGGCACCATTTATGCTTATTTCAACAGTTGTGTTGTCATTTGCTGCAACTCTTGGTGCATGTCAACTGGTCTTTGAACATATTTTCAATTTCCCAGGCTCTGACACCTCGTTTCCACTCTTTGCATTCGTATTCTTAGTAGCCCTTGGAATCGATTACAACATCTTCTTGATGACACGAGTGAGAGAAGAATCCAAGAAATTAGGCACAAGAGCAGGAACTCTAAAAGCGCTCACAGTTACAGGTGGAGTAATTACTTCAGCTGGAGTTGTATTAGCTGCAACATTTGCTGTCCTTGGAGTTTTGCCACTGGTCTTCTTGGCTCAACTTGGATTCGCTGTTGCATTTGGCGTATTGCTTGACACCATTTTGGTTAGATCAGTACTAGTACCAGCATTAACTCTTGGTATTGGAAAGAAAATCTGGTGGCCAAGCAAGCTTGCTAAAGGTAAAAATTAAGAAATAGTTCCAACGGCGAGGCGCATTTCTTGCACCTCGCCGTTTATTTTTTCTAATTTGTAAGCTGCTGGTCCAGTTTTTGGATCTGTTTCAATATCACTTATTACTTCAACTGGCTCAATTCCTTTAAAGACAATTCCGGTGTGATCATCTGTGGCAAAAGCAGTCTCAAAAGTTCCATTACTAATAAGGGATTGTAAAAGTGGTCTTCTTTGAGCTTCTGAGTCATAGTGAACACCGTTGGCATAGGGAAGAAGTGCTAATCCGTTATTGACTGGTTTTAATTCTGGACCAAATGAATCAGTTGTGCCACCAATAAACCAACAGATAGATCCAGCACTAACACCGGATAAAACTGTGCCATTTTCCCAGGCAGTTTTTAACACTTCATCTACTTTATGAAGTTTCCACACCGCTAAAAGATTTGCAACTGAGCCTCCACCAACCCAGACTAAATCTGCATTCAGTAATCGTTTTTCAACATCTTCATTAGGTTGAGGAAATAAAGACAGATGTGTTACATCAACACTTAAATCACTCATTGCTTCATAACTTCTTGAAATATAAGAGGCATCATCACCTGTTGCTGTCATCATGAAACAAACTTTGGGACGATCTTTTTTGGTTAACTCAAGTGCTTTTAAGAATGTGGCACCAGGTCTCATCACACCCCAGCGTTTAGTTGTTACAAATCCACCAGATGTGGCAACGATGTATTTTTCCTTACTCATAAACCTAAACTTACCTTTACTAATGTTGCGGTATTTGTACCACTAAGTAGTGCTCCTTGAATTGAGGAAGTTACACGGTGATCTCCTGCAACAAATAAATCTTTGTTTATTTGGTTTGAAGAAACTAGAGAAAATGGGGGAGTCATCGCTGGAAGGGCTTCCTTTATTTTGTATTCCTTGATCAATTGCCAATTATCTGTGTTGACACCAAAAAGATGAGATAGATGTTTTTTTACACTTAATAAATCTGCGTTCTCGTTTGGAGAAATAGCAGAAGCTGAGACTAATACCTCACCATGAGGTGCATAACTTGGCGCAGCATTTGTCATAACTACAGCATTAGTTAGAGGTCCTGTTTTTTGAGCATCAACAAAAAGTATTGGTTTTGCCTTAACTTTGGAATTAATACTTTTGTCTGCCTTGAAATACCAAGTAGTTACCGAATACATCTTTTTTGGTTCAAGATTTAACCAAGAAATTGCCGTTGTTGGATCTGTAGCAACAACAATCTTTCGAGCCTCAATTTCACCTTCAGAGGTAATTAACTTGTTTCCTAAAATGCTCAATACTTTGGTATTTAGGGAAATCTTTTCTTTTGGAAGTTTGGCTGCTAATTGATTTGAAATCTCTTGCATTCCTTTAGCTGGAACACTTGGAATTCCTTGCAAAAAGTTCTTTAAAACTACATCAAGAAATTTACGAGAAGTGGTTAGATCTGATTCGAGAAATACTCCTTGCAAAAAAGGCCTAAAGAGTTTTTCTAATAGAGCACCCTTAATCCCAGATTTGGTTAAAGAAGTTTGGGCAGAAATATCTTTAGTGGTAGCAATTTGAGCATCAGAGGCAATCAAATACTTCAGAAAATATCTGACTAAGCCTAATTGACTGAAAGGATTTCCTGGTAAATCTCTAAGTAGGCGAAAGCGAAAATCTCTGCTTCGAAATGGGTCAACAACTAATCTAAGACGTTTGCCATCTCTTATTGCCACACCTGGAGTAAACGGTTTTAGATCCAAATCTTGGTAATTAAGTAAACGTTTTCCTTCGGCATAGCTTGGGTTGTATAACTGAAAACCTCGATCAAGAGTGAATCCATCTATGACATCTGATCTGACTCTTCCGCCAACACCATCTGATGCTTCAAAAATTTGAAAGTCAATTTTGTTTTTCTGTAATTCGATTGCGCAAGATAGGCCTGCTAAACCTGCGCCAATGATGGCGACTTCAACTTGCTTAGTCATTAATAGGTAATAGCTGAGTTTAAAGTGCTCAAAATATCTGAATGATTAAATTTAAATCCAGAAGCTTTCAATTTAGAAGGTAAAACTCTACTTGAACCAAGTGCTTCGACAGAAAATTCACCTAGAGCAATTTTAAGGGCAAAACCTGGAACATTAAAGAATGCTGGTTTATTAACCACACTTGATAAAGCTTTAGTAAATTCTGCATTTGTTACTGGATTTGGATTAGTTAAATTTACTCCTCCCGTAAGTCTTACATCATCAATTAAGTGAAAAATTGCTCTAACTTCATCTTCGAGAGAAATATAGGACCAATATTGTTTTCCATTTCCTAATCTTCCACCCAAACCAAATCTAAATAGTGGCAATACTTTTTTAAGTAATCCACCGCGCTTACTCATGACTAATCCGGTTCGAGGATGAACAACTCTGATGTTATTTGTTCTAACTCTTTGTGCGGCATATTCCCAATTGAAAACAACATCACTTAAGAAACCTTCACCAAGCCCAGCATTTTCATCAACAGCTACGTCACCAGTATCACCGTAGTAACCCATGGCTGAACCTGACACAAAAACTGAAGGGGGCGTTCTTAAGTTAACAATTGCATTAGCAAGTGTTTCAGTGGAATTAACTCTGCTATTTAAAATCTCTTTTTTATATTTCTTTGTCCATCGATGATCTCCCACACCAGCACCAGCAAGGTGCACGATTGCTGTGGAATTCTCAAGTGCTGCTAAATCAATGACTCCTTTATTGGGATCCCATTGAGATTCATTTTTTTCTTTAGGAGTACGTCGAACAAGTTTTACAACTTCAATTCTATTTTTTTCAGCTTCTCTAGCTAATGCAGAACCAATTAAACCGGAAGCTCCGGTTATCACTAATTTCATTGTTTTTTATAAACCTAATTCAGATTCGAAATTAGCTTCTTCTAGTCGTACTTTCATTGAAGATAGGAATCTGGCCGCATCTGCGCCATCAACAAGTCTGTGATCGTAGGTAAGAGCTAGATAAACCATTTGTCTAATTGCAATCTGATCGTTGCCATCGTTTCCCTTAACCACAACTGGTCTTTTCACAACAGCACCAGTTCCAAGAATGGCTACTTGTGGTTGATTAATAATTGGGGTGTCAAACAAAGCACCGCGACTGCCAGTGTTGGTCAAAGTAAATGTGCCACCACTTAATTCATCGGGAGTTACTTTGTTATCTCTGGTTCTGTTTGCAACATCTTGAATTTTTCTGGATAATCCAGCAATTGAAAGATCTCCAGCATCTCTAATAACTGGAACTAGTAATCCTCTAGGAGTATCAACAGCAACTGCTAAATGAATTGCATCGCTGTAAGCAACTTGAGTGGCATCAGCAGAAATAGTGGCATTAACTATTGGGAATTCTTTTAATGTATCTACTGCGACTTTGGCAAAGAATGGAAGGAATGAAAGCTTAACACCTTCACGAGTTACGAAAGAGTCTTTAACTTTATTTCGAAGTGAAGAAATCTTTGTTACATCTACTTCAACCACACTTGTTAATTGAGCAGAAATGTGAAGTGATTGCACCATTCTTTCGGCAATTACTCTTCTTAAACGAGTAGTTTGTTCAATTCTTCCGCGAAGTGGTTGTTCTACACTTGCTGCAGGAGCCGCAGGTTTTGCTGGAGCAGAAACTGGAGTTGGTGTTGCAACCGGAGCAGATACTGCAGCAGCAACGGGTTTAGCAACTGGTGGAGCAGCAACAGGAGTTCCTGTTGCATTTAAGACATCTTCTTTTTTAACTCGACCATTTACTCCGGAACCAGAAATTGTTGAAATATCAATTCCTTTTTCTTTGGCAAGTTGTCTAACAATTGGAGTTGCGTAAGTATCTTTTGATGAACTTGGAGTTGTAGCAAATACTGTAGGAGTTGGAGTTGCAACTGGTGGCGCTTGTGGAACAACCACAGTTTCAACTTTTGGTGCAGGTGGTGGAGTTTGCACAACTGGTGCAGGTGCAGGTGTTGCAGGCTTTGGAGCAACAGCTCCAGCAGATGATGAAATAACTGCCAATACTGCACCTACGGCTGCTACTTGATCTTGTGAAACTTTAATTTCAGTAATTACTCCTGCGGCAGGTGATGGAAGTTCAGTATCAACTTTGTCTGTTGATATTTCAACAATTGCTTCATCTAATGAAACTGAATCGCCCACATTTTTCAACCAACGTGTAACTGTTCCTTCAGTTACAGATTCACCTAATGCTGGTAACACAACATTTACAGATGATCCACTTGCAGCAGGTACTACAACTGGTGGTGCAACTGGAGCAGGTGCTGGTGGTGGAGTTTGTACAACTGGTTTTTCAATAACAGGTTCTGGTTTTGGAGCAGGTGGAGGAGTTTTCACAACTGATGGTGCAACTGGAGCAGGTGCACTTGGTGTTGCAGATCCTGCTTCACCAATTACTGCCATAACCCCGCCAACTGGAATTACAGAATCTTGCGCAGCTTTAATTTCTAATAAAACTCCAGCAACTGGAGAAGGAATTTCAGTATCTACTTTGTCAGTGGAAACTTCAACAATGGCTTCGTCAACTTTAATTACATCGCCCACATTTTTTAACCAACGAGTAACCGTTCCTTCGGTAACTGATTCACCGAGTTGAGGCATTGTTACGTTAGTTGCCATTTAAATATTTTCCTTTTCTAATTAATCGTGAGTGTGTAGCGGTTTACCGGAAAGTGCCATTGCTGCTTCACCCATTGCTTCAGACATTGTTGGATGAGCGTGAATATATGGAGCAACATCTTCTGGGGATGCATCCCATGAATACATCAATTGAGCTTCAGCTAATAATTCGCCAACTCGTGAACCAATCATGTGGATTCCCACAATTTGCCCACCATTTTTTAGCGCAATTAACTTAATAAAACCTGCAGTTCTTAATATTTGGCTTTTACCATTTCCTGCTAAATCGTATTGAACTGTTCTTAATTGATCAGCACCGTATTTTTCTTTAGCAGCTGATTCATTTAATCCAACTGAAGCTACTTCTGGTTCAGAATAAGTAACTCTTGGAATAGCAGTTATATCAATTACTCTAGGATTTAAACCTTTAATGTGTTCTGCAACAAAGATTCCTTCTTGGAAACCTTTGTGCGCCAATTGTGGGCCTCGAACAATATCGCCTACGGCATAAACATTTGCAAGATTAGTTTGTAAGTTTTCATTAACTTTAATTAATTCGCCATCAAATTCAAGCCCTGCTTCTTCGAAACCTTGATTTCTAGTAGCAGATCCTCTGCCCACAGCAACCAACATCAAATCAGCTGCAAAAGTTTGTCCATCTTCAAGTTTTGCTACGACACCGTGCTTGGTCTTATCAACACCGGCAAATCGAACTCCAGTTGAGAAATTGATGCCACGTTTTCTAAAAGCGCGTTCCATTGCTTTTGAAACTGCTTCATCTTCTGCAGGAACCAATCTTGGTAAACCTTCAATAATTGTTACTTCAGCACCTAATGATTTCCAAACGCTGGCAAATTCCACTCCTATAACGCCACCACCAAGGATGATCACACTTGCTGGAACTTTACTTAATTTAAGAGCATGTTCTGAGTTAATAACTTGTGTTCCATCAACTTCTAAATTTGGAAGTGATTTTGGAAAAGAACCAGTTGCTAGAACTACGTGTTTGCCTTCAAATACTTGGTCTCCCACCATAACTTTATTGGGACCAACAAACTTTCCATTTCCAGTTACATAATCAACACCACGATGTTTTACTAAACCTTGTAAACCTTTGTACAAACGATTAACAACACCATCTTTGTAATCATTTACTTGTGGCATATCGATGCCTAATAGATTTGATTTAACTCCAAATGCTGCTGATTCTCTAACGCTGTCTGCAATTTCACCTGCATGTAATAAAGCTTTTGTAGGAATACATCCTCTATGTAAACAAGTTCCGCCAAGAACATCTCGTTCAATTAGGGCGACTTTTAAACCAAGTTGGGAACCACGTAATGCTGCGGCATAACCGCCGCTTCCTGCTCCAAGAATTACTAAGTCGTATGTGGCCACTAGTAACCTTTCCTTCTGTTCCACCCTCGTGAGGCTTCTCTATGTATATCCTTTCACGCAATCAAAACTAGGCAATATCGGGTTTGAATATATAGAGAAGAAATTAACTTCTAAGTGCCGAAGCCATTTGGTGGAAATCCTCAGTAAGAACATCAATCTCATCTTGCCCATGAGCAAAGCTGATCAGCCATTGTTCATCCAGCCCAGGAGGTGTGATGATGCCACGATTCATAGACCAAAGCCAGGAAAGTTCGGAAACTTTGAAGTCTGTTGCTTTGTAGTCGCGATAATTTCGAACTGGGGTAGTAGACCAGGTGACGCAACCCTTCACACCGAAACCAACAGTGTGGGCTGGTAATTCAAATTCACCGATTGTCTCATTAATTTTGTTTAATGCTTTTAAGTTGAAACCTTCAGAACTCTTTAATGTTTCTGGGGTGGAAATTTTATCCATTGCTCGCACTCCAGCCATAGCTAAAGGATTTCCATTAAAAGTTCCAAAGTGAGTCATTTGACCTGTGGTGATTGCATCCATGATTTCTTTTTTGCCACCAAAAGCTGCAACAGGAACTCCACCACCAATTGATTTAGCAATAGTTATTAAATCTGGTTTTACACCTAATCTTTGGGCAGCACCTTGCGGTCCTGCGGTTAAACCAGTTTTAACTTCATCAAATATCAAAACAATATTGAATTTGTCACATAGTGCTCGAACACCTTCTAGATAACCTTCATCAGGTAAAACGATGGCAATGTTTTCTAACACTGGTTCAAGAATGAAGCAGGCAATATCTTTGTGGTGTTGGGTAAATACTTTCTCTAAAGCTTCTAAATTGTTAAAAGGAACAACATAAACTTCACCAGCTGTTGTTCCTGGTTGGCTGACTGCATTAGGTGAATTTGGATCCCCAGCTTTATCAAGGGAAGGTTTGGCAGAAACCATTAATGGATCAAATGATCCGTGGTATCCACCCTCTAGTTTCACGATGGCATTTTTGCCAGAATAAACGCGAGCCAATCTTGTGGCATACATGGTTGATTCAGTTCCAGAATTTGTAAATCTAACCATGTCTAAACCAAAACGAGTGCAAATTCTTTCTGACGCATCTCTAGTAATTGGTGAAGGTGTTACAAAAAGCATTCCATCTGACAATGAGTCTTTAATTTCTTGCACAACCACAGGGTTTAAATGTCCTGCCAAGATGGCACCAAAGCCCATTGATAGATCTAAAAGTTTTCGACCATCAACATCAGTCATCCAGGCACCTTTAGCCGAAGCTATGGAAATTGGGTAAGGAGTCCAATGTTGAAAACTTGAGGCAACTCCTAAAGGAGTTACTTTGGAAGCAAGTAAGGATTCTTTTTCAGAAATACCAGTATCGTTGGTGAATTTTGACCATTCTTGTTTAAGTAAAGAATCTAGTTTTGATTCATTTAAAGGTTTAGAGGTTGTTGGAACAAAACGATAAGTTTGAGCGTGCGATTTTGGGAAATTCATTTTTACTGCAACTATTTTTATTTATTTAGTATCTCTAAACAAAAAAAGTAGTTATTCACCTGCGCTTTTTTATTAGTCTAGCCTAACTATATTTTTAAGCAAAAAATATGAATTTCGTGAGGGAAAATAATTAAGTTATTTAATTTTTTGCAAGTTTTTGAGCTAAATGCACAAGTGTTCTTACTCCCACACCTGTTCCACCAAAACCGTTGTATCCATAAGGAGCTCCTTCATTAAATGCAGGAGGTGCAATATCAATATGAACCCAAGGTGTTTTTTCATCAACAAATTCTTGTAAGAAAGCAGCACCAACCATCATGCCTCCAGCTGGATTTGGAGTGAAACCAACATTTGCAATGTCTGCAGTTTTGGAATCAAGAATTGTTCTTGATTCTTCTGGAATTTGCATTGGCCACATTGCTTCGCCAACTTCTTTGGCACTGGCAAATACTTGATCTCTTGCTTCATCTTTATTTGCCATAATGCCTGCAGTTCTAGAACCAAGTGCCACAGTTGCTGCACCAGTTAGTGTCGCTAAATCAATTATTAGATCTGGTTTATCTTTTTGTGCTCTACCTAGTGCATCTGCTAAAACAAGTCTTCCTTCAGCATCGGTGTTTAGAACTTCAATAGTTTTGCCACCAAAAGTTGTGACCACATCACTTGGTCTTTGAGCACTTGCAGAAGGCATGTTTTCAGCTAAAGCTGCATAAGCAGTCACATTAATCTTTAAATCAAGATCCATGATGGCTCTTAGAGTTTCAATAACAGTTGCAGCACCAGCCATGTCACATTTCATTGTGTGCATTGATGCAGGGGGTTTTAAAGAAATTCCACCGGTATCAAAAGTAATTCCTTTTCCAACTAGAGCTAAATGAAAATCTGCGCCACGAGATTTATAAGCAAGGCGAATAAATCTTGGTGGATTAATTGAGCCTTGACCAACCCCAAGCAGTGCTCCAAAGCCTTGTTTCTTGAGTGCTTTTTCTTCTAAAATCTCAACAGTTAACTTTGAATTCTTTTTGAAAGTCTTTTTCACATAACTTGCAAAAGTTTCTGGATACATATGACTTGGGGGAGTATTGACTAGGTTTCTAACATTCTTAATTGATTCAGCAATAATTTGGGCTTCCTGAAAACTTGCTTTATTTACGAATTGATCATGAACCAAGATATTTGCTTGCTTTAGGGTCTCAGATGTTTTCTCATTTTTGGTTTTGAATTCGGTAAATGAATATGCACCAAGCTCAACTCCAACAGTTACCGCGTGTGTAGCAACGGTGGTATTTGTTGGTAGAGCAAAAAGTGCTGAGGATTTGCCTGCTAAAGATCTAGCAGCAACCCCTGATGCTCTTCTTAATGTTTCCATTTCAAGTGGTTGAGTTTTGGTGACTTTGCCAAGTCCTACACAAAGCACTCCACTTTTAATCGTTAGATAAGCAAGTTCTGATTTCTTACCTGAAAAGTTAGTTAACTTGATTGCTTCAATTATTTCATTTTTTGATGCTGCTTCAAAAGCAATGGCAGGTTCTAAGAACTCTGGTCCGTTATCTGTTTGGGCAAAACCCACAACGAGAACTTCGTTTACAGAAATATTTTTGGAATCAGTGAGGCGAGTAATTGACATGGGAAATAGCCTAGTAGCGTTTTGTTTTATGAGCGATTCAGCCAATCTAATTCATTCAC
>Ga0208597_1000578_pt1 | contig 14474 bp, 13 predicted proteins | sample LakMenEpi05May12_FD_150673 | JGI IMG/M metagenome (GOLD analysis project Ga0208597, IMG submission 150673) | Freshwater microbial communities from Lake Mendota, WI - 05MAY2012 deep hole epilimnion (SPAdes) | ecosystem: Environmental > Aquatic > Freshwater > Lake > Epilimnion/Euphotic zone ...
CAAGTGGTTCTTCAGGAACTAGCGGTAGCTCAGGAGTTTCGGGAACTAGCGGTAGCTCAGGAACATCAGGTTCAAGAGGTACATCAGGTAGTTCAGGTAGTTCAGGAACATCAGGTTCAAGTGGTTCATCAGGAACTAGCGGTAGCTCAGGAGTTTCAGGAACATCAGGAAGTTCAGGAGTTTCAGGAACATCAGGTTCAAGTGGTTCTTCAGGAACATCAGGTTCAAGAGGTACATCAGGTTCAAGTGGTTCTTCAGGAACATCAGGAAGTTCAGGAGTTTCAGGAACATCAGGTTCAAGTGGTAGTTCAGGAACATCAGGTTCAAGTGGTACATCAGGTAGTTCAGGAAGAGACGGTTCTGGAACATCAGGTTCAAGCGGAACATCAGGCACAAGTGGTGATGAATATTGGGTTATTGCATCTCATTCCAACGCTTTTACACAAGTCTACACTGCAAATACTCAAACATATTATATTGGGGATGATGATTGTGGTTGGGCGGGTTGTGATTGGGATGTAGCAGCAAGAGTTAGTCTAGAAGCACCCAACAATTCATTACTTTGCCCACAAAATAATAATTGTGGAATAACAAACCCCTTCTATTTACAATATGGAGACATAATAAAAATATGCGGCACCTCAAATATACCAGATAAAGCAAATGATGGTTTAGAGTGGGTTGTTGGTTATTATGATTGTGGTGAAGATATTAGCACCTCCGCTCAATATACTGTTAATAATCTTATGAGTGGTGTTTCAATATATAACGCGGGCGTTACCTGTGGTGGTAAATCTTATCAATACGTTTGTTTTAGTGATAGTTATACTTTAGGAGAATTTGAGGTATTAGCTGGCTGTGATATTCAATTTGTTATAGGTTGGAAAATAGTTGGTTTAAGTAGTGATACTATTGTAAAAGTAAGTTGGACCCTTAATGTAGAAAGACCAGCGTAGTCTTAGCAATCTACACAGAGGAATATTGTACTACCTTAGTAGATGACGGATATTATTCAGATGGGGGAAGTTATACTTATGGAGGACCGTGTTAAAAATATGATTAAATATTTGTAATTAACAATAATTTGAATATGATTTTTCCTCAACAAATAAGGAACCATATTTTAAATTAATTTCTTTTTTAATTTCGGCTCTTTTATCATTTGTGGTGTATACCGACCTAGCAAGTTCAATAAATTCAGTATCAAATACCTTATCTCGTTCTTTATCACGGATATCATCTTCAATCTTCCAAAGAACTTGATTAATATCAACCATATTGGAAAAATCTGATTGTTTAATTTTCATTTCATTAAATACTATATTGTAAAGGTAATCGTATTCTTTTTTTACGTTATTTAGTTTTTCATCATCTTTGATAAATGAGGTTTTAATTTGTAAGATTGATAATTTATCAATAATTTCTCCAATTGATACTTCTATTTTCATGGGTTTGGGTTAATTTTATTATGGTAACTTTATTTACTTGAAAAATAATGTTATATTACCAAAAAGGAAATAACGATGAGCAAAGAAATATATTATCTAATCCATAGTGTTAGTTTTGGAAACCATAAATATCATTTTACTTTGTTTATTTAATGAATTATTTTTAATTTCAATTTAACAGAATGAACAATTTAATTATTGGTGACACATCACAACTTTCTTATTACTTTCCCAACGATTATGTTAGGATATCATCTCGTGATATAAACTACGACTCATTAACAGATAAAAATTGGGATAGAGTTTTCTTATGTTTTGGTGAATCAAGAAAATATATTAAGGATACAAAATTATATGATGAAATTAATTTTTATTTAACTTTAGAGATTATTGATAAGTTAAAAGATTACGCAAAAAGTTTTGTGTTGTACTCAACTTGTGAATTATGGAATCAGTATGATGGTGCAATTGATATGTCAATGACATTCAATTTTTATCCATCACCTTATCTACATTCAAAGTATAAAATATCAAAATACATAATGGAAAATGATGAATACTATAATGTATTTGTTATGTTCCCATTTAACTTTAATTCAACATACAGGAGCACCAATTTTTTGTTTGGAAAAATATTTGACTCAATTATTAATAAAAAAACAATTGAAATTGGTGACACTTATTTTTATCGTGATATTATACATCCAAAATTTGTTGTAGAACAATCAATCAATTCACATAGTCATAAAATTAACGGAGCAGGTAGAACTGTATTTGTTAATGATTTTATCCGAGATTTATATACCCACTATGGATTAAATTATGACAATTTTGTTATTGAAAACTTGGATAAGTTTAACGAATACGAAATTAGAAAAGAGTATTATTTAAAATCAAATGAAAATTTATATTCATACAATCAGTTATTCAAAGATACTATAACAGACATTGATAAAAAGTTCAATGAGGTAAGGAAAATCACTTTATTATAACAAATTTATTGTTTATTATTTACAATAAATTTAGTTAGAAATGAACAAACAAATATATTATCTAATCCATAGTGTTAGTTTTGGCGACACATTAGCGGCAACACCAACTCTTAGGTATTTGTCTAAATCACACAGACAAAAAATAAATATCGTAACACATAAGAAAGATGTTTTCAAAAACAATCCATATGTTAAAGAATCTTTAAGTTTTGACGAATATTTTAACCTTAACTTATCTAACATTATAAAATACGAAAGTCATACTTTTGCTGGTCAGAAAGATGGGAATGGTATCGAAAAGAAATTTTCACACATGGATGTTAGACAAATTCACGCAATTGATTTAGGATTTCAATTACCAAATGAAGATTTAGAATATGACTTTAATCCTGACCCATTGTCTTTAGATATTGAATTACCTGAGAAATATGTTGTATTACATGTTACCACTAATTGGCCAAATAGAACTTGGGATTATGATAATTGGGTTGAGTTAATTAAATGGTTAAAAGAAAATAATATCTTTACAGTATTAGTGGGCGCGGGATATAAAGAATCATTACATCGTTCTTATAGTGATGGTTCATTAGTAAAAGATTGTCCGATGTTTGAAGACTATTATGGTTTAGATTTAACAAATCAAGGAAGTATTGGTGATATGTATTGGGTTATTAATGGTTCACAATGTATCGTAACAATGGATTCAGGTCCTCTACATTTGGCTAGTTGTACCGACGCTCATATAATTCAATTAGGAAGTGCAATTAATCCAGCATTCAAAAGATTTTATAGAAAAGGTGATTGGAATTATAAATATCATTTCTTAGGTGGTTCTTGTACTTTATTCTGTAACACTAACTTATTCTATAATGTTAAAGAATGGGGTGATATCAATGCAGTACCACCGCAACCAAATTGTTTGGAAAATAAACCAACATTTGAATGTCATCCACAACTTAATAATGTAATTGATAAAATAAAAGAAATTTTATAATATATGAATAATATTAAATTTGGGATTTACACTAGTTTTTACAATTGCGAAAGGTTTATTGATAGTATTTTTACATCAATTGAGATGTTGAATTATGATAACTTTGAATGGCATATTACAGACGACTATTCAACAGATAACACTAAAAGTTCGGTATTAGAACGATTAGAAAAAAGTCCATTAAAACGCAAAATTGTTTACTACGAGCAATCGGAAAAAAAACATATGTATTGGAAACCAAATGAGTTTTTTGATGAAACGTTTGAATGGATTATTTTAATGGATGCTGATGACGATTTTGATAAAAATTTCTTGAATATATATAATGATTTCTTATATGGAAGAAATGATATTTCTTTTGTGTCATCGGATTGTTTCAAATTATATGAAGAAAATAAATCATTACATTCAATGTCTTATTTAATAAATGATGACATTATTTCAAATAAAATTAAAAGATATCACCCATCTTGCGATTACTTAAATAATACCAGTTATTCTTGTTTTGGATTATTAAGGGGATTTAAAAATATTATACCATCATTTGATGTTGATGATATGTTAGCGTGTGCTGAAGATAGTTATCACGTATTTTGGGCAAATTCTTTTGGTAAGTATCTACACATACCAAGACCATTATATATATGGAACCTTAGAGATGATTCAGAATCCCATAGTAAATCAATACCACCAAACTTTAACGGTAACTTTAACATTGCGTTAAACAAACTCAATCAAAGTGATGGTGGAGTTGATAAAATGTTTAATGACATTTATGTTGAAACATCAACGTTGGCGTCATTTGAATTTGAAAAATTAAAAGATAAAAAAGTTTCATTATGGACAAGATTTTTATCTCAAGGACAAAAAGATATATTAAAGAAATTATATTATGATGTTGATTTAGTTTTTAATAGTGTTGATGCTGAAATACATTTATTTTCTTTAAATTATTTTAACGAAAGTGATTTAAATGAAACATTGGAAGATTTAAAAGGTAAAAAAATGATGTTTTATTATCAAAATCAAAATTACCATAAAACTAATCAACAAAAAGAAAATGAGCTACAGTCTCAATTAAACAAGTATCTAAAAATTATTTCTGGTCATACAGGATATAGTTGGTGGACATACATTAGACATTTTATCATAAAAAATTAATATGGATAAAAAAGTATTTTTGAATTTATCTGAGTGTTATGCAATGGGGGACACCTTATGTTCAACACCTACAGTTCGTAAGTTATATGAAAGTTACGGTAGAAAAATTTATGTTATAACTCACTTCTCTGAATTATTTGACAATAATCCATATGTTGAAAAGACATATCATCCAAATACAATTAATGTTAATCATTTAAAAGAACAATATATTATTCATACAACTTTTGATATTTTAGGAAATAAAACTGAGAGGGATGTCGAGTATAAACATGCCCGTATTGATATACGTCAATACCATGCGATTAGTTTGGGGTTTATGTTATCATCTGATGAAATGGAGTGTAATTACTATCCTAAAGAATATGAACCAATTGAAAATTTACCTGAAAAATATGTTTTAATTCACCCTGTCCAAACTTGGGCGAATAGAACATGGTCTTCATCTAACTGGATGAAACTAACAAAAAAATTAAATAATTTAGGTATTTCAGTTGTGTCGATTGGGAAAGATAGTTCTGAAAAAGGATTCTTTAATATTGATAAGCCAACGTTTAATTTTGAAATAAAAGATGGATTAAACTTAATGAATAAGACAAGTCTATCCCAAGCTTGGCATTTGATTGATAAATCATTATGTTTTGTGACTATGGATTCAGGATTGTTACATTTAGCAGGCACAACAGATGCGGAGATTATTATGTTAGGTAGTGCAATCAAACCTGAGTTTAGAAAACCTTACAGACAAGGTTTACAAGATTATAAAATATCTTATATTTTAGGTGGATGTGATTTACATTGTTGTTCCGACATGAAATATAGTGTTAAAGAGTGGGATAATATTCAAGGAGTACCACCACTTATTAATTGTTTAGAAAATAAAAAAACATTTGAATGTCACCCTAATGTTGATTCAGTTGTAACATTAATTGAGAATATTAAAAATGGATAAAATTTGTATTATAACATCATATACGGACCATATCAGATGGGATAATTATGGTAAGTGTGATTATGGTGATTTTGCGTCATTAAATCATCACGAATATTCTAATAAACATGGTTACTCATATATTAAAGAAATTGTTAGAAATGATGAGTATTCTAACTGGCATCCAACATGGATTAAAATTTACGTTTTAAAAAAATATCTTCCATTGTATGATTATGTAGTGTGGATTGACGCTGATGCTGTATTTGTTAATCAGGATGTTAAAATTGAAGATTTGATTAGTGATGATATTGATTTAATTCTACCCAAACTTGAAGTAGACCAAATTAGTGGTAATATGTGGACACATACAAGCACAGGTCTTATGGTATGGAAAAATAGTGAATGGTCAAACAGTATGTTAAATTTATTATGGAATGAACCAAAACAATTTAGATTTGAATTTTTTCATGAACAATCTAGACTTGATGAATTACTACATGAAAACTTTAAATTAGATGGAGGTGAAAATATTTTAAATAAAAGAATTGAAGATATTGAAACACCCATTATTTTAGGTAATATAAAAATATTGCCCTATTCTTACCACAGATGTTGGGATGATGGAGAAATAAAATATGTATATCATGCTGGCGGTAGTACACCAACTAAATTTGAAAGAATTAAACAAGTTTTAAAAAATAAATAATAATAATATGTTAAAAATATCTTACACAACAATTGTTAATGAACACTTTGAGCCTTACTTACAACAATTAATTAAATCACACCAAATGTTTAGTAGGATAGACTTAACAGTCTATACTGTTAATTTTGAAATTAAAAATAACGAATATAGTAATGTAAATTTTATTAAATATATTGATGAAAATTTACAAGAATTTGATGAAACAGGAAAAAATAAATATATTAAAAATGAATATGAAAAACATAAATACACTACTTTACTAAAGTCTAAAGTTTTAAAAAAGTTTTCAGATTTATATGATTATTATTTTTTTATAGATGCCGATGGGTTACTAACAAAAAATTCTGATACATTAGTCATCAACACAATAAACGAATTTGGATTTTGCAAATTTCCAATTAGCGTGAAATATTTTTACGATTATAGTACAACACACAAATATACAGAAACTTATTTTAATGAAATGGGAGTTTTTAACCCAAAAGCATTGGGATATTACCCTTTAATTGATTTATATAAAACTGAGTTTAGTCAAATAGAATATCTAACAACATATTGTGTTTATTACACTAAAGAATGTATTGATTTTTTAGATGAGGTTGAAAAAATATGTTTTGATGATAACGTTATAAAAGATTATGACAGATACCTTCCTTTAGGTGACGAAACTGTTTTTAATTACTTATATTCTAAATATAATTTTAACAAATTTATATCATCATATCTTTGTTTTGATATTAATTCGCATTTAGAAATATCAGAAATGATAAACAATTTAAAATTATTAAATAACTTCATTTCATTTATACACACAAAAAGATATAATCCGAATTTACAAGACGGTAAAAAATTTGATGATTTAAAAATTAATGAGTATGACCAAATATTTGAAGTTTTACAAGAAAGAGAATCTTTGGATTCTAAAATTAATATAACATCTTTTGAAAAACAACCTGACTTAGATATTGTAAGATTTAATCTTAATGGTGACTTTAATTCCAATTTTAATGTAAGGCTTGTATCTTTATTTCGTCCAAATGAAGAATATTCTTTTAATATGGGTCTATATAATAATGTTAATTTTTTTATTACAAAAAAAAATAACGGATGGGTTAAAGATTTATATTTGATTATCACGCATTTTAAAGGATATGGAAACATAATAAAAGATTGTGTTAAAATAAATTAATACAAAATACTAACTAAAAATGAAAAACGAATTATCAATTGAAGAAATTGCCGACTACATCCTTGAAAAGGATTTAATAAACAAAAACATTACCATTCAAGTATATGAAGAAATTGTTCATCTTGGGCATTTTTTAAATAGTTTAAAACCGCATAACATTTTAGAAGTTGGTGCCAGAGGAGGTACTTTTTTACTTTTTAGTAAACTATCAACAGGAACTAAAATTGCTGTAGACATGGATAGTATTTTTAAAGATAGTATATATCTTTCTATGATTGGTGAAGATTTTCATTTTTTAAATGCGGACTCGCAATCAATTGAAACATTTGAAAAAGTTAAAAGTATTTGTCCCCAATTTGATTTTATCTTTATTGATGGTGACCATTCATACGAAGGTGTAAAAAAAGACTTTGAATTATATAAACAATTATTAAGTCCTCGTGGTTATATTGCATTTCATGATATTGATTCAAACCACGTATTTAAAGATATCTATAGTGATGATGAACCAAAGACCGGAAAAGTTAGAAGATTTTGGGAAGAGTTAGATTACGGAAGTAAAGTTGAGATTATTTGTCAAAAATCAAATGGTAAAGGTTATGTACCATATAACCATTCAATCAAAGAACATTTTGGTGGTATTGGTATTTGGAAACCTTAAAAACAATATTAAATGAAAACACTACTAATTTTAACACCGCACATGTCAACAGGAGGATGTCCTCAAGTAGTCACTAAAAAAGTAGAACTACTTAAGGATTATTATAATATTGTTGTTGTAGAGTGGGAGTGTGTTGCATGGGCATATGTTGTTCAACGAAATAGAGTTATTGATATGATTGGTGATAAATTTTTTACATTATCAGAAAATCAAGAATATGATTTGTTTAATATAATTGATGACAATAAAGTTGATTATATAATGATTGAGGAGTTTTCAGAAACTTTTATGCCGAATCATATTATGAAACGTCTTTATTCAAAAGACAGACAATATAAAATTTTTGAAACAACACATTGTTCATATACTGACCCTAATTGGAAGAAATTTTTTCCAGATAAATTTATTTTTGTGTCTCCTCATTCATTAGATGTGTTTAAAGATTTGGGAGTCCCTATGGATTTAATTGAATATCCAATTGATATAAAAACACCAAACAAAAAATGGGCTCAAGAACAATTAATGTTGAACCCTGAATACAAACACATTATTAATATTGGATTATTTACTTCAGATAAAAATCAAGGTTATACGTTTGAGATTGCAAGATTATTACAAGAACATAAAATTATGTTTCATTTTATTGGTAATCAAGCGAGTAATTTTATTAATTACTGGAGACCAATCATGGAAACAAAACCAGATAATTGTATTGTTTGGGGTGAAAGAAATGATGTGGACACATTTGTGCAAGCATGTGATGTACATCTATTTAGTTCAATTATGGAATTAAATCCACTATCAATTAAAGAATCTTTGGAGTATGAAAAACCAACAATGATTTTTAATTTACCAACATATAAAGAGAAGTACAATAATGAAAAAAATATTCAATATCTAACTGGTGATGTTGAAAAAGATGGTCAAAATTTATTGTCGATTTTAGGTATCAATCCAATGTTAAATTATTTAGAAAAATAAATTTCTTATTATATTTTAGTTATGGAAAAATTTTACAACATAGGTATGGGTACAATTAGTATATTTCAAAAATAAAATTTAATATAAAATACAAATGGACAGAATCACAATAATTAATGATTTAATAACTAAATACAATTTTAAATCATATCTTGAAATTGGTGTAAGAAATACTTTTGAATGTTTTGATTTAATAAATTGTGAATTAAAAGATAGTGTTGACCCAGGATTTGAAAACCACATAAATAATGTTAAATATAAATTAACATCTGACGAATTTTTTAAACAATTAGATTCCAGTAGTTTAGATAAAGATTCTAATTATAAATGGGATATAATTTTTATTGATGGACTTCATTTGTCATACCAAGTTGAAAGGGATATTACAAACTCCTTAAATCACCTTTCTGAAAATGGAATTATTGTTGTTCATGACTGTAATCCACCAACTCTACATCATGCTAGAGAGGATTATTCAAATCATGATACTCCAGCAATGGGTATATGGAATGGTACTGTTTGGAAATCCTTTTATAAATTAAGATGTACTAACCCTAATTTAGATATGTGTGTAATTGATTGTGATTGGGGTGTTGGTTTGATTAAACGAGGGTCTCAAACATTATGTGATATAAAAAACGAATATTATGAATTCTCCATTTTTGATGAAAATAGAGAATTATCTTTAAATTTAATCACTTATGAAAATTTTTCTATTTGGTTAGATAAACCTTTTTATGTAAATAAAAAAACAATGAATATTAATATATCAATTTTAATTATAAACTTAAATACATTAGAATATACAAAACAGTGTGTTGAGGATTTGTTATTACAGGATGTTCCGTTTAATCTAACCATAATTGACCAAAATAGTACTGAAGAAGGTACTTGGGATTATTTAAATTTATTATTTGATAATCATTTAAATGGTTTATTTTATGGTAAAATAAATGTTTTAAGTGTTTATAATACTGGTTATAATAAACCCGTAAATCAAGTATGGAATGATTTTGTTAAAGAATCTAATACTGAGTTTATTTGTTTACTCAATAATGATGTTCGTTTATCACCAAATTTTTTATCTTCATCAATTTCTGTTATGGATGAAGAACCATCAGTTGGGTTTGTTAACCACGTTACAAACAATAAAAATTATTCATCTTGGGATAAAAATTTAGAATATGTTATTATGGAAACTCCATACAGACAAGGTTGGGATTTATTTTTTAGAAAGTCTAATTATAACGAAATTCCTAATAATTTGATATTTTATTTTGGTGATGACTATATTTACTCAAAACTTTACTCTTCAGGATTTAAAGGTGCTTATATCTTAAATTCACCAATAATACATTTTTTATCTTCAACCACACCAGAAAAAGGTAGGGTGGATAGTGGGGATAACGACAGAAATAATTTTAATAAATTAAATTTAACATTCAAAGACCTTTCATTTAACGAAGATTTATGTAGATGGTCACCAGAGTTTTATGAAATAACAAAAAAATAAATGAAAACAATTTTAATTACAGGATGTGCGGGATTACTTGGTTCCAATTTCTCTAGATATCTTTTATCTAAAGGATATATAGTTATTGGTATTGATAATTTTTTTGGTGGATATAAAGATTTTCTACCGACTAATGAAAATTTTAAATTTTATGAATTAAATCTTGAAACTTCAGATTTAAATGAAATTTTTAATAATCATAATATTGATTGTGTATTTCATTTTGCCGCTTATGCGGCTGAAGGTCTATCACCATTTATTCGTAAATTTAATTACACTAACAATGTAATTTCTTCAGTTAATTTAATAAATCATTGTATACAACAAGATATTAAAATAGTGTTTACATCATCTATGGCAGTTTATGGAAACCAAATACCACCATTTAATGAAAATATGGTACCATCACCAATTGACCCATATGGAATTGCAAAATTTTCAATAGAACAAGATATAATATCAGCAAATAATCAATTTGGATTAAAATATAATATAATTAGACCTCATAATGTATTAGGAATATATCAAAATATTTGGGATAGGTATAGAAATGTAATAGGTATTTTTATTAGAAGAGTATTAAATAATGAACCTATTTTAATATATGGTGATGGTGAACAAACAAGAGCATTTTCAGATATAAAATATTACATGGAAGTTTTTGAAAATTTAATTTTAAAATTTAATAATCAAACATATAATATTGGTGCTGAAAAATATTATTCAATAAATGAAATTGCAACTATAGTTCAAAATATAGGTATTAAATTTGGTTATCACTCAAATATAGAATATGGTGAGGCACGACATGAGGTTAAACACGCTTATTGTGACCACACAAAGGCAATTCAAGATTTAAATTTTACAGATAATACAAATATTAATGAATTAATTGAAAATGTGTTTACTTGGGCAATGTCTCAACCAAGTAGAGAGGTTAAAAATATGAACTATGAAGTTGATAAAAACATATACAAATATTGGCAGTAAATTATGAATACATTAAAAATAAATAACACAGAATATGACATGTCCTCACCATCAGGTTTGGAATTCAAAAATAAATATATAACTTCTTTTGGTGATGAACCATTACCAAAAGTGAATGTTACATGGAATCACGTTGAGGGATTTTATTTATCTCTCAACTCAGATAGTGATAAAGAATTTTTGGTTAAAATATTTGATAAAAATAACTCATTACTATATCAAACAATTTTAAAAAACGGAATGTACGCCAAATTAAATAGAAAATACTATAATGGAATAAGATACGAAATTTATTATAACTCAACGTTAATTTCCCAAGAAACAATTAGTTTCAAAGGTAAAAAAGTTTACATATCATTTGAATCGTCATCTTTAGGAGATACAATTTCGTGGATGCCGTATTGTGAGGAATTTAGAAAAGTTAATGAATGTGACTTAGTGGTCACCACTTTCCATAACTATTTTTTTGAAAAAATATACCAAAACATAGTATTTGTTCCAGCTGGAGTAATAGTACAGAATATCAATGCAATGTTTAGTATAGGTTGGTTTTATGATGAAGATAAGGAACCTAAATGCCCATCAACAATACCTCTTCAAAAAACTATAACTAATATATTAGGGTCAGAATTTAAAGAACTACAATCTAATGTTTATTTTGAACCAAAAAAACGACCATACGATGAAAAATATATTTGTATTGCAACAAACTCAACCGCCGGATGTAAGTTGTGGAATAACCCTAATGGATGGACTGAACTTGTACTCCAACTTAAAGGATTAGGGTATAAGATTATTAACATATCAAAAGACGGTGATAAAATTAAAGAGGTTATTAATTTAAAAGACGATTCAATGGAAAATACAATGAACGTTATCCATCATAGTGAATTTGTTATTGGATTGTCAAGCGGATTGTCTTGGTTAAGTTGGGCGTTAGGTAAACATGTTGTTATGATTTCTAATTTTACAGAATCAGACCATGAGTTCACAATTAATTGTACTCGAATTACAAATAATAAAGTTTGTAATGGATGTTGGAATAACCCAATGTTTAAGTTTGATAAAGGTGATTGGTATTGGTGTCCTGAACACAAAGGAACTGAAAGACAATTTGAGTGTCACAAATCAATTACTGCGGATATGGTAATTAATCAAATTCAACATTTACTAAAATAAAAAATTAATCTGAATTATTTTTTTTAATTTTATTAAAAGTGCCCATCAATTTAAGACTATCTTGATAGTTTTTTTCAATACGACTCAATTCTTTTTCGTCGACAACAGACTCCAAAGCATTATTGTATGATTCTTCGGCTTCCTTGATTATTTTTTCTATTGTCTTAATAAGTTTCATCTAATATAAATATAGTTGAGTGGTGTGTTTATTTATCTTTTGATATTTCTATTTTTAATTTGTATAAAAACTCATAACTGAGTTATTTATATATAATATAATATCTTAAATGAGTAGAATAAATTATACGGAATTATAATAAATGTCGACGCCAACTCCAACGCCAACGTTAACACCAACAGAACCATACGATGTATACCTATTTTTAGGGTGCAATGACAACACGTATTTTAGGTTTGAAAATGTGCCGGGAACATTACTTGATGGTGATACGTATTTAATTAATGGACCTAATTTTAATGGTTATGCTACGGTTATACCATATGACGTACTAGGCGTGGTATATAATGGTAATGGTTCAACATTTTTATTACAATTTGGATGTCCAACTCCAACACCTACTAACACACCAACAAATACGGAAACACCTACTAATACACCAACAAATACGGAAATACAAACTAGTACACCTACTAACACACCGACTATAACCCCAACACCAACTATAACTCCAACACCTACTATAACCCCAACACCAACTATAACTCCAACAGAAACTAATACCCCAACACCAACTATAACTCCAACCCCGACTATAACTCCAACAGAAACTAATACTCCAACACCTACTATAACCCCAACACCAACTAATACTCCAACTTTACCGAATGAATTAATGCCGATAGATAACTTTGATATTATGCCAATGTTATTTGTCGGAATCTGCAATCCAACATATTGTTTTAGAACAACACTACCATCTTTATCGGGATATAATGGAAATTATGTTGAATATACAGGAGGAACTTATAACTCTAATTTTTATTATGAGGGTGATGGAGTTCAATTTGGTGTAATCTACTATACAAACACCAAATGGTGTTTAAGTAGTAGTTTAGGTGGTATTTGTTTATTAGAAGGAGCAACACCATGTTATTCAAATTGCCCTGACATATCCACAAATAATTTTAATGCAGGACCGTGTCCTACACCAACCCCTAATCCTGCTAATTGTGAGGTTTTTAACTTTAATGCGTATTTTGATTGTGATTGGGAACCAATACCAACACCGTCAGTTAGTATTGCTTGTGATGATGTGGGTTTTAATATTGAATCATTTGGATTAACACCCACACCTACTCCTTCAGGAAATCTTTGTGTAGAAACTGGACTTTCATTTGATGTTTATCTATATAATTCAACAACTCCAACACCAACGACAACACCTACAATCACTTTAACAAAAACCGTTGATGTTCAAGGTCAGGCAACATTTGTTATGTTAGATGAAATGTTTAATTGTGTTAGTGTTAAAGTATTGGTTGATTGTACAACTGGAGACCAATTATATACTAATAATGATTTATTATATGGGAATATTCCAATTACTGTTGGTACAACAATTACCGTAATTATTGGCGGTAACGTAATGTGTATGACATATAGTGGAGACAATAATAATATATCTTCTAATTGTAACATTGATGAGGTAGTTGAAATTTTATCAAATTGTGCTGATTGTAACATATATCCAACACCAACACCAAC
>Ga0208597_1000580_pt1 | contig 14466 bp, 14 predicted proteins | sample LakMenEpi05May12_FD_150673 | JGI IMG/M metagenome (GOLD analysis project Ga0208597, IMG submission 150673) | Freshwater microbial communities from Lake Mendota, WI - 05MAY2012 deep hole epilimnion (SPAdes) | ecosystem: Environmental > Aquatic > Freshwater > Lake > Epilimnion/Euphotic zone ...
CGGCGGAGGAATGCCCATGGGGGCATTCCTCGCCTCGCGCCCACTCATGAATACCCTCTCCGATAATCCAATACTAGGTCATATCACAACTTTTGGTGGACATCCAGTGGCCTGCGCAGCAGGCCACGCCGCATTCAATGTCCTACTTGAAGAAAAATTGATGGATACGGTATCGTCAAAATCCGAGCTCTTTAAGGAACTACTTATTCATCCTAAGATCAAGCAAGTACATGGCATGGGTTTACTGCTGGCCGTTGAACTTGATTCATTCGATATCGTAAATGCATGTATTCAACAAATGCTGGATCATAATCTCTTCGCAGATTGGTTCCTTTATGCACCCCATTGCCTTAGAATTTGCCCTCCATTAACCATCACAAATCAAGAAATTGAGTTGGCTTGTACGTCGATTTTGCAAATATTGGATAAAATGTGAGCCTTGTTTGGGGGTATTCAATACTATATTTGTTTTATGAAAGTGTTTTTTGCGATTTTTGCAACAACACAATAATATTTTCTTATGATTCGCAAATACCTTCATCACGCACTGCTAGCCCTGGTTTTTATGCTTGGCTTGATTTCTATGCAGTCCTGTGAGAGAATCAATGAGCACAAAGAAAATGGATTGCAATTGGCCACAGATTTTTGTGTGATGCAATCCGAACTAGCCTCAATCATCGAAGTTGCCGATGAAATGGGCGATCAAACAACGGGAAAAGGAACACCCTCAAAATTCGTCCTTGGAGCATTCGGAAAAGCGGCTTCAGTTAAAATTTTAGATTCAACTTTTTTTGATGGCGATGCAATTGAATTCGAAATCAATTTCGGGCCTAATAAACTGCCACTTTCCGAGAATCAACGTGGATTTGATGGAAAGTATCGCGCGGGCACAATGCACATTAAAATTCAATCGCATTACATAGAAAATACTGCGAAACTTGAACTCAAAATAGATAAGTCGGACAATTTCTGCGTGGGTGCCAATCCAAACCAACCAAAAAACATGGCAATTTCCTGCTCCACCATCCGCCAAGATGCAAAAACCCATAGCCTAGCCATTGAATCGTTAGATTTGTTTGGTCAGAAAATAATCTCAATAGAAGGAACTGTTCAATTGTTGAAATTAACCAATTCCAAACCCGGTGTAATTGGAAATAAATACCAAATTTTGGGCAAAGGTGAACTAAAAGAATCAGATGATGAACAAAACTGGGAAATCGTGCAGCCATTAATTAAAAATGTGGTTCCTGGATGTTCTGGAGAATATATCAATGGCATGTTGGAATTGAAGGATTCTGAAAAATCTAGCACTACCATTTTAGATTATGATCCTTTCGAAAATGAATCTTGCGATCGGATTGTCCGCGTTACTATCGCCGGCAAAATCACAGATATTACCCTAGATTAATTTTTCTGGCGCCGCTACCAATTGCGTTTTGCCATTTTTCCTTTCAAACCAAGCATGCTGAATCCCATTGGTAATCCACATCCAAGGACTGTCTAATTTATTGTTATATGTGGCAACTTGAATCAGCGTTTCCTGGGTTAGTTCTACCGAAGTGGCTTTGCATTCAATCAATATTAACGGGCTTCCAGAACTCGCAAATCCTACAATATCAAAGCGTTTGCGAAGTCCGTGTACATGGATTTCTCTTTCTACCGCAATCAGCCCAATTGGGAGATTGAATCGTTGGACTAAATGACAAATACAGTGCTGCCTTACCCATTCTTCAGGAGATAGGGGGATAAATTTTTTTCGAATCGGATCAAAAATGACTTTTTTTTGTTCCTGTTCTTGAATGTGAAATTCGTATTCGGGGAAATTTAACACTTGCACCGCTGTAAAAATACAAACCCATGGCCAAATTGAGCGACACCATTGCCAATTATTTGGATCTTCGACGTAAGATTCAAGGCAAACAGTTTTCGTCTGTGTATCTGCTTCATGGGGAAGAAGTATATTTCATCGATGCGATTACCGATTTAATTGAGGAATCAGTCCTTCCAGAATCCGAACGCAGTTTTAATCAAACAATCCTTTACGGAAAGGAAGTGAAAATTCACGACCTGATTTCAATGGCGCGTCGTTATCCGATGATGAGTCAGCACCAAGTAATCATCGTAAAAGACGCTCAAGACATCAAAGAATTTGATAAGTTGATGTCGTATCTGGAAAATCCTTTGCCATCCACCGTCTTGGTTTGTGCGTTCAGAGGTAGCAAAATGGACATGCGGACAAAAATTGGCAAGCAAGCCGATAAGTTTGGAGGTGCCTATTACGCGGCCAAACTGCGCGATTATCAAATCAAAGATTGGTTGCCCGAATATCTCAGACAAAAAGGTCGCAGTATTGATGGTGCAGCAATTCAAATGTTAGTAGAGTTGTTAGGTGCCGATCTTCCGCTGATTCACAACGAATTGGATAAACTCTTGATCAATGTAAAAGATGAGTTTATTAGACCCGTTCACGTAGAGGCCAACGTTGGATTTAATCGTGAATACAATGTTTTTGAATTGCAGTCGGCCTTGGGCCTAAAGAATTTCAATAAAGCCATCCAAATTGCCCATCATATGTCGGCCCGGGCCGAAAAAGGTGAAATTCTACGCATGGTGAGCAACCTACATGGATACTTTGGTAAGATTTTATTGGTGCAACAAATGCCCGGTGCCTCTAAAGGCGAAGTGGCGTCTTCATTGGGTGTGAATCCGTTTTTTGTGGAAGAATATATGATTGCGGCAAAGAATTATTCGCCGGGTGATATGGAGCGTGCATTCAATCAAATCAAACTGCTCGACCTTAAATTAAAGGGAGTACACAGGGGAGGGGCCTCAGATGGAGAGATATTAATTGAAACTGTGTTAGGAATTCTTCGCGCTCCACAACGCGTTTAATGTGATTTTTCATATTATTTTTCCTTTATTTGTAATTCTTAAAATTAGAGTATGAAAAAACTATACGTATTAGCCATTTCTGTCTTTGCCGCTGGTCTGGCAACTGCACAGGTGAGTTTGTCTTCTGTATCTGCCAATCAAGGCGATCCAGTATTGACCTCACAATCAAAAGTGCTCATCGATAAAGCCGATAATGGTGGATTCGGTGTTGCTCCTAAAACTAAAAAAACCGTTACGGCTCGTGGTCTGAACCAAAAAGCTTTTATCCGAATCGGTTCAACTTATTACGATTTGCAAACCAACTATGCGATGCCTCACCGTTTGGCGATGCATACCGATGGTGCAATTTCTGCTGCATGGACAACTTCTACTTCTGATGCCGTGGGTTTCCCTGGTCGTGGAACTGGATACAACTTCCGCAGTGCCGCTGGAAAATGGCAGCCTTCAGATAGTAACCGCGTTGAAAACGTGAGAACTGGTTGGGCTAACGTAGGTATTTTGTCGAATGGTAGCGTATTTACTATCGGTCACGATGCAACCAGTGGTGGTTTCTACATGACAACCAGTAGTTCAGCGTCTTCACGCCCAACTACAGTTACAAATATCCTTAAAGAGCCTCCTTACAAGCCAATTTGGGCAAGAACTGCAAACAATGGTGATGCCATTCACTTGATTTGTTCTTACACAGATTCTGCAGCCCCTGGCGAAGCGCGTGCTCCAAAGAGAAACGGTGTATTTGCTCCTATGGTTTATAGCCGTTCTAAAGATGGCGGTGTGACTTGGGATAAGCAGCATACGTCATTGCCTGGTTTCGATAGCACATTAACCAACAATGGTGGTGCCGATCAGTATACAATTGATGTAAGAGGGAATACCGTTGCTATCGTGAATGCCGATATGATGCAAGGTGTTATCGCATGGAAGAGTACAGACGGTGGTAATACATTTACTCGTATCATCGTTGATACTTTCAGATACGCTCCTTGGACTGGTAAGCAGTTGATGAACGATACTCCATTTACCAACGATGGTACTTGTGACGTGATCATCGACAAAAACGATAAACTTCACGTATTTTGGGGTTTAGCTCGCGTATTGGATACTGATACTACCGATGAGAGTTACAGTTTCTATCCAGCTTATCAAAATATGATGCATTGGTCTGAAGCAACGGATAAAACTTCTGTAATTGCTTCTGGTAATGCATTTGATTCTGATGGAGATGGTGTGAACAGAATGGAACAATCTACCTACGCCGCACTCTCAAGTGGTGCCGTTCCTTCGGGACTGAGTACAGTAGCCCGTTTGGGAAATACATCTTGTATGCGTCAGCCAGCATCAGCGATGGATGCCAATGGAAATATCTTCTGTTTATATAGTGTTCCAGTAGAATTGGATATCTCTGATTTGGGTGCAAACTTCCGCGATATCGGTATCGTTTATTCAACCGATGGCGGTGCTACTTGGAGTGAGTCTCAAAACGTGACTCAGGTAATTGGAAAAGAAGATGATTTCGCTTCAACTTGTCGTGTAGCTGATGGTTTCGTCCACATGCAATGGCAGCAAGATGAAATTGCAGGTACAAACTTGCAAAACAACAGCGCTAACTTCGGTAACCACCCTGTAGTATTGAACTTGATTAACTATCAAGCCATCCCAGTTTCTGAAATCTTGGCAGGTACAATTGGTATCGCTTCTGTTGATCAACCCAATATTGGTGAGGTGATGGTAGTGAATCAAAACTATCCAAACCCTTTCAGTAGCAATACTAAAGTGTTGATCTACTTGACAACTCCTGGTGATGTTACCTTGGAAGTTCGCAATGCCATGGGTGCTTTGGTTCAAACCCAAAAACACAACGGATTGTACAAAGGAAATCATGAATTGGTAATCAATGCCGATGCTTTGTCTAGTGGCGTTTACACTTACACCCTGATTGCAGGTGGTAGCAGTGTGAGCAAAACGATGATGGTTAAATAAGATTTTAATTATTACACCCAAATTTTTTGGGAATAAAGGGGCCTACAAAACATTGTGGGCCCCTTTTCGTTTATTTTTGTAGTATGTTAAAAACCAACCACTGGTATCATTGGATTAGTGCAATTGCATTTTGGTCGTTTGCTGTAGTTTTTTTTCAGAAAGACAACATTGATGTTTGGGGGTATGGCACTTGGCCCATCGTGGGTTTTTTATTTTTGTGGGGATTGTTTAGGGCTGTAAATGGGTATTTGCTCTTAAAAAAGGGACGACATGCATCGAAAGATTAAACAAATTCTATTTTTTGTTTTTGCGGCCGCTGCGTTTTCAGCTTGCTTGGATATGGAGCACAAGGGAAAGCGAAACGATATTCCAACCAAGGGGGAATTGGAAATCGCGGTGGATTTGAACGACAGCCTGTTGTTTGTTCAGTTGATTGATAGATTTCATGATTTGTATCCAAAAGCCCATATCACAGCCAAATTTATGGCTCCCATCGCATTGCTTGAAGGGGTGCGGGATAAAAAGATTACGGCCTTATATATCAATCACGCATTTGATTCTGCAATGATTGATGCCTTAGAATCCCGACAAATCAAAGTGAGATCTCACGATATCGGAATGGGCGCAACCGCATTTATTGTCAATCGAAGCAATCCCAATAGTCGGATTTCGGTAGATTCACTCTGTTTGATGATGTCTGGCAAATGTTCGGCATGGGGCAGGAGTAATGAAAAATTGGTGTTTGCGATGTTAAAAAACGACTTGATTTACAATGATTTAGAGGAGTTTTATAGAAAGAATGCCGCGCAGCCAAACGGGAAACTGTCGTTGCCAAAGGTGGTGCAATTTGCATCGCCTCAAGCTGTTTTTGACTATGTCAAAAAGACCCCCGGAGCGCTAGGTTTTGTGGGTTCCAACTGGATTGCGGATCGCGGAGATACTTTGGCTAGGTTCAATCGCAAGCAGGTTAAAGTCTTGGAAGTTCAACATCCTGTTTCTAGAGAGTTCCATTTGCCATACCAATCCCAAGTTTTCGCCAAGCAATACCCATTTACACGAATAATAATGGGCTACGATCTTCAAGGGTATTCTGGATTGGCGCAAGGTTTTTTGGCCTTTTGTTGTGATCAAAGCGGACAAGTAATTTTGAAGAAAAGTGGATTATCTCCCGCTTTGCCCCCTGCGAGAACCATACAATTAGAAAATTAATGGTTTTTGGAATAATTTTTGAAAGTCTTAACACATATATAACAATTACATAGTTTTTTTGCACCCGATGAAAAAGATAAGTATTTCTCTCATTTTAAGTGTCTTGGTGAGTCTATCAGCCGCCACTGCACAAACGATTGCTGATGGTCAGCGTTACACCCGAAACGAAGAATTTGAAAAGGCAGAACAGGTTTACAAAGATCTGATCGTCAAAAAGCCAAAAGTTGGCGATAATTACTACTGGGCTGGATTGAATTACTTGGCTAAAGGTGATTCAATGAGCGCCGTAAAAATGTTTAACGATGGTTTAGGTATTGCTCCAACCAATCCTTACAATTTAATCGGTAAGGGCCATATGGAATTGCGTAAGTTCAATACGCAAGGCGCTGAAGTGTTTTTTGCTCAAGCATCGGCCGCCAAAAAGAAAATGAGACCAGTGGTTAACAAAGAAATCGCTCGTGTTTATTTGATGGTGGAATTTGGAACCAACGAACAGTTGAAAGCTTATGCTGCCCGCGCCATCGATTACCTAAAAAATAGTAACCAGGATTTTGAAGCCAAAATTCTATTGGGCGATGCGATGTTGGTGCAAAATCCTACCAACTCATCAGATGCAATTCAGCAGTACATCGTAGCGAGTTATGATGCTCCATCTGACCCAAGACCTATCCTACGTCAAGCCAAAGTGTATGCCCGCGCAAGTGCTTATCCATTGTCGATTGCCAAATTGGACGAAGCCTTGGCATTGGATGTCAACTTTGCCCCCGCTTACCGTCAAAAAGCTGAAGTGTTTTCTTTGATGAAAGAGCGCGATTCTGCGGTTTACTTTTACGAAGAATACCTTCGCAGAAACGATAACATTACCGCCCGTAAATTCTATGTACAAACCTTGTACTTGGGTGGAGACTTCGATCGTTGTATTTCAGAAGGTAACAAATTGCTCGCAGTGAAGAGCATTCCAAATATTTATGGTGTAATCGCTTATGCCATCGCTGAAAAAGACAAAGCAAAGCGCCGTTTGATCGACTCAGCTTTGAATTACTATTTTTACAATTACGAACAGCAATACGTTAAACCCCAAGGACGTGAATTGCAGAGCAGTGAGAAGTTTATCAAAGCCATTTTGATGTATCGCTCAGGATTGGCTTCTGGCAACGATACCACCAAGCAACTGATGGCCGCTTCTAGTTATTCGATTCTATCTATGGTATTGTCTGATACCGGCAAAACCAGCATCAAGTCATACCAGCGTATCCAAGATATGTATTTCAATGGTAAGAGCTTTGAGCAAGCCTATGGCGTTTTGGAATTGAAGCGAAAGAAATTGGCGGGTGTTCTCAATTCTAGAGATCTCTATTTTGAAGGTCGTTGCTTGGCTGCTACCGGCAGAAATGCGGATGCATTGAAGATTTATCAAGAGTTGATTACCAACGATACCAACTACCTAACTGGGTACTATTTGATCGCGACAACATGGGCTGGTTTGGATGCAAATGATTCAACTGGAAATGTAACTGCCGCCTTTGAACGTTGGATGGGTAAATTGGATTCTACGCAGCGCGTGAAATTTGTAAATGATCGCGAAAATGCATACCGTAACATGGCCTTCTTCGCTCAAAAGCGCAAGGATTATGAAAAAGCGAGTTATTACTATGGAAAAGTGATTGAAATCCGTCCGGAAGATGAGGCGACAATTGCAGTGAAGAAACGCATCGACGAATATATGTCGAAGGTGAAAGCCAAAGCGAATAAGACAAAGCCTGCAACGACACCCGCAGCCACCGGTACTACTGGCGCAGCAACGAGCGGTACGACATCCACTGTACCTGCAACTACCAACCCTAGCGACGGTAAATAAACTTTTACGAAACTATTTTTAAAATAAAGCCCCGATCTGCGATCGGGGCTTTATTTTTGAAATATGCCGGGAAGTGATAAAGCCATTCGTCGTTTGATTTTTGTCGCCAGTTTTTTTCTGGTTTGCAGTTTTGCGGTGAACCTGATTCATGCCCAGTCGCTTCAAAAACCGCATTCCATCCCGCCGCAATTGTATCCTAAGAGTTCTTCGACCGCAATCGCATCGAACGTAATTCCCAATACATACTTGGTCCGTGTTTCATCCTCGTGGATCAAATTCGTGTCACTGGAACCCTCGATAGCCAATCTTTCAAGTCAACTCAAATGTCAGGATGAATCTTTTGGACTGTATCGTTTTGTTGGCAATGAATCCGTTCTACTAGAACTGAAAGCCAAAGCCAATTTGGCCGGTATCCCATTCACCTACCAACCCGAACATTATATCCAACGCAGATCGCTCAAACCCAATGATCCGTTGCTTCCTCAACAACGTTATTTAGATGTCATTCAAATGCCCCTGGCCTGGGAACAAGGAATGGCGGGTGTAAATCGCTATGGCGATACACTTGTTGTTGCCGTGGTCGACGATGGAATGGATACCTCTCATCCCGATTTGCGTGAGAATATTTGGGTGAATCGAAAAGAAATTCCCTGGAACGGAAAAGACGATGATAACAATGGTTACACCGATGATTATTGGGGTTGGAATGGCGGTGATAGTACGCCCATAATCTTTAATTCAGAATCCATTTTTTATGGCCATGGCACATCAGTCGCTGGCGTTTTGGGCGCAAGAGGAAACAATGGAATTGGCGTTTCCGGTGTGATTTGGCAAGTGAAAATGATGCCGCTGCTTTGTTACTCAACCAAGGGTGCCGATGGAGAAGTGGGGGTGGTGCGGAGTATGTTGTATGCGTATCGACAAAAAAAGAGATGGATTAATTCACAGGGCAAGGAGGGAGCAAACGTAGTAGCCTTGAATATGTCGGTTGGACTCGATAAAGCCTTTGCCAACGAAGCGCCCATTTGGTGTGCGATGTTTGATTCTTTGGCTTCGGTTGGGATTATAAGTGCAGGTGCAACAACCAATAGTAATATCGACGTGGAAAAAGAAGGCGATATTCCTAGCTTATGTCTTTCTGATGGTTTGATAGTGACCTCTAGCACGCTTTTAAATAAACAATTTGATCAGGCTGGATATGGAACGACTTCGGTGGATATTGCTGCGCCTGGGGGCGATGTATATACCGCTATACCGCGTCAAATCAATCCGGCGTCTCCATATAAGGGAGAACAGGGTACCTCGTTTGCTGCACCGATGATAGCTGGGACCGTGGCGTGGCTCAATTCTGTAGTATGTAAATACTATCTGGATTTGATGTCGGTTAACTCCGATAGCGCAATCGGTTTGATGCGAAATTGGATTCTAACTTCTGTGGAGCCCAATAAGTCATTGGACACGGTTTGCGTTACTAGTGGCGTGCTTCAGTGTTTCAATGCTTGGAAGAAAATGGACGCGTGGTGTATGTTGCATGAACCTACCTACGGCGCTGATGATATTGTTTCGGCCAAACCCATATTATTCCCCAATCCAAGTCTAGATCAATCGTTTGAACTGGCTTTTCCGATGTCGATGCCTCTGACCGTTTCGATTTACGATGCCAGCGGAAGGGTGGTTTGGAATGGCGTAGCGAATACAAACGAAAAAATCGAAATGAACCGAAAGTTGGCTTCAGGGTTGTACTACGTTGATGCGAAAGTGGGGGGTGATTCTACCCGAATTACTTGGATCGTAAATTAATCGTTACGAAACGGGCTTAAACGCTTCAAAGGCATTCAGGCAGTTTTTGCAATAGTGCATGCTGCGGCACAGGGTAGGGCCAAAAGGGGTGTGCATTTCGGTGTTGCGCGAGTTGCAATAAGGACAGGGGGTGTCGCTCAGCACATCCAACTCAATATACCCATCGTGTTTGGGTGGCGGTGCCAGTCCGTGTTGTTTCAGGGCGATGAGCCCTTTTTCGGTAATCATGTTGGTGTTCCACTGTTTGTTGAACGTGGTTTTCACCTCGATGTGCGTATAGCCCGATTCGGCGAGTTTGTCGTGCACCATCTGCTCCATGATTCTCAGGGCCGGACAGCCGCTGAAAGTGGGGGTGAGTTCGATGATGGCGTGGCCGGGTTCAGGCGATTCGATACCCGTAACGATGCCCAAATCCACAATGGAAATGGTTGGTATTTCTGGGTCCATAACGGTTTCCAGAAGGGCTTTGATGGAGTTGGGCATGGTTGGGTTTTTCTATGCGATGAAATAAGGTTTACCAATCGGCACCTGGATCGATGCTGAAGACTTCCGTCATCTCATCTAACAATGGCTGCAAATGGGGCGTATGGACTCCGTGGCGCCCGCCGAAGGCGGGCTCAGTGCTTTCCACTTTTGGCACTACGTACCCGAAAGATTCCAACAAAGGCACTACTTTATCCAACCAGCGCTGCTGCAATTCAGCCTCTCCGCCGAAAATGCCAGCCTCGATCAATTCCGCTTCGTATTTGCCAGGCTCAAACATACCCAATGCCAATCCAAACGTTTCATTGATAGAATTTTGCATCCGTGAGAAACTCTCCTCACCGCCCGCAGCCAATTTCTTCATGAAAATATCGGCATGCATCGTGTGATACTTGATTTCGCCCTTGAATTTTCTGGCTACCATCGACAATGGTTCAAAAACGCTATCGGCCAACATCTCAAATCGAATCGCCTCGGCGTGATCAAAAAAGAAATGTCGAACCATCGAAAAATCATACTCCCCAATCGGTAACTCTACCAACTGAGAGCAATGAAACTGATTGTCGTTGCGGGTAAATGCCACCGTATCAGGGTCGCTCTCGCCCAATTCGTGCAACAATTCAAACAAGGCCAACGACTGACCAATTTTGTCCTGCGCCATGCTGCTGAAAGCGATATCCTCTTCCAACATCGGACCCAAACCGGTCCATTCGCTGTTGCGGTGTCCAATGATCAACAAATCATCAGCCATTTTATATAAAAGCTCTTTTAAGCCTTCAACGTGTTTTTCTGTAAATTCCATAATCTTTACTGTTTGTTGGGGTTGTGAAATGATCCGTATTTCCTTACACCTTGCTGGTTCTGGCTTTGAACGCGTTGATGCGGTCCATCACCTTGTAACTGTTGGGGTCGCGATACAATTTGTCTTCGGTGGTCTCGAAAATATCGGCATCTTGGTACTCGGTTACGAATACATCCGCCGTTTTAACCACCCACAAATTCACCGCCGCACCGCGTCTGCAGTACTGCTCTTTGGCAAACAACATCGCCATTTCGGCGTTGGGCGCATGCACGTTGCCCACGTGTTGGTGGTGTGTGCCGCGCTTCACCTGCTGAAACACTTCGTAAGTTTGGAAGTGCTCGTTGCCCGACAATTCGCCAACTTTTGATTCATCGTCCAATGCGGCGCGATCAATTCTGGGGTCCAATGACTTGATAATCATAGTGTATTCTTTAGAATTTGCTCGGATTATGCCAAAGGCGTTACGTATTGATCGGTTTTGCTCATCAATGCTTTGCGTACCCAGCGACCTTTTTCTTCGGCCATTCTGCGAACCGCCAAACGCTCTTTGTTGCATGGTCCGTTGCCGTTGATCACCTGTTTGAAGGTCTCCCAGTTGGGCTCGGTGTATTCCCACTGACCTGTTTCCTCGTTCTTGCGGAGGTTAGGGTCGGGCAGGGTTAAGCCCAAATCCCAGATCTTGGGGACGTACATATTCAAGAAGGTCTGACGCATAGAATCGTTTGATCCCATTTTCACTTTCCAGCGCATCAAGATTTCAGAGTGTTGTGAGGCTTTGTCTGGCGGACCGAAGAAATGCATGATGGGTTCCCACCAGCGATTCAAAGCTTCTTGCACCATTGCACGTTGAACGGGGGTGCCTGTTGCCAAGAAAACCACGTTATCGTGTCCGTACTTCAAGTGGAACGATTCTTCCGCGCAGATGCGGTCGAGGGCACGGCAATAAGGACCGTAAGATCCTTTGCTGTTGGCCAACTGGTTCACGATCGCCCCTGCATCGATGAGCCAAGCAATCACGGCGCTATCGGCCCAAGTGGGTGCGGGGTAGTTGAACACGTTTGAGTATTTGCTTTTGCCGTTGATGAGGTCGTTGGTCATGTCTTCACGACTTTTTCCCAAGGTTTCAGCGGCGCTGTAGAGCAATTGCGCGTGTCCCACTTCGTCTTGTACTTTGGCCATCAAAGCCAATTTCCTACGGAAGCCGGGGGCGCGGGTAATCCAGGTACCTTCGGGCAAAGAGCCGATGATTTCTGAGTGGGCGTGTTGCTCAATCATTCTCACAAGCTGTTTGCGGTACTCTTTGGGCATCCAATCTTTCGGTTCGATTTTGTCGCCAGCGGCGATGCGTGCTTCGAACTCTGCCAATTTGATTGGATCTTCGTCGGCCAAAATGCTGTTCACTTTGTTGCCGTCATTTTCGATGTAAGCGTTTCCGTACATATGAATGTTGTTAGTTTTTTTGTAGTCCTGAGAGGATGAATTGTGTGAGTTTCTCTGCGATTTCTTTGGGTTGCATTTCCCCTTGTGGGCGATACCATTCGCTGACCCAGTTGAGCGATGCGAGGATGGTGAGGGTCGCAAATTTGGGGTCTACGTCTTTGAATTCGCCTTCTTCAAATCCAAGAATCACGATATCGCGGAATTCTTTTTCGTAGGAGTCACGTCGCGATATAAACTGATTGCGCATCGCTTCAGACAGATGTCGCCACTCATGGATGAACAGGTGGGAGGCATTCAGGTCTTGGGTAATCACGGTGATGTGATTGTGGATGGCCATTTTGAGTTTTTCGGCGGCGTTGAAGTAGATGTCGTTCACATCTTTGATCCCCAGTTCCAGTGCTTCGGCCAAGCCAAAGCAGGTGTTGGTGAGGATTTCCTCTTTGTTTTTGATGTGATTGTAAAGACTGGCGGCTTCCATGTTCACGGCGCTGGCGATATCACGCATGGAGGTATTCAGATACCCTTTGTTGCGCATCAGTCCCAGAGCGGTTCCCATGATTTCTTGCCTACGTGTCATTTCAATCGTTTAACAAAACTAACTAACACTTGTTAGTTTTCCAAATCTTTTTACTCAGAGTTGCAGAAACACGAAACCACATCCCTAATGAAACATTGAAATCATTTCTTATATTTGAAATATGGAAGCCTTAAAAGATATTATTAATATTGACATCGAGATATTAAGTGGTCAACCAGTCTTTACGGGAACTAGGGTGCCAATTGAATCGTTATTCATGCATCTTGAAAAAGGAATTTCTTTAGATGAGTTTTTATTTGACTTCCCCTCTGTATCAAAGGAACATGCCATTGCCGTTTTGGAAATTGCAGGTAAAATAGTAAGTTCAAAAAATATTGAACATATTTATGAAACTACTACTTGATGAAAATTTACCTAAGCGATTGAAACTCGACTTCAAAAATCACGAAATATATACAGTTTGGGATAAAGGCTGGAACGGCAAGAAAAATGGTGAACTTTTGCGTTTAATGATTGATGATAATTTCGACGCACTCCTGACATTCGATAAAAACTTGAAATTTCAACAGAATTTTAAAAAGTATACCATTCCAGTTTTAGTTCTCAATACAAATGATAATTCGTATTTGACCTTATCTAAATTGATACCTAGAATTAATGATGCCTTAAATTCGAATCTCAATATTGGCGCAACTGAAATATCAGAATGAAGGCCGGAATAATTGATCCCTTCCCAAAAAATTGCACTGAATTAAACGAGTGCAAAATGGTCTGACAATACCCTTGAAACTCTGTTCCAAGTTGATGATAAACGGGGAAGATGTCAACTTAAAAATTACGGACAGATAAACGATCCTTTAAGTAGATCTATTTCGTATTTCACACAGATACCAAAGGTTTTCTTTCATGTAGAAAATGAACTCTATTCTTATGCCGGTATCTTCTACGAGCATCGTTAATTGATGCTGAGAATCTGAAATGGATTCAGATCTTAAAATGACATCGCCATCAACAACATTGCTTTTCGGAAAAGTTAATTCATGCTTTTGGTAATTAGCTGATTGAATATAAACAGTATCATATTCATCTGTTTCCTGATTGACTAGTATGGTGCTTCTCAATGGAAACAATATGCGATTTTTTTGAAATTTGAAGTCTTTGTTGAATTGATCTAGAAATTCATCAAATTTCTCTTTTCTCAAAGAAGCAGTCGATACATCCTTTGATTGGGTGATGGTTTTTGAATAAACAACAATTGCATCATTTTTGACATTGGGGTTTCCGTTGCTTTCCTGGTTGCATGAAACTAATGTCATTACGCAGCAAATGGCTAAAAATAGATTAATCACACACCTCATTATTTCTGCGTTTTTGACCATCATTATATTGTTGTTCTGAGTTGTTGGTACAAATGGTTCGATGTGCCAAGTTAATACAATTGATTGTTATCTGCACTTATTCCTA
>Ga0208597_1000582_pt1 | contig 14433 bp, 11 predicted proteins | sample LakMenEpi05May12_FD_150673 | JGI IMG/M metagenome (GOLD analysis project Ga0208597, IMG submission 150673) | Freshwater microbial communities from Lake Mendota, WI - 05MAY2012 deep hole epilimnion (SPAdes) | ecosystem: Environmental > Aquatic > Freshwater > Lake > Epilimnion/Euphotic zone ...
GCCGCACGCTTACGTTGTTTCTTCTCAGCCGCAAACGACGATCAAGCAGTTGCGGATGCCTATAACGAAGAATGTGCCAAAGAAGGTTTTCAAGGTTTCATTATGTTGCCGCAGAAAGCCCCTGGCTTTGTTCATGTTTCTGACGACCCCGAACGTGACTGGGTTCGCCTTGCGCCCTACGTGCTACACGAAGCACAGTCGTATGGTGCGTGGCAGCGGCCCGGACAATCGTCGGTCGTCCATGTGCACGATGCCGAAACAATTGAGAGTGTGCGGGCGAGTGGCGTCTATGCGATTGTGACGCCGGATGAATGTGTTGCTCTTGCTAAGAAATTCGGGATGCTCACGATGCATCCTTTGATGGGTGGCATCCCGCCCGAGTTGGCCCAAGAAAGTTTGGACCGACTCGAGCGGGATGTATTACCAATGCTCAGGCCGCGCGGCGACGCTTGAACCCGATGAGTGCCAAGCCGAGGGCAATGATTCCCAAGGCGAAAGGCATCTGATCTGAATCGCTTCCAGTTGCTGGCAAGGTGTTGGCAGCAACACTGACGGGGGCAGTCGTGACGGCAGGTGACGTGTTGGTTGTCTCGGGTGCACTCAGGGTGATCGTTGACTTGTAGCCGACACCACTCACCGGAGCAAACAACGACAAGGTATGTGCTCCATTGGCGAGTCCAGCCGGAAGGGTTCCGGTAAGTGTCACTGAACCCGTGGAGTTGGCCGTGCCAGTTGCGATAACTGTTGGGGTGCTTGACACAACCAATTGCACTGTTTCGAAAGGTACGAAACCACTGTAGGTAGCTGAAATTGATCCACCGGCGGCAAGTCCAGTTGTCGTTGTTGTGATTGACTTTTCTGCCAATGCTCTGCTCGTTGTGAGCGGCGCACTGCTCCTAATCTCAGTAGTTGTTCCTCGAGCTATTGAGATTTACCAAAGTCGACGCAAATCGGCATTTGTTACAAAAATATAAAAAACCCTCAAAGGAGAGTAAAAAATGATAAAGAAACTAGCAAAGGTTGTTGCAGCAGCAGCAATCGTTGGTGCACTAGTCGCAACCGCTGTGACACCTGCATCAGCAGCAGTTCCTGGCATTAAGACCGGTCTAAAGATCGCGATTATGCCAAAGGCAGTAAACATTGGTTACTTCACCGCCTGGGACAAGGGTGCGCAGAAGGCCTGTAAGGAAATTGGTGCAAAGTGCACCTACCTCGGTCCAACTGAGGCAACCGGTCCTGCTCAGGTGCAGTTCATCAACAAGGTAATTCAGCAGAAGTATGACGTACTAGTTATTTCAGCTGCTGACCAGAACGCAATCGTTCCTTCACTAAAGAAGGCGAAGGCTGCTGGAATCACTGTTGTAACCTCTGACGCCGACGTAGCTGCAGCTTCTGCTTCATCTCGCGTGGTATCAGTTCTGCCTGCAGCTTCTGACCGTATCGGAACTGCTGAAGTTGACTGGATCGCGGAAGCCGTTGGCAAGAAGGGCTCAATCGCCGTTCTTTCTGCATCAGCAACTGCAGCAAACCAGAACGCTTGGATTGCAGCTATGGGTCCATACCTAACAAAGAAGTACCCAAACATGTCTTGGGTAGGTGGCACCGTTGAGAAGTCAACCTTCTATGGAGATGACGACGCAACCAAGTCAACCGCTCAGTTCGCAGCAATTCTTTCTCAGTACCCAGATGTAGCTGGAATCATTTCTCCAACCACAGTTGGAGTTCTAGCAGCAGCTATTGAGAAGAAGGCAAAGAACGCCAAGGTTAAGGTGACCGGTCTAGGTCTTCCAAGCCAGATGGCTCCTTACATCGAAGATGGAACAGTTGAGAAGGTTGGACTATGGAACCCGATCGACCTAGGTTACGTTGCTGTTTACGCTGCAGCTCGCGCTGAGAGCGGAACATTCAAGGGAACTGTTGGTTCTTCCTTCCTTGCTGGAAAGAAGACCTACAAGGTAACTAAGGGTGGAATTGCCTACCTAGGCGACCCATTCACCTTCACCAAGAGCAACATCGCAACATTCAAGGCGATCTACTAAACCCTCCAGTTATGTAGTTCTCCGTAGGACAAGTCCTGTGGTGGGTGGCAACACCCACCACAGGATTCCAAAACCCATCAGGAAGGAGAGATCAGATGCAACGCATAGGTTTTAGGCTTCAGCTCGATGCCAGTCGCCTAGACGAGTACGTCGAACACCACAAAAATGTTTGGCCCGAGATGCAAGCTGCCCTTACCGAAACTGGATGGCACAACTACACACTTTTTCTAGATCGATCCGATGCCTCACTCTTTGGCTACTTCGAGACACCCGATCTACAGGCCGCATTAGATGGAATGGCCAAAAAGGAAGTCAACGACCGTTGGCAAGCAATGATGGGGGAATTCTTTGTGAGCCTAAACGGCTCCCGCCCCGACGAAGGCTTCCTGCAATTAGAAGACGTTTTCTACTTACCGTAGAGCCAGAGCAAGATCTGGCAACAGATCAACAAGACACGAGAATTCAAGGACAAGGTTTATTCAAATGGCAAGCAAACTAAGCGAGCAGCAGTTATTCGAACAGCTAAATGACCAGGCAATTGAGCTGCCGTCTTGGGCATTTGGAAACTCAGGAACTCGCTTCCGAGTCTTTGGATCCCCAGGTGTTCCTCGCAACCCGTTCGAAAAAATTGAAGATGCCGCTCAAGTCCACAAGTACTCAGGCATTGCTCCTACAGTTGCACTTCACTATCCGTGGGACAAAGTTGATTCTTTTGCAGAACTTAGAAAGCACGCCAATGATTTAGGCGTGGAGCTTGGAACAATAAACTCCAACACTTTCCAGGACGAAGAATACAAACTCGGAAGCCTCGCCCACCGCGATCCAAAGGTGCGTCAGCGCGCAATTGATCACCACTTCGACTGCATTGAGGTCATGAACCAAACAGGATCTAGAGATCTGAAGATTTGGCTGGCAGACGGTTCAAACTATCCAGGCCAGGACGACATGCGAGCACGCCAAGATAATCTTGCCGATTCACTTGAGAAAATCTACGCGCGTATCGGAAAAGACCAGCGCTTGGTTTTGGAGTACAAGTTCTTCGAGCCAGCTTTCTATCACACCGACGTTCCAGACTGGGGTACCGCACTGGCCCAGGTAAATGCACTGGGTGACAGAGCAGTTGTCTGTCTAGACACCGGACACCACGCACCTGGAACCAACATCGAGTTCATAGTGATGCAGCTTCTAAGAGTTGGCAAGCTCGGCTCGTTCGATTTCAACTCTCGCTTCTACGCCGACGACGATCTAATCGTGGGAGCAGCTGATCCATTCCAGCTGTTCCGGATTATGTACGAAGTAATCCGCGGTGGTGGCTACGGAGCTAAATCTGGCGTTGCGTTCATGTTGGATCAGTGTCACAACATCGAAGACAAGATTCCAGGTCAACTCCGAAGCGTGATAAACGTTCAGGCCATGACTGCTCGCGCACTGATGGTTGATCGCGATGAACTAGACAAGGCTCAAAAGGCTGGCGACGTATTAGCTGCCAATGACATCTTTATGGATGCGTTCTACACCGATGTTCGACCACTGCTTGGAAAATGGCGCGAGTCAAAGGGGCTGGACGCTAACCCAGTTCAGGCCTTCAATGCATCTGGTTACCTAAAGAAGATTGCTACTGACCGAGTAGGCGGCCAGCAGGCTGGCTGGGGAGCATAAGACCCAATGAGTAAAAAGCCCGTTGAGGAATTACTGGATCGATCTAATCGACTTGGTAGCAACCCCAGATACACCAACTACGCCGGTGGTAACACATCAGCCAAGGGCTTAGGGCACGACCCTGCAACCGGCAAGAGCATTGAACTGATTTGGGTAAAGGGCTCAGGCGGAGATCTCGGAACACTAAAGGAATCGGGACTCGCGGTTTTACAGGTTGAGCGTATTCGTGGACTGAAGAATATCTATCCAGGAGTAGAACGCGAAGACGAAATGGTCGAGGCGTTTGACTACTGCCTTCATGGCCGCGGGGGCGCAGCTCCTTCAATCGATACCGCCATGCACGCGCTGATAAATGTGAACCACGTTGATCACCTGCACCCTGACAGTGGAATTGCCATTGCAACTTCAAAAGACGGCAAAGCGCTAACAAAGAAGATCTTTGGTGATCGAGTTCTTTGGGTGCCCTGGAGAAGGCCTGGCTTTCAATTAGGGCTCGACATCGCCAAACTCCAAGCAGAAAACCCACAGGCGATTGGTTGTATTTTGGGCGGACATGGAATTACCGCCTGGGGCAAGACAAGTAAAGAGTCAGAAACAAACTCGCTGTACATCATCAACACCGCAGAAGAATACATCGCTAAGCATGGTGCGAAGAATCCTTTCGGGGAAAAGCTACCGAAGTTCCAAGCACTAAAACCTGCCGCACGTAAAGCAAGAGCTGCCGAGCTAGCTGGATTCATTCGCGGGCTGGCATCAACTGACAAGGCTCAGGTTGGCCACTTCAATGACTCTGACTCAGTGTTGGATTTTATGGGCAGCGCAAAGCTGAGAAAACTCGGCTCACTTGGTACTAGCTGCCCGGATCACTTCCTGCGAACAAAAGTCAAGCCAATGATTCTGGATCTAGCAGCAGATGCCGATCTCGATAAGGTCAAGGCCAGGTTGTTGGTATTGCACCAGGAGTATCGAAAAGATTACGAAGCGTATTACAAAAAGCACGCCAAAAAAGGCTCACCAGCAATGCGTGGAGCCGATCCGGCAATTGTTTTGATTCCTGGAATTGGAATGTTTTCTTTTGGCGCGAACAAGCAGACAGCTCGCGTAGCGGGAGAGTTTTACCTAAATGCCATCAACGTCATGCGTGGCGCTGAAGCTATCTCAAGCTACGCGCCAATAAGCGATGCGGAGAAATTCAACATCGAGTATTGGTTGCTCGAAGAAGCAAAGCTACAAAGAATGCCAAAGCCTAAGCCGCTATCTTCAAGAATTGCGTTTGTCACCGGAGCCGGTAGCGGCATTGGTAAAGCAATTGCCGAGCGCATTGTTGCCGAGGGCGGATGCGTAGTTATTGCGGATCTAAATCTAAAGGCAGCGCAAGAAGTTGCCACCTCACTTGGTGCAGATAATGCGGTTGCCGTGAGCATTGATGTCACTAGTGAAGAGCAAATCAAAAAAGCCCTGAACGAAGCCGTGTTGGCATTCGGTGGAGTAGATCTGATTGTAAACAATGCTGGACTGTCAATTTCAAAGCCACTACTTGAGACCACTCAGCAAGATTGGGATTTGCAGCATCAGGTGATGGCACGCGGTTCATTCCTGGTTTCCAGAGAGGCTGCGCGGATTCTGCTTGATCAGAAACTTGGCGGTGACATTATTTACATCTCCTCGAAGAACTCGGTATTTGCCGGTCCAAACAACATTGCCTACTCTGCAACTAAGGCTGACCAGGCTCACCAGGTTCGACTACTTGCTGCGGAATTGGGTGAGCACGGAATCCGTGTGAATGGAATAAACCCAGACGGTGTTGTTCGCGGGTCAGGAATATTTGCAAAGGGCTGGGGAGCTTCTCGTGCAAAGGTTTATGGAGTCAAGGAAGAGGACCTTGGCAAGTTTTATGCTCAGCGCACATTGCTCAAGCGTGAGGTAGTTCCTGAGAACGTTGCCAACGCGGTCATTGCTCTCACAGCTGGCGAACTAAGCCACACCACCGGCTTGCACATCCCCGTGGACGCTGGCGTTGCTGCGGCCTTCCTGAGGTAGGCCATGTCTTCCTTAACTTCATTTGCCGCAGTAGATCTTGGTGCCTCCAGCGGGCGAGTGATATTGGGGAAAATTTCCAATGAAAAAATCGAGTACGAAGAAGTCCATCGATTCGGCAACGGTCCAATCGAGCGTGGTGACGGCCTTTACTGGGACATCGACCTCCTAAAGAAAAACGTCATGGAGGGATTGACCAAGCTGGCCAATTCAAATGTCGTCAGCATCGGAGTTGATTCCTGGGCGGTTGACTATGGCTTAGTGGATGATCAAGGGGAGCTCACCAGAGCCCCACACCACTACCGCGATGAGCGAAACCTTCGCGGAGTTGAAGCGGTGGAAAGCATCATCGATAAAGAAAACCTTTACGAGCAATCAGGTCTTCAGTTTCTGCCATTCAACACCTTGTATCAGCTCTCAATAGATCACAAGGAGCAGAAAGAGCTTTTGGACCAGAGCGAAAAAGCACTTCTGATTCCAGATTTGTTCAATTTTTGGCTTTGTGGTTCTAAATGCGCTGAGCGTACCAACGCCTCCACAACCGGTTTGTTAGATCCAGTTTCCAAGACTTGGAATACAGAATTGATAGCAAAACTCGGTATTGAACAGTCTTTGCTTGGCGAGATCGTTAAAGAAGGTACCTATATAGGAACTATTTCAACCGAGGTCCAAGAACTCACTGGACTAGATTCACAGACACGTGTTGTGACGGTTGGTTCACATGACACAGCATCGGCATTTGTTGCAGTGCCGAGCACGAAATCCAATTCCCTTTTCCTATCAAGCGGAACCTGGAGCTTGCTAGGAGTTGAGCTTGACAGGCCAGTCCTTAGCGAAGCTGCTAGAAAAGCTAACTTTACGAACGAGGGTGGCGTTGACGGAAGAATTCGATTCCTGAAAAACGTCACTGGCCTGTGGCTTTTGCAAGAATGCGTGCGCGAATGGAAAGCAAACAGTCAAAATCACAGCATTGAGAATTTGATCGAGGAAGCAAAGAGCATTACACAAGGTGCAGTGATTGATGTTAATGATCCAAGATTCATTGCTCCAGGCAACATGTCCACCCGAATAATGGACGCCTGCAAAGAGTCTGGACAGGCTGTTCCATCTACCGAGGCTGAAATCGTGAGAGTGGTAATTGACTCTTTGGTTGCCAAATATATTGAAGTCATTCAAGAGCTGGAGAACATTACGCAGACGAAACTCGAGCGTATTCACGTTGTCGGGGGCGGAAGCCAAAATGAACTTTTGAATCAGCTACTCGCCAACGAGAGCGGTCTCGAGGTTTTTGCAGGTCCGGTGGAGGCGACTGCTCTTGGCAATCTATTGGTCCAAGCAAGAGCGGCTGGAGTTATTCAAGGAAGCCTAGAAAACCTGCGTGAATTAGTGGCCAAGAATTTTGCAATAAAGAGCTATAGCCCAACAGTTAAAGGAGAAAAGTAATGGGAAAAATCAAACGCCGCATCCCTAACCCTAAGGACTTGGCTCAACTGATGAAGTTCAAGGCTCCGACCTGGAACGCTACAGAACGCCGCCTAAAGGAGGCACACACCCTTTACGACCTTAGAGACATAGCTAAGAAAAGGACTCCGACTGCTCCCTTTGATTACACCGATGGATCTGCAGATCAAGAAATATCTTTGGCGCGTGCCCGGCAGGCATTTGAAGACATCGAGTTTCAACCAAACGTGCTTCGTGACGTTTCGGAAGTAGATCTGTCATCAACTGTTTTGGGTAAAAGAGTCTCTATGCCGGTTGGTATTGCTCCAACTGGATTTACTCGCATGATGCATACCGAAGGAGAAATTGCTGGCTGCCAAGCAGCTGAAGCAGCTGGAATTCCTTTCTCTCTTTCAACCATGGGAACTAGATCGATTGAAGAAGTAGCAGAGGCCGCACCCACCGGCAGAAATTGGTTCCAGCTGTACATGTGGAAAGACCGCGAGAAAAGCATGGCACTTGTAGAGCGAGCTGCCGCCGCAGGATTTGACACCCTAATGCTCACCGTCGATGTTCCAGTTGCAGGAGCAAGACTCAGGGACAAGCGAAACGGAATGACAATTCCGCCGGCACTTACCCTCGGCACTGTTTTGAACGCGCTTCCTAGACCAGCATGGTGGATCAATTTCTTGACAACCGATCCACTCAAGTTCGCATCGCTAGATAGCTGGAATGGAACAGTGGGTGAGTTGCTAGACAAAATGTTTGACCCCACCGTCACTTTTGACGATTTGAAATGGATTCGTGAGCAGTGGAAGGGCAAGCTGGTTGTAAAGGGCATCCAAAACGTTGATGACGCCAAGCAAGCAGTCAAAGCTGGAGCAGATGCTGTTGTTCTTTCTAATCACGGTGGACGTCAGTTGGATAGGGCGCCAATCCCATTCCACTTGGTTCCTGAAACCGTGAAGGCCATCGGCAAGGATGCAGAAGTTCACGTTGATACGGGAATCATGCACGGTGCAGACATAATTGCTGCAATCGCAAAGGGTGCCAAATTCACACTTATTGGTCGCGCCTACTTGTATGGACTCATGTCCGGTGGAAGAGAAGGAGTCGACAAAGCCTTGAGTATTCTTCACACCGATATGGTTCGCACCATGAAGTTGCTGGGAGTTAGGTCCCTAGAAGAGCTAGAGCCTGGCCACGTCAAGATACTTGAGAGACTAACGCCTTCCGCTATTCAGTAAGGCACTGGCTAAAGTACTTCAAAACAAAAAGACTCAGGGTAAACCCCTGGGTCTTTTTGTTGCCTAAGTGCCACAATAAACACTGTCCACAAAATCAAAGGATTTATCTTGAACGCAATTACCTCATTCATCACTGGCCGCAAAACAGCTTGGGTCACACTTCTTATCGGGCTTATCTTTGCCGGTTTGGCATTTGGTCCGCTGAGTGCCCCAGAGTCGGACACTTCTCCAACTGATGGCTTGCCAGCGGACAATGAAACAGTTCTTGTGACCAAGGCTCTTGAAGATCTTCCTGGAACCGATGGCACTGTTGCCGTTGTTGTTTACGCATCCGAAACCGAGCTAACTGAAGACCAGAAGCTATGGATCACCGGAACCTTCGATCCGCAGACTCAGGGCTTCGTTGATGGCGCAGGAGATAAATTCCTTGACTTCACTTCGGGTGAAATAAATGGCGAGGCATTTGTTCCACCAGCTCAGATTTCTGATGATGGCAAAGTTGCCGTAATTACAGTTCCACTGGATGAGATCGAAGAGAACGCCGAGCGAAACGAGCGCATGGCCGAAATGCGTGCGATTTCAAAAGAAGATATGCCAGCAGGTCTTGAGGTTTACATCACCGGTCCAGAAGGTTTCCAGGTTGACATCTCCGGTGTCTTTGCAGGTGCAAACTTCACACTGCTTTTGGCAACCGTGATTATCGTTGCCGTGCTACTGCTGATTACTTACCGCTCTCCGGTTTTGTGGTTGGTGCCACTTATTGTCATAGGTGTTGCCGATGGTATGGCAGCTCAGCTTGCTCCTCAGCTAGCAACCATCTTCCTTGGCGTTCCAGCTGATGGATCCATCACCGGAATTTTGTCGGTGCTGGTCTTTGGTGCCGGTACCAACTATGCGCTTCTACTTATAGCTCGCTATCGAGAAGAGCTGCTGCTGAACGAAGATCGCCACCAAGCTATGAACAAAGCTCTTCGTGGCGTATCCCCAGCGATTATCGCTTCCGGTGGAACAGTTGCTCTTGCCCTGCTAACACTTCTGTTTGCAGAACTAGGTGGCAACAAAACACTTGGACTTGTAGTTGCCGGTGGAATCGTGATGGCGATGTTCGCAGCACTTGTGGTTCTTCCAGCAGCGCTAGTTGTCTTTGGAAGAGGTTTGTTCTGGCCGTTCATTCCAAAATTTGGTGGCGTGAACAAGTCAGATAAGGGTCTTTGGGCCAAGCTTGGTCGTGGCGTAAGCAAGCGTCCAGTGATTGTTTCAGTGGCAGGTTTTGTGATCCTTGCGATCTTGAGCTTTGGAGCTACCGGCATCAAGGTTGGACTTTCTTCAACCGAGCAGTTCCGCGTTGCCCCTGAGGCAGCTGTTGGTCAAGATGTTTTGGCCGAAGCCTTCCCAGCCGGCGCCACATCACCTGCAATCGTGATCGTAAACAACGGCTATGAGGATGAGGTTGCAGCGGCAGCTAAGTCAGTGTCCGGTGTTGCTGAAGTAATCGTTGGAGATTCAAACTCTGAAATCACAAAGATCGATGTGGTCATGGATGCCGAATCCCAGTCCGAAGCTGCCTACGAAACAATTCGAGCACTTCGAGCTGAGCTCGGTGGCATCGAAGGAGCAGAAGCACTTGTTGGAGGACTGGATGCCCAGCGACTAGACGTCAAAGACACTTACGCATCAGATCAGCTAACAGTAATCCCGTTGATTTTGATTCTGGTTTTCTTAGTTCTAGTTCTACTACTGCGTTCACTGGTAGCTCCAATTCTGTTGCTACTTACAGTGGTGGCATCGTTCTTCTCCGCTATCGGAGCAGCCTGGTTGCTTTTCGTGAACGTGTTCGGATTGCCGGCACTAGATTTATCAGTGTTCCTATTTAGCTTCTTGTTCCTGGTCGCACTTGGTATTGATTACAACATCTTCCTTGTGACCCGTGCGAAGGAAGAATCCGAGAAGCTCGGGCTCAAAGAAGGAATGATCAAAGCGCTTGCTTCAACCGGTGGTGTGATCACAAGCGCAGGTATTCTGCTTGCAGCAGTATTTGCAGTTCTTGGAGTGCTACCGTTGATTGCGCTGTACCAGATTGGAATTATCGTAGGTATCGGTGTACTACTAGATACCTTGCTGGTTAGAACTGTGATCGTTCCATCGCTTGCATTCATCACCGGAAAATACTTCTGGTGGCCAAATCACAAAAAAGCTAAGGCTTAGAGCTTCAACCAAACTGTTTGGTCGTGCTCAAGCACACCCTCAATAGTTAGATCATGCTGGGTTGTGACAAGCAGTTCCCCGGCAGGAACATTCACTGAGTCTGGACCAAAGTTTGAGATAACTAGAACATCGTTGTTGATGTAAGCAAGTGTTGTCTCTGACGAGTTCTCTGGGGAGAACTTAAACTCACCAGAACCAAGAGCATGTACTTTTCGCAACTTGATCAACCGCTTGTAAAGCTCCAGTGTCGAGCCCGCCACGCCTTCTTGCAAATCTCTGGCATATCTGGCGTAGTTATCTGGCTGAGGTAGCCAAGATTTACCGTTTGCACTGAATCCCCTAGATGCACCGCCGTGAGCTTCCCAAGGAAGTGGCACGCGACATCCGTCGCGTCCAACCCTTTCTCCATTGGTGCGGAACCAGGTCGGGTCTTCGCGATACTTGCCATCGAGAGTGGTGTGCTCTGGAAGACCAAGCTCTTCACCTTGGTAAATGTAAGAACTACCTGGAAGCCCCAGCATGAAAGCAGTTGCTGCACGACCTTTTCTTAGACCAATTGCCTCATCTGGCTGTTCGCTGTTAGGTCCAATTCCATCGCCCTGTGGTGGGACACCAGGAAGACCGTAGCGAGAAACATGTCGAATCACATCGTGATTTGAAAGCACCCAAGTCGAAGGAGCTCCCACCTTGCCAAATTCAGTTAAGGAATCGGTAATGACTTTCAAAAGCCCTGCTTTGTTCCAGCCGGTTTCCAAATAGCCAAAGTTGAAAGTCTGGTGGTACTCATCTTCTCTTACCCACTTGGCCATACGTGAAAGCGGTAATACCCATGCTTCAGCACACATCACCCGATCGTCATACTCGTCGACGATTTTTCTCCAGCTGCGAATTATCTCGTGAACGCCTTCTTGGCCCCAGAAAGGGTGCTCAGTTTCCTCATCATCAACTGTCTGGGATACCGGAACCTGGACGTCCGGCAGACCTTTTGCTTTGACCATGCCGTGGGCTACATCAATTCGGAAACCAGCTACTCCTTTGTCGAGCCAGAATCTCAGAACATCTTCGAATAGCGCGTGAACTTTTGGGTTCTCCCAGTTGAAGTCCGGTTGTGAGGAATCAAAGATGTGCAGGTACCACTGACCACGTGTGCCATCCGGGTTAGTAGTTCTGGTCCAAGCGTTGCCGCCAAACACTGATTCCCAGTTGTTAGGTGGCAGCTCGCCGTTGGCCCCCTTGCCATCTCTGAAGATGTACATCTCGCGCTCAGGGGAACCGGGAGAAGCATTTAGGGCTGCTTGGAAAAGTTCGTGCTCTTCAGAGGAATGGTTGGGAACCAAGTCCACGATGATCTTGAGGTCAAGGCTCTTAGCTTTGGCGAGAAGATCATCAAAGTCTTGGTTGGTTCCAAACAGTGGATCAATTGTTTTGTAGTCGGCTACGTCGTAGCCGGCATCTTTCTGAGGGGATTTGAAAAACGGAGAAAACCAGATTGCGTCAATGCCCAACGACCGAAGAGATTCGAGCCTGGCTGTAGTACCAACCAGATCTCCAATTCCATCGCCATTGCCATCTGCAAAGGAGCGAGGGTAGATCTGGTAGATGACAGCGGTTCTCCACCACTTAGGAGACTTGATTGATTTATGCAAAACGGTTGAGTCCATGGGCTCCAGCTTAGAACAATTGGTAACTGCCCCTTAGAAGCTTGTGGGCGCTTGGGTTAGCCCCAAGATAAGCATCAGGAGGCTGCAGCAAATCGTTTGCCAGCAATAAACCAAAGGTGGTAATCTCTTACGGTTGCTTGGAGATGTGCTTAGGCAACACCAATAACCGCCCCGATAGCTCAGTGGTAGAGCACTTCCATGGTAAGGAAGGGGTCGACAGTTCAATCCTGTCTCGGGGCTCGACTAATAAGCTAATAAAAGAAGTGCAACTAGTTAGTCCCCGGCGGGGTAGCTCAGGTGGTTAGAGCACACGACTCATAATCGTGGGGTCGCGGGTTCGAGTCCCGCCTCCGCTACCAGTTCAGCCATGGCCTAAAACCCTTACCTCTAAAGCGCCATCTCGGCTCTACAGTTAAACAATGGTCAATCCACAAATCGAGGGCAAAACCTATCCTCGAACAGCTTCCTATCTAGTCGGTCGCGAAAAGATTCGCGAGTTCGCCAAAGCTGTCTACTCAAAAGACCCAGCCAACCTGGACCTAGATGCTGCCAAGGCGCTTGGATACAAAGACCTAATTGCCCCGCCAACATTTGCTGTTGTTATCCAAGAGCGCTCGCTAACCACGGTGTTGGCAGATAAAGAAGCAGCCATCGATTTTTCTCGTGTGGTGCACGGCGATCAGAGGTTCATCCACGTCAGGCCAATAGTTGCAGGCGATGAGCTAACCAGTGAGCTGAAGGTAGCAAGCGTCAAGTCCCTGGCAGGAAATTCCATGGTCACCTTCGAAACCCAGATCTTTGATGCAGGCAACTTCCTGGTCTGCACAGCCATCTCAACACTTGTTGTTAGGGGCCAAGCGTGAACCTAACCATTGGCCAAGATCTTCCGGCAAGAAGCTTCAAGATAACCCGTGACTCACTGGTTCGCTACGCCGGCGCCTCAGGAGATTTCAATCCAATTCACTACCGTGATGATTTCGCGCAGGCAGTTGGCCTTCCAGGGGTTTTAGCCCACGGCATGCTCACCATGGGACTAGCTGTTCAGACCGTGGTGGATTTTGTTGGCGACTCCGGCAAGATACTTGATTATCAGGTGAGATTTACTAAGCCCGTTCTCGTTGATGCCAAAACCGGTGCCACGGTAGAAGTATCTGCCAAGGTCATCGAAATCGATGAAGAGTCAAAGACAGCCCGCATTGACCTAACCGCTGTTTGCGCTGAGCTAACAGTTCTCGGTAAGGCCCAAGTAAGGGTGAAGATTTGATTCAGCCGCTCAAAGAACTAACTTCGATGCGCGTTGGCGGAGTGCCGGCAAGCATCACGGTTTGTTCAACTCGCGAGCAGCTGATTGAAAAAGCTCAAGAGATTTGGTCCACCGGCGATGACTGGATCGCACTAGGCGGCGGAACAAACTTGGTCTTTGCTGAAGATGTTTCTAACCTGCACGTAATTCAGATCAAAACCAGTGGCATTGAAAAAACCAAACTCGATGGCAAACAGGTTTGGAAAATCCAAGCTGGTGTTGACTGGGATGAACTGGTTGCCGAAAGCGTTGCGGCAGGCTTAGCTGGCATTGAAGGCATGAGCGGCATTCCTGGAACTTGTGGTGCAGCACCGGTGCAAAACATCGGAGCCTACGGTCAGGAACTAAGCGATGTGTTCTTGCGAGCAGAGTTTTTAGATTACGAATCCGGAGAAGTCGTGATTTTGGAACCAAGAGATTTAAAGTTTGGCTATCGCGATAGCGCAATCAAGCGCGGAAGAAGTGGCATCATCACCTGGATTGAGCTTGAGCTAATTGACCTAGAAGGACTTTCCCGTCCGCTTTACTCAGGCCAAATAGCCGGTGCATTGAATTCGGAAATGGGCAAGCACGTAAGCCTGAAAGACGTGCGCGATTCAGTGCTGAAACTGCGCGCAGCCAAGGGAATGGTGTTGGATCCGCAGGATCCAAACTCAGTTAGCTGCGGAAGTTTCTTTACTAACCCGATCGTTAGCGACACCTTTGCAAGAACCATTTCTTCTGATGCACCGAAGTGGGAAACCCAAGAAGACGATGGACTAACTGTGAAGCTATCTGCTGCGTGGCTTATCGAACAAGCTGGCATCGGCAAAGGCTTTAGCTTGGCTGGCTCAAATGCCGCT
>Ga0208597_1000583_pt1 | contig 14425 bp, 8 predicted proteins | sample LakMenEpi05May12_FD_150673 | JGI IMG/M metagenome (GOLD analysis project Ga0208597, IMG submission 150673) | Freshwater microbial communities from Lake Mendota, WI - 05MAY2012 deep hole epilimnion (SPAdes) | ecosystem: Environmental > Aquatic > Freshwater > Lake > Epilimnion/Euphotic zone ...
GCTGTCTTTCCACCACCAGTATTGTTATTACCAGTATTATTGTTATTACCAGTATTATTGTTATTACCAGTATTATTGTTACTTGGGTTTTTTGTTGGATCATCAGTTATTATAGTATTATCTTTAGCTCCAAGTAAGTCTTTTTCAAATTGTTGGGCTGTAGCAAGGGTTAATGTGCCTGCTTGCACTTGGTCATAATAATCTTTAACCTTCAATAATACTTCTAAATACTTACGTAATTCTGCAGCTGCTTTGCCTGCATGCTCACCTAGACTAGTTCCAACTTCTTCTTCAGCTATACCTTCAAGCCTAAAAGCTTCATCATCGGCTGCCATAATCTTATCTTGAAGTTCTGCATATTTACTCTGTAGTGCAGTTTCTTGATCATCTATTTTATTTTGCTCTTCTATTTTTAATTCTGCAAGCTTGTTTATTAATCTTTGGGCAGCTGTTTCGGCAGCTTCAAATTCTTTCTTTAAATTTTCTACAGAAACCTTTGAAGCATCAATTCCAAGTGCCATAAGTCTAATTGCTTCTGTAAGATCATCCATCGTGTCTGTTTCATCTGTAATCTGTTTAATTTGTTCATCTCGTTTTGTAATTAAATCTTTAAGTGCTTGTTCTGCTTCAGCTAGTGAAGCATTGGCATCTGTAAGTGCTTTTTGTGCAGCTGTTAATGCAGTAGTTAGTGTAGTCACATATTCTTTATGAGCTGCTTCTGCTGCTCGTATTGCTTTTTCTCTTGCTTCTTGGGCTGTTGAAAGTGTGGCTTGCGTTGAAGCAAGGGTTGCTTGTTGTTGACCAATAAGAAGATTGCTAGCAGATATCTGTTGTTGAACTGCATAAATAGCATTATTTGCATTGGTTCTGTCTAAGTCTAATTTATAAATTTCTTCTTCTTTGGCTTTGATTAGATCTAAAATCTCAAGTCTTTTTGGATTAGTTTCAATTTTATAGATATCTTCTTGGAAGTTAAGAATTTTTTGTTGTTCAATTGCCTGAAGTTGTTGGATTCTATAAGAAGATCTTTCAATTGCATATTGTCTTTCAGCAATCTGATCTCTAGTTAATCCAGAAGACGACTTGATAGCATCTAGTTCTGCTTCTCTTGCTTTTCCTAGTGCTCCTTTTTGTGATCCCAAAGATTTGGCTGCAGCTGCTGCTCTCATGTCTTGTACGGCTGCAGCTGCTGCTGAAATATCACCCTTACTTAAAGCATCTGCTAAACCTAGCTGCTGCTTTTGTTGGTCAACAATGTCTTGGTTAATTTCTGCAATCTTAGATAATGCTTCTTCTTGTTTTGTATATTTATCATTAACTGCATCTGCTGCTTTATCCATTACCGCTAAATCTTCACTTAGCTTAGAAGACTCTTCTTGTAGATTCTTTAGTGGTATTTCAAAATTGTCAGCAATATTTTTTTGAATAACTTCTATTTTCTTTTGTATTTTTTCAATTTCACGAGTATATCCAATTTCAAGATTTCTTTGTTGCCCAGCAATTTCTTGTTGTAATTTTTCTATTGGTCTGCTAAACTTTTCTTCAATATTAGCTTGAACAATTGCAATCTGTCTTTCAGCTTCTGCCATTGAACCTATTACTTTTAAAGGATCTTTAAGAGCAGCTTCACCCACTCCACGATAGGGAGCAAGTCCCGCCATGTTAATGTTTTTGGCATCTGTCATTTCTTTAATAGTTGCTTCTATTTTATCTACTTCAGATTGAGCCTTAATTAAAGCTTGTGTAGTTTCAACTACATTTTTAAGAACAGATTCAGGAACTTTGGTGTCTTTACCAAAAATTGCCTCAGTCAAAGATGTTATATTTAACTTGCCAAGATTGTCAAGGGCTTTAGGTAAATTATCTTGTGCTAATGATATAGCATCTTCTAATGCTGATGAGAAATCATCAAATGCTTTAGTGAATTTATCAAGTTTCTCTTGTGCATCTGTTACATCATTTCCAGCGGTTTCAACCGCTGTTTGAAATTTTCCTACTTCTTTTTCGGCCTTTTCTATGTCCTTAGCAGCCTTTTTATTTATGTCATCTATTAGTGCACCAGCTATAGCATCAAATCTATCTTTTACATCATTAAATGCTTTATACTCTGCATCTGCATTCATTTGCATGTTAATATCTACGTTAATAACAAGATTAAGATCTTTTATGTTATTTATCGTATCAATGATTTGTTTTTTAAGTGTTTCTAATGCTTTCTTTGTTCCTTTGCCAGCTAGGAGCTCGGTCATCTTCTGTATTAGTTCTGGACTATCTGCAATAATCTTTAAAGATTCTGTATCAAACCCAAGTCCTTTTGCTCCCATTAATGCTTTTAGTTTTGTAAAGGCATCTGCTAGGTCAGTCTTAGCTTTATCTGCAACCTTTTCTAATGCATAGTTTAGACCAAGAGTGTCACTTGTTGCTGCTTTAGCAGCAGCAGCTAACTCAAGCATCTTTTTCTTATCTACTTTTTTAGCATTAATGGCAACAGCATCTGCAGCATTAGCTGTCATATAAAGAGCAGTTGAAGTGTCTACACCTGCTGCCTTTAGCTTTTTAAAGGCTGCTTCTTGAGCAACGCTATCTTGAACAACTCTAATTTGTGCGTCATGAAATATTCCAATCGCTTTTTCATTAAAAGCTTCTTTTAATGCTTTACCTTGATCTGTTAATACAACCTTACCCTTTTTAATAGTCATATAGATTGCACGAGTTTTATTGTCCATGCTTTCAAGCATGTCTATAAATTCTCTATTAAATCCACCTTTTCCGCCTGCGCCAAGACCAGTTAGTAATTGTTGAGATACTCCAGTAAATTTTGTTATGCCGTCGCCAGAAACAATCTTCATTAAATCTTTAATATTTCCTTCAGCATTTATAGAAGCATCACGAACAAACTTAAGCTTCTTCATCAACTCATCTAGAGTTGTATCTCTTTGCTTACCGCCACCAGAAGTAGATCCTCCGCTAGGTGTTGGGGGAGCAATAGATAGGTCTATTCTTCCCTCTGTTACCTTTTGCCCTATAGCGTCTGCATACTTTGCCTGCTGACTAGCAAATGGAAGGTTTACATACTCTGCTCCACCTAGTGGTGGTTTTTCTGGATTACCTATCCATGCCTGGAAATCTTTGCTCTTTTTAATTTGAGCCTCTGACATGGTTATGATAGTTGCAACTTCTTGTGTGTATACAGTTCTTTGTGCTTGATTTAAACTATCAAAATACTTTTTGTTTATTGCTGAATCGCCCTTTGGTGGAAGGAAGTTTGTTATAACATCATATGTTAACTTTCCTTCATTTTTCTTTATACTGTTAAGCAGTCCTTCTAGTCTTGCTGCTGCTTCTGGATTATTCTGGAAGTAATTAACCATTACTCCTACATCAAGAACGCCTTGATTTTGTGAGATAGCTCCATATAAATTAAATAATTTTTCTACCTCTGCACTTGTTTTTGCTTCGCTTATATTTGTTAAAAATTCTGTTTGTACTTTAGTATTTGGATTTCCGTTCTTGTCAACAAATGCTCCAAGAATTTGCTGAGTTTCTGCAGCCTTTGCTCCACCAAAAGTAGTAACAATTTTCATTACCTTATCCATTGATGTTTCACTCTTGCCAAATGTTTGAATCAATGCCATCATGTCTGAAGGTTTAATATTTCCAGCATTCATCTGCATTGTAAGGACATACTCTATTTGTCCCTTTTTACCTTTATTGCCAATGTTCATACCATCTGTAAGTGCAGATTGGGCAGAAGAAACGTAGGTTTCTTCGTCTGTTCCTTTGTATCTTTTACCAGTTGCTTTTTTAGCAGCATCTACAAGAGCTTTTTGACTGTTCCCTGCTGTATTTTTATATGAGTCTGCAATTGCTTTAGCAGTTTTTGCATTTTTTTCTGCTATCTGTAAACGAGCAGCATCAAGTTTATCTTGTGCTATTTTTGCTCCAAGAATATCCCCTTCTGCATTCTTTACTTTAATTAAATTTTCATAATAAATCTCAACAGCTGCTGACATTTCTTTATTAACATTAAGTGCGTTTACTTGGTTTTGTACAGATATTCCTGATAGTCTTCCAAGTTCTTCTGAAGTTTTTTTCATTGACATTAAAGCAAGGCTTCCAGCTGCTAAAGATCCAGCTATCACTCCCGCTAATGCTCCAACTGGACCTAAAGTAGCTCCAACAGCTCCAAATTGTGCAACTAGTGCTCCTGCAGCCACCACTCCAGCTGCTGCTCCACCTACTGCTGCTCCACCAACGGCAACATTTTGATTCATTGCAGATAATGATCCACCATTAACTGCTGATCCTGCTGAACCAAGATTTTTTGCATCTCCAGCAATTCCTTTTGTTGCTTCTTCCATAAGATTAACTCGAATGGTTAGCGGATCTTTTAATATGTTTGATCCATCTTGACCGTATAAAGCAGTTAGCTGTGCTGATGCCTGTAACCCAACATTAAGATTGCCAATTTTTTGACCTATATTAATAGCAACACTTCTTGCTTGTTCTGGAGTAAAGACACCACTTGCAATAGCTGTAGATAGTTGTTGTGTTAAATCTTGCATTGCTTTCTTTGGATCTGATTTTAGATTATTTGCAACGCCTTGAATTAATGCCTGATTATCAGGTGCTGCTATATAGGCCTCACCAAAAGATGTCTTTCCAGCTTTAGTAGCAAATGGACTTCTTCCTTGTTTGTTTCTTTCATCTAACATTTGTCCTGCACTTGCTTTATTTGCAAATGCTCCAAAGTTTTCAATTGCTTGAGCAGAAGCACCTGTTGCTTCAGATAGTTCTATTGCTTTATTCTGTGCATCGTTATATGCTTTATTTAATAATGTTGTAACAGTAATAAAGGTTCCGATTACTGCAGCTGCTCCTAGCATTCCACCCTTCATTTTTGTCATTGAGTCTGGCATCAGAGACATAATTCCAGAAACACCTTGTGCTGCAAAAACAAATGGCATGGCTGAATTTGCCATCTCAGCAATTTTTCCACCAGCAAATGTTCCCGCAACTGTTAGTCCTGATAACGCTCCAATGGCAATATTTCCTTTTTGGCCAAGTTCTTTAATCCTATTTGTTGTCTTTTTTGTTTCAACTGTATTTTCATTAATAGCATTTGCATTTGCTTTTACTTCATCTATCGACATTCCTGGACGTGGCAGTCCCATAGCTCTTGAGTTTGCTAAGGCCTCACTTTGAGAAATTGGTGCACTAGCAAATCCAGGACGAATTATAGTACCCCTTGGACCTCTTCTAGGAGGACCTTGAACAACTCGTTTACCCTTTTTAGGAGCAGGTGTTATCTTTGTATCTTTTGGATTTTTAGAAGAAGACTTAACATTTCCAGGTTTAGATTCTGTTTTTGGTTTTTCTGTCTTCCCAGTCTTTATAGTTTCAATCTCTTCATCTGGTTTAATTACAATAGATGTGTGAAGTTTGTGTAATTTTTTCCAATCAACTAATCTTCCTGCTTTAAGTCTATCAGCCATTGCTTGATAAAAAGGTCGTTCTTCAGGAGTTAAATCCATACCACGTAAAGCTATTTCTAGTCTAGGAAGAACTCTGTCAATTTCAGCAATCATTCTGTCATGGTACTCTTGCCCAGTCATGCTCTTTGCAATATCAGCAGTTGCATTTCCAAACCAATAAGGAGATCTTGCTGCTGCTTTTCCAGGAACACCGCTTAGGTTTATACTTGCCATTTCTTCCATTGATGGAAGGTTTGCTACAAAATCTCTTCTACCTGATGCTTTACCAAATACTCCTGCTGCCCCTGGATCGGTAATAATATCTCCCCCAAGGTTTCCCATCTTTAAATCTTTATCTGCACGAAGATTGGCAGCAACTAATTGCTTAAAGTATTGATCTTTTGTAAAGTCTTTACGTATACCCTTTTCTGAAAGCCTTGGATTAAACTCAGATTCTAAAACAATAATCTTTCTTTTTTTATTGTTTGGATCTCTCATTACTCTCATAACTTGTCTAGGAGTATCCAAACCATGTACATTTCTGGCAATTACATTTGAATTTAATTCTGCTCTGGCTGATTTTTCATCAAGCATTGGCTTAACAAATACTTTTTTACCATCTTTTTCATACACTCCGCCAATACCATCAACTGGAAAACTACGACCAGATGTTGGTGACACAAGAGTTCCAAAGTCTGTAGGCTTAACTTTTGCCATACTGCTAGACCTTACATCTGCATCAATCTTTTTCATTTCTTCTAAAGCTTTTGCCTTTAGTCTTTTTTTAGTTTCCTTAGTTCTTTTAGCCTTTTGTGGAAGGGCTTTTAAGTCTTTGCGTTTTCCAAGAGTTCCTCTTACTCTTTTTGAGCCAGAGCTTAGATTTATTACTTCGTTTGGAAAACGTGGGTCGTATCCATTAATAGATCCTGCAACAATATTGCCCTTTGAGTCTGTTCTTTGTACAACACTATGAACTCCTGTTGGATATTCAAATCCTTTTGTTCCCAAAACTTCAGATAGTTTTTGTGGCTTGCCATTTTTTCCTAGTGGTGTTGGTTTTCCGTTATACTCTAAAGCATCTCCGTCTATAATTACAACGTTGCTGCCGTCAACTGGGTTTGCTGCTGGAGCAATATGCCCCCTTTTTATGGCGTCTTCTAGTACTGCTTTAACTGTATTTACATTAGGAGAAATTCCAGTAATTCCATACTCTGCATTAGCCCTTAACTTTTTATCCATTGACTGATACGTTGAACTTGTTTTTACATTAGTTGGCAAAGTTTCAAAAGATCTTTTAACTATGTCGTCTGTAACTCTGCCATTATTTTTAGCAGCTTCTTCTGTAACTCTTGCAAGCATTGCGTCATCAATAACATTGTTGCTTCCACCGTGCAGATTTTCTATTAAATATCTTCCATCAGCATCCCATTTCCCTGGTCCCTTTTTTATCCATTCTGATGTAAAGTCTTCAATAGAAATTCCACCTGGCTTTGCTAAATTTATATTTAGCGCTTTATCAAATGCAAAACCTAATCCACCATAACTACCTACGGTGGGGGCTTTACCCATAGACTTTTGAATTCCTTCAGAAAATTCAATTCTTGCTCTATCGTAGTCACTTAATCCAGCTGTATCTCTTAAATATTTTTGTGTCTCAATACTTTCTGATCTTCCAACATGTGTAAAATCATCACTTGGTGACATAGGAGTTTTGTTTAGTTTGGTAATTCGTTGGACATCACCATCTCCTTTACTAAACCCTTGGATACTTCCATTAACCATTGCTTCAATGATTGGCTGGTATGCAGGATTTTGTGCAATATCTCTCGGAATAACTGCTTCGCCAGGAGTAAGTAAAGACGGTACTGTATCTTTATTGCCTGTTCCTGGAACATAAGTAGCTCCTCGTGCGAACTTCTTTGAAGTAGGTCCCTTAAATCCTGGAACCATCATTCCTGGATTTGCTCTGGCAAACGTCATTGCTGCTGTTGTTGCTTGTACATAAGCATTACGAAGGGCCATAACAGCAGAAGTTTCTAAGGTAAATGATTGTGTAAGTCTTGTATGGGCTTGATTAAGAGATGCTGCTACTGTTGCTGCTTCTAGTTGTTCTGCATTTAAATATGATGTTTGTTGAGACAATACCGTTGTATTTCCACCAAGCTTTAAAAACCCTGTACGAAGAGCAAGGAATAGTTTAATAATATTAGCAGCGCCGTTAGCAACTAAACCAAATGTCATTAGCAGTGTTGGTCCAAGTATTCCTACTAGCGTAGTTGCGACAACTATAAACTTTTTAGTACCGTCACCAAGTCCATCAAACTTTTTTAATAGATCAGCAGCAAATTTAACTACTGGAGTAAGAGCTTCAAGGAAAGCTTTTCCAATTGGCATAATAGCAATTTTTAAATCTTCAAGAGATTGTTTAAAGTTAACGCCTACAGCATCTTCAACCTTTTTTAATTCTCGTTGTGACAAGATGGCAAGCTCTTCAACAGAAGCTTGTGTTAATCCTAAAACCTTATTAGCTTGTGATCCATCTTTAGTAATATTTTGGAATAGTGTAGATAGACGAGAAAACTGGAACTTACCAAATAGTTGTTCGATTGCTCTTGCACGATTAAGTGGATCTAAGGTATCTAGTGCTTGTGCAAAACCTACCACTGTTGCTTTTACGTCTCCAGCATTTGCTTCAACAATTCCATTAATATTTACGCCAAGATCCATAAGCATAGCTGATGCTTTTTTACTTGGATTAATTAAAGCAGCAAGTCCAGACTTTAGTGCGTTAGCTCCTTCAGAGGCATTAATTCCTCCTTCTTTCATAGCAGTTAAGAAGAAGGCAAGATCTTCTACATCTCCACCAAGCTGTTTAATTACTGGACCAGCTTTTGGAATTGCGATTGTTAAATCTTCAATTGATACGACTGTTTGGTTTTCAACTGCGTTTAAGAAATTTATTTTACTTGCAAGTTGATCAGCAGAAACTCCAAATGCATTTGTTAACGAGATAGTCGTTTCTAGTGCTTGTTCTTGTTCTACTCCGCCAAGGACTGCAAGCCTAGTTGCTTCAGATATTTGAGCAGTAAGTTCTGCTCCAGTTTTACCCATTGCTGCTGCATCAGCAGCCATTTTCATTGTATCTGTAAGAGCAACACCGTATTTAGTAAAGCTCTTTGCAAGCATTTCTATTTCTTTTATAGCTTTTTCAGTTTCTCCAGAAGTTGTAAATATGTCACCATATACACGTTTAAATCTAATTGCCTGTTCTTCCATATCCATAAATGTTTTAGAGGCAATGCTGCCAATATACATTAGTGGAACACTGAAACCAACCATAAGCTGACGACCAGCCCATTGAGTATTCTTACCAAAGTTAAGAAGTGATGTTGATCCTTGCTTAACTAATTGATTAAATATTGCTTGTTTTTGAGATGCTACAGCTGCTTTATTTCCATAGTCATTCATATTCAGTGTTGTAGGCGTAATAGACATTGCCTTTGTTGCACCAGACGCATCACGACCCATCTTGATAAATTGGGTCTGCATCTTTCTTACACGTTCTTCTGCAACCTTACCGATTGTGTCAAATTCTGCTTTAAATAGTTTACCGAATGATTTTGATGATGCCCCTGCATAACGGAAATACTCACGCATAGAGAGTTTGTTGTTCTCCAGTGCGTGAGTAAATGACTCCGTAGATGTTCTGACTAATCCCATTTGTGCATGGAATTGACCAGTTGCATTTATAGAATTAAGAAGATTTTGTTGTAATCCCTTTTGTGCTGCAGCACTTGCTGCACTATTTTTTGCTATAGATGCATGAAATGTTGCTAGTTGACGTTGAAGTGCTTTTAGTTCAGCTAATGCTGCTGACGAATCAATGTGTATGCCAATATTAGCATTTACATCAGCCATCAGTTACACCTCTTTTATTTAGTTATTTGCAAGTACTGTATTAAGCAAAGCGTTTGCATCTGAAAGTTTAACTCCAGAAGCTGCTTCAATAATGTTATATACAGTTGGTAAATCTAGAACTTCTTCTAATGCAGCAATGTCCTCTGCTAGTTCTGGCTTGTATTGCTTCATAGCAATCTGCACACATTCAACAAGAATGTTCATTGACTTCTCGTTGTTGTCTGCTACAGCTGCCACCTGTTCAAACTTACTCATAAACGGACGGAGCAAAGAAATCTTAAGTGGACGTACCTTAATCTTTGTACCATCAATCAGAGTTAGTTCTGTACCCTCTTGTGTATTTGCCATTTTTTATTCCTCCTATATAGGCTTAGTCAATTATAGCATAAAACGCTGCTCAGGTTAGGTTTTCGTAATCTAATCCCATGCCAATTCCAAAGCCAGCTTTTTGTGCGTTTACTCCTTGAAGTGATAAAACATCATTAGAGTCTCCAGTTTGTCCACCACTAAAGACTCTTGCTTTCATGTCTTCCCACTCTTTTTGTCCTCTGTCTTTTCCGCTTTCTGCGTCAAGGTCAACACCTTGCATAGCAGCAAGAAATTTCTTTTCTGAATAGTCTAGATCTCTTACTGCTTCTAACGTAATCATTAGTTCTGACATAGATAGAGATCTTTCTAGTTCTTCGTAATCTTTCCATATACCCAGCAAAAATACTTCAGACTCTAGTTTAGCTAAGTCTAATGTATCCCAGGTTTCCCCACTTTTTTCTGCTTGGTTCTTTACAGGTTCTTCAGATTTTTTATTTATCTTAATCCCAGCAGATATGTCTAGTACCTTATATATTGTTGGCATGTCAACATTGTCTTCTACATCTTCTACTGTTTTAGATATCTCAGGACAATATTGTTTCATGCAAACTCTTACACATTCTACAAGGGTACCAATAGCCTCATCATCATTTTTGGCATTTTTAATATCATCAAATGCCACCATGAACTCTCTAAGATACTTGATCTTAAGTGGAGATATTTCTAGCTCTGTCCCATTAAATAAATGAACATTTTCAGTCTTATATACTTTAGTTGCCATTGAACTTCTATTCTACCATAAAACAGAAAAGCCCACCTCCGAAGAGATGGGCCATGCTGCTTGCTTAAGAATTAAGACAATGAGTCTCCGAAGGTACGATCAACGATCTTACCATATGAGCCAGATGCATCCTCTGGAAGTAGACGGAATGAAACTTCAAACATTGAAGCTTCGTCACGCTTTGCAGAAACTGTTACGTTCTCGATTGACAAGGCACGGTATGCTGTGTAAACACGCTCTACATCTGCAGATGTGACACAATCACCTGTTCCTGGTCCGACAGCAACAATTCCACGCTCTACTGGACATTCGCCAAGTTCACCTGCAGAAAGGTTTAATACCCGTCCTGTGTGGCTTAGCTTTGTTCCAGTTAGCTGATCGTCGTTAAAAGCAAGTGCTAGTAACAAGTTTTCAAGTGTAGCTTCAGCAAAGGCTGTTGCAAGGTTAACTTGCATTCCTTGCTTGTAAAGCTTAGCAACGTCAAGAATCTGGTCAACTTGAACTTCACCGAAGTCAGGTTGGAACTGCATTTCAAGACCGTTCATTGTGTAACCAACATTAGTGTAAGCTGCATCATTTGAGAGGGTCTCTCTAAATGATACTTCGGTGCTAAACTCTTCTAGTGTTGATGGGGTCAAAGTTGTGTCTGCAACGAATAGTGCAGCTGCTCCAACGATGATATTTGTTGAACTTCCACGGCTATATGACATGGTTACCTCTTTCTTATTCTAGATGAATAGATATTAAATTGTTTGGCGTTTGTTTCCTCATGATAATTATAACAGCATTTTTAAGTATAAAACTCACCAGACTCTTTTAAGAGTCCTCCATTGGTGTGGTAGTCATACTCAATAACTATCTTGTTTACTGCCGAAAGTCTTGCTGATGATAGCTCTAGCAAGTCTCTTGTTTCGTCAATCTGAAAAGCCTTAAATCTATGAAAAAATACATTTTTATTGTCATTTGGTAGATTATCTTTTATCCATTTATTTACATCTTGGGCTGAAGCATCCTCACGGTCAAGGGCTTCTGAGATTACTCTAACCACATCATTTGCAGTTGTTAGGCTGCTTGAATGGATGGTATAAATGAGCTGTTCTCTTTTGTGTCTGTAAAATGATTTTGGTCTGTACCGAGCTAATCTGTCATAAACAATTAGAACTGGGGCAACCTGACCAGGAGCACCCACATAGTTTCCGTATAGCTCTTCTATGTTTGTAGGGGTTACTGGAACTATGGGGTCAAATTGTTCTGCCCCCGTTAAAATACCAAACTCTTCCAGCTGTGCCTGTATATACTTATTGATATACTGTGGTGGAAATCCTGTTTGAGATATTGTAGCCATGTCTTTATTATACCCCAACCCTTGCATTAGCAATCCACTTAAATCCAGTGTCTACGCCTTTTGCTCTTCCCATTCTAGACCCAGCAGCAAAGTTTGCTTTATAAAGAACTGGCTTACTTATATAATCATACAATCCTGAAGCTCTTATAAATGATTGTTTAAAATACCCTAACATGAATTCATCAACAGCTCTTTCAAATGACCCAACAACTTCAGTACCACCTGGGTTCTCAACTGTTACTTCTTTTCTAGTAAATACTGTTTCTCCATTTGCCTCAAACACAAGAACATCAGATTTAACTGGAGCAATCTTTACTGGAATTCCCTGCTCCATTATTCTTGCTTTATCATAAAAGGGGGTGTTAGAGTTTCTTGAAAATGATTGTGATTGTGTAAACTTTGATTTAAAGCTAAGTCCTAAATTACTTACTGTATAGTTCAAGTCATATAATCTTGCCTCTGGGCTACCAGTTTGCATCCACTCATAAATATGGTGCATTGCTCTTGGATTAGATCTAGCACTTGCGTCAATGTAATCATATAAGGCAGTCAATACTCCATGACCTAGGTTATTTAAGAATACAGATTTTCCTTTTTGAACTCCGTCTAAAAATCCAAAAGAATAATTAACTATGTTGTTCATTTGTTTTGTAAAGCTTTTAGTGTTTGTAGAAATTTTCATTAGTCACCAACGCTTTGGTTTTCAGTCCTACGCCACAGCATCTTAAAAAATTCAACATCTCCAAATGGTCCACTAAATGGATCAAAGGTTCCTAGTTCATAGATAGTTCCACGACCTGCTCTTGGCCCAGCACTTTCGGTATAAATAAGATTATCATGAATATCTCTAATATTAGTAATCAATATATTGGTTGCAGCATTTAGAGTATTTGTAGATGATGTTCTTATATCAGACTTGCTTCGAGCAATCAGCTTATTTTCATACTGAAGGAATACTTCTGGTCTAATATCTTCAGTACCGTTTCCCCCAACGGAAGTTGCGTTACACACAATTGTTCTATCAAATACCCACTCTTTGTTTGCTTGACCATAGTCGTTTTGAGTTATGATTGGATAATAAATATCAGCTCTCATAGGGTACATGAAGTCATTTTCTTCACATACTAACATTATAAAATCCCAGGACGAGTTATTGAGGTTTTGTATTTATCTAAAATCTTATCAACTAATAGGTTTCCAGTACCATCCATTAATCGTTTATCGTACTCAATCTTAAACTGATCTGTCTCATATCGCTTTACGGATCTCTTGTAATAGTCTAGCTTTCCACACTTAATATCTTCAATAAGAATCTTTGTTGCATCTTGGATATCGTATGGTACTACTTTGTATCCTGTTTCTAGTTGGAATATATAATCTGTACCCTCGGCAAAACCAACTCCAGCAGAAATGGTTTGAACTAGTCCGCTATCTTCTGTATCAAAAACATTGTATGAGTCTGATGGTGCTAATGGAATTCTCGCAGGTTTTCTTTCTGCACGATTTATTTCACCTTCGTCTAGTACTGGATCTTTTGTAATTGATGTTCTATCTTTTGTAATTACATAATTAAATGATCCAAGAGCTGCTGGTGATTCTGATAAGTCATATACTAATACCGTATTCTCGTACACCTTTAAAAGTTTTTCTGTTTTTTTCCAAAGTGGCATATAGTCAGTACCCTGACCAACAACCTCTAGGTATGTTCTATTATAATAGAATCCACCAGTTACTGAGTCGATAATAAGTCTGGCTAAATTTTCATATTCTTTATACTGAGCAATTTCTGTAGCTGTGGTTCCAAGTGTTTCTGGGTCAACGTATGGTCTTTGAATATCTAAATTATCCTCTACAACAACATCTCCATAAACTATCTCAGCTCCAGAATCGGTTAGGTCTTCATAAATTGTAAGGGCATAGGATTTATCATACTTTGTAAAATCTCCAGTAAGGGAATAAGTAACTAAAGACCCAGATGTAGATGTGATAGATTCTTCAAGCTCTGTTTGCTCAGACATATCTCTAATGACCAGAATGTAGTCTGTAAGGCTATCTGGAACGGTATAGGTTATAGATAGTGGATATGGAGCTTTACGTAATAGTTGCATTATTTACCATAGTAACTTGCTACCTCTTCAGGAGATGCAACACGCACAGCCTTATGGGTAGACATAACTTTTGCTTGATCTTTAGACACAATATTGTATCCAATCTTGAGGTTTCCAATTTCAGACCAATGTATATTTCTTTTTGAGTATAGGGCTACTTTATCGTATTCTTCTTTAATGTTTTCTGTTATAACACTAGATGGAGTAAATTCTTCAATTGTTGATAATATATCAACTTTCTTTTTTGCATCCCCCAAAGGAATACCGTTAGTTTTAGCATACGACTTTAATTCAAAAACTGTTTTACTTAACAAATTATCAATGTTCAAGGCATTCCCTCCTGACTAAATTATACCAGAGTATGAAGAAGGGGGAGCAGATGTGACTCTACTCCCCCTCTAAGTTGACTACAGATTATGAATCTGAAATGTCATGGTATGCAACTGCATCTAGTTCTTCCCATTGAATACCAAAGCGGACGAATACTGTG
>Ga0208597_1000588_pt1 | contig 14377 bp, 3 predicted proteins | sample LakMenEpi05May12_FD_150673 | JGI IMG/M metagenome (GOLD analysis project Ga0208597, IMG submission 150673) | Freshwater microbial communities from Lake Mendota, WI - 05MAY2012 deep hole epilimnion (SPAdes) | ecosystem: Environmental > Aquatic > Freshwater > Lake > Epilimnion/Euphotic zone ...
CACGGTGCTGCCGTCGATCCGAGCGGTCGCGGAGGAGTTACTATTTCCCACGGTAAGGCTGGTCATGCTGGCGGTGCCGCCGGTCGCGACGAAGCCCGAGTTGGAGGGCGCGTTACCGCCAAGGCCGGGATTTGAGGTGCGACCGATGGTAAAGGTGGTGGTGGTGAAAGATCCGTCGGTCACCTTAATCAGCGACCCGTCTGCTCCCCCCGTGATACGGATGCCGCCATTGAAGTTCGCGCCGCCGGACTGAAGTTCGAAGGAGCTGTTGCCGCCGCTGTTGCCGTAGGTTCCGAGCGTAGAGGTGGTAATGGTCGGGCCGTTGATGATGTTTTTTCCGCCGCTTACGGTCGCCGAGGCGGAGAGTTCGGTGGTGGATGTTGTTGCTGAGCCACCCAGGGTGAGCGTTCCGTTTCCATTGTTGATCAGCTTCAGCGACGTGGATGCAGGGAGTTTGTTGATATTGACGGAGCCCGCGCCGGGGAAGTTTACGGTGGTGGTGCCGCTGGTTGCTTGAAACTGGGCGTTGATGGTCAGGCTGCGGCCGGAGGCGACGCTATAGCTGCTGGTGGAGCTTCCTGTTGGCCTGAGGATACCCAAGCCGCCAATGGTCAGGTTCATGGTTGCCGCACTCATATCGATGCCGCTAGTGCCGAGGGTGAGCGCCTTGCCGCTGCTGACACCGAAACCCACATTACTGACCGGGTTGGCGATCCGAATGCCAGCAAAGGTCGTGCTCGATACATTGGGTAATGCGGATTGGTCGGCCGTCGCCACAGTTGAGTCCCAGACCGCGACATCGGAAGTTCCGGGAATCACGCCGCCGACCCAAGAGTTGACGTCAAGCAGTCCTGTAGCGTTTGTGTCATTTTTGAAAATATCCACCGCGAGGGCATTGGAGAGTGTGAGGAATGCGGCGCCTAGGGCCGTGGAGAGGATGGATGTCTTGGCGAAGATGGAGTTTGTTCTTGGTTTCATAGGATTGGTGTGGGTCTTATTTGGGTTGGATAGGTTTGAATTGATTATAGGAAATTAGGGAAATCATGGATCGTGGGCAATCACCCGTATGGGTAGTAAAATGGCTGGAGAATGTTTCAGCGCATTGACCGAGCCGATGAAGCAAGTGCCGGTTTGGGCCAGTGCGGAAGTGGCGAGAAAAATGAGCAGCCAAAGAAACCTCACGGCTGTACCTCCTCGCTGATGCTCACGCTCACATCGTCTACAAACTGCGCCGGAAACCAATCTCGCACTGACACTCCTCGGAGACGAAACGCCGCGATTCCAATCACCAGCACTCGAGCCTTCGGTGGGACTTGTAGCGTTAGTTCCACTGGCTCCCAAGTCGAAGGATCGTGGTCCACCGAAGCCATAGAGCGAGCGTAGGCCAGCGTAGCACCTTCGACATGGCGTTGCTCCCACAACTCCTTGCCATCCGCATTCGTTCCAGCCCCGGCAACCGCTGCGACATGAAAGCTTGCCTCTTTTTCCGTATCAGCATTAAACCACGCTCGGATCTTGACCGTGCGCGTCCCGTTGCCCGGCAGCGCCAATACTTGATACAGATCTGAGCCTGACCATTTGCTGCCGACATGATTTCCCTCAGTTGAGGCTGCTAGAAAGCGCAGCATGCGCGTGCCTTCGAGAGGGATGACCTTGCCGTGACGTTCCACGACTTCGTGCGGGTCTGCGGACCATTGGTCTGGATGCTCCGGCAGACCATTAATCTCAATGTGTGAGCCAGATTCAAAACCCGCATCCACGAGCGGCAGTTCCTGCATACGCGTTTGCCGAGGCGTAGCATAAGCCCATACCACACTCACCGTTGATATACCAATGATCAGGCCCGCCGCCGCTGCGGTGAAAGGCCTCAACCAAAACTTGCGTGAAGTAGCAGCTGGTGATGACGCATCATCCATTCGAACATCCGCCGCTGAAGTGAGCGCTGTATCCAGATTCATCAAATCGAGATAGCGTCCCCGCAATTCACGGTCATCACGCATCAGTGCAGCGAGTGCGGAAAGCTCATCGGGCGAGGCCACGCCGTCAGCGCAGCGATGCAAGAGTTCATCGTCGTAGTTCATAAAGATTCGTGGTTAAAAATTTCCCGTCGTACGCAGTCCAGCAATGCCTGCCGGATGCGGTGCAGCACTTTGTAAAGTGACATCGGAGTCTGCCCCCGCTCGCCCGCCAGGTCGCCCATATTCGCCCGTGGCGCGTAGGCGCGAAGCACGAGATCGCGTTGCTGCGTGGTGAGTTTTTGCAAGCAAGTTTCTAGTGCCTCGCGCTGTATGTCATGGCGGCCCGCGGCAAGTGCCGCCTCATCCGCCAACTGCGAAAGCAGGGCATCATCGAACACATGCCGATCCCGTGCTCTGTCGCGCAAAAACGCCAACACCTCAAGCCGAGCAACCCCAAACGCCCATTTGCGAAAATCCCGCGTTCCGTCAAATTTCGCAAACTTCTGCCAAAGAACCACCGCTACCTCCTGTGTTACTTCATCCGCATCTGACTTTGTAGGCAGTAGCGCGCGCACGAAGGTTCGCACCGCTGCTTCGTGCTCAGCGAATAGGCGGAGAAATTGATGATGATGTGAGTCGTCTGGAGTGGGCATTGGGGTTTTCACATGCTATCTCCAAAACTCCCGGACTTTTGCCGAGAAAAAAATCAATACGCTACTTTTAGGCGGATGAATCGCTGTTTGCTGCCCGCTGCGACGCTCGCACGCACCGTTTGCACTGCACCGTTGTCGTTCATGGTTTGTTCACTAACTCCTGCATTGCTCCAATTTGTTAGATCGTTACTCCACTCGACGGTGTAATTGATGTCGGTGGCGGATTTATTTTTGGTGTAGGTGAAATCTAACACATTTCCGTTTTTGGCGATCGTTGTGAGAGATCGGGAATTTGTGAGAGGATTTTGGGCAGTGGCGTATTCTAACAGATTGTTTTCACCATCGTTGTTGGGGTCTGTGAGGTCGTTGTTGGCGATGCTACCGAAGTGAGTGAATCGCCATGATTGCAAGGGGCTGGCGATCGAGAGAGTGATGTCGTTGCCATCACCTCCTATGTAACTGATGATCCAGTAGTAGCCGCTGGCGGTGAAAAGGCTCGCTTCAGGTTTGCCAGAAAAGATGCCACTCACCGCTCCGCTGCTGGTTTTGTTGAGTATGGTAAATGTGCTTCCTGTGCTGAGGCCGGGCTCGGCTGCGATGTCGAGATTTCCTGCTAGGGTGACGCTGCCGCCGACGGTGAGGGTGTCGTTCGGTTGCACTTCGTAGCGTCCGCCGCTAGCGATGATGACATTTTCTGTGGTGAGGGGGGTGCCGATTGCGGATAGGGTTCCGTTGTTTGCGATGATGGCACTTGTTAGGCTGCCGCTGAGGGCGAGTTTTCCGGCATCAATGGTGGTCGCACCAGTATAGGTGTTTGCGGCGGATAGGGTGAGGGTGCCAGCGCCGATCTTGGCGAGGCCGCCGCTGCCGCCTGCGGTGAGCATTTTCACTGCGATGCCGATGTTGCGACTGTTGGTGTCGATGATGGCTCCGCCGGACTGCACGTAGGTGGCTTGGGCTGGGTTCGTGCCGTTTGCGCCATCGCCGTAGAGAGTGATGAAATGCGGGTTGTCTGAGCCGATGGCGCGTAGGGTGCCGCCGTTCCAGATCATGTGGGCATCGTTGTTGCTATCGGGGCCGATGGCGTTGAGATCGCGGTTGGCGATTCGCAGGGAAGGGGTTTCGAGCGTGCCGCCGTTGAGTTCGAGTTGGAAAGTCGCGGCAGTGTTCACCGAGCCATCGACTCCGTTGGTGGCGGTGACGATGCCGCCGCTGATGGCGAGGCGCCCCCAGTCGGCACTCGCGGCGTTGCTGATGATGCGGTTTGCGGAAAACGTGCCGCCGGTGATGGCGAGGTTGGCACGACCGATCGCTACGTCGCCTGAAAGAGTGATGGCAGAGTTCATGGTGAGCGTGGGATTGCTGGCATAGGCGCCGCCATTGTTGGCATTGGCTTGCACGGTGAGTGTGCTGGCATTGAGGCTGCCGTTAGAGAAACTCGTCGCGGGGAAGTTGATGCCTGCTGTGCCTACATTGACTGCCCCCGCAGTGACCGTGTTGAGTGTGATGGCTCCGCCAATGGTGGTGAAGTGGGCGTTGTTCGCAGCAGAATTGTTCCAAATGGAGGTGTTCCAGTTGGCATCGGCGGTGTTCCAGAGGGATGTTCCGGCACTGTTGTTCCAGAAAAATTCCGTGCTGGGTGCGGAGACAACGGAGATGTTGAGGCTGTCGTAAATGCCGAATGAACCGTAAGCCTCAAAGGATACGTAGCCATCGGACGAGGCCATTTGTGAGAGCGTGTGGGTTGCGGCAAGTGTGCTGTTCACATAGAGCTTGGCCACGGAGCCATTGCCATTGAATGGCGAGCCGTTGCCCGATGTGTCGGACAGGATCACAGCAATCGTCGAGCCTGCCGCTGACCAAGAAACGGCACTGCCGATGTTAGCGCCCGATGCGAATTGCTGCGTGCCGCCGTTGTGGCGGAATAGGCTGCTAAACTTGTTTGCCGCATTGTTCACAAATGCATTCTGCGCGCTGCCGATGGCGAAACTTGTCCAGTTCGTCGAGTTTGAAGAGTCGATAATTTTCACATCGAACTGCACCTTCAGCGGTTTGTTGAGCCCGTTCGCTTCTTCGGCAAAGTTGTGATTCAGGCTCGCGTAAAGATCGGCTGACGTTCCACCGTTCCAGCCAGCGAGAAGCATCTCACTACCGTTGCCGTGCTGGATTTGCCAATCCTGACTGTGGCCCGTGACGGTGTAGGTGGTGGTGGCGAGAAGGCCCTGTTGGTCGGCGGCGAGCGTGGAGTTAAAGACACTCACACCGTTGCTGGTGGAGTTGAAATTGTCCGAAAGCAACAAGTCGCTCGCGAGCGGAACGGTGACGCCGGCGAGCTGTGTCGCGTTGAGAGCGGTGGAGAAAAATTGCGCGTCATCGAGCGAACCTTGAAACATCGGCATGGTGCTGCCCTCGGAGCGAGCGAGGTAATTGTGTTGCGTGCCAGTGGTGGTATTTGCGGCGAGAAGCTGATCCGGCGTGATGGAGATGAATCCCGTGGATACGGCGATGCCATTGATGAATAAGATGCCGTTCGTACCATTGAGCGCGACAGCGACGTGCGACCACTCGCCCACGGGCAATGCGGCGGTACTGAGCGTCTGCTCAGCGCCACCATTAGCGATCGAAAATTTCGCCAATCCCGAGGCATCGGACGCGGTGAATGACATGCGCCGAGTTGTGCTCGTGCCGAGCCAGAGCACAGCTTGATTTGCGGCACCGCCCGCTGGTTTGACCCATGCGGCAAAGGTGAATGCACGGCTGTCGGCGACGCTGCGATCCAGTGCGATGTATTGATTGCTGCCGTTAAAACTGAGAAAGCCTCTGCGTTTCCAATCCGTGGATGTCCACGTGGGCGAGCCGATGGGAAATGCATCGCTGATGCCGAATTGGTCCAGTGCGCGGGAGTCGTGCGCGGCGGAAAAATGATAGGACGCGTAATGACCAGCAGGCGTAGCGGTAGTGAAATTATCAGGGATGCCGACGAATGGCAGGTGGCCAAAGGTGATGCCGCCAGAGATCGACTTGTTACCCATGTAGTCGCCATCGACGATGGCGTTGCCGCTGAGCGTGCCGCCACCTTGGTGCCATGCGCTGCCCTTGGCGACGGCGGTGTCTTGGAGATTTCCTTCAACTGTCGCGTGCTCACGAACTCGGGCATTTCCCGAGATCGTGCCGCTGTCCACAATCGCCCAATCGCGCACGCGAGCAAAGTCCGTGACTGTGCCACCGCGCACCCACGCGTGTCCACTGATGACTGCATTGCTATTCACAGTCCCGCCGGAGACAACCGCGTAATCTTCGATCCGCGCATTGCCGCTCACAGAGCCGCCAGTCACTCGTGCATTCGGTCCGATATAAACGCTAGCTGGCACCGCGACGGAACGATAGCCGCCGCCGTTCGAGTGCTGCGTCAGTCCAGTCGTTGCGCCATTATTTCGCTCCAGCGGAGTCGCTCCCGTGACTTGAATTTGATAGTGAAAACGTGAGCGCGAGGGATGAGAGCGAAACGGTTCGCTCGCCTCATTGTGCCCCCCATTGGCATACCAGTCAGGCGTTCCAGCCACCGCGAGGTAGAGTTTGTTTTCGTTCGCCGCGAGGGTGATCGAGCTGCTGCCATTGCTCCACAGCGGCGTGTATCGCTCCACGCCTGTATCGCTCACCGCCACGAACGATGCTCGCCAATCCGCGCCACGCGCCGAGTCGGCGAGGCCTTGCAAATTCACCGTCACCAAGCGCCCCGCGCCAGTACCCGTGGGGATTAACTCGTGCATCGCATAGGCACCTTGTGCTGGCGCTTTTTGCGGCGGCACACGCCACCATCCTGGCTCATCTGCACGCTGGATGAGGTCGGTGAAAAGATGGCGCGCATTGCGAGTCGGGTCCTGCGTATTTAGCTCCGCATTCATCGCCGCTTGGTTAGAGAAATCCCAGGTCGCACAACGTCTTGCGTAATAACCCGAGATGTCCTTGAGCGAAGTAGTCGGCGTGAGGCGGTCGAGGGTCGTTGCCCAAAATTCCCATTGCAGACCTTCCTGCCACAGGCGCTTGGTCATGTCGTTAGAGAGGTCGGGCAGGTTGTCAGGGTTATCGTCTATGTAATAAAGGAAAGGCCAGGTGAGGTAATAGTTGCGGCCCGACGAGATCATGAAATGCCCGTCACGCACACCGAGAGCCTCGATGCCTGCACTGTTAGGGAAGATGTTTTGATAGTGCTTCAGCCAGCGCGCACGTCCGTAGTTCGCATGGGTTTCCCACTGACCCGAGTAGTTCCCGTTGTTATTGTGATGCTGGAAGACGTGCATCAACTCGTGTGGAATGACCCAACTCGGCGGGTCGGCTTGCAGACCGCTTGGCTCGATGTTCATGTAGCCAAATCCACCGCCCGTGCTGCTCATCCAGAAGCCATCGTGAATGCACAGGAAATTCGTTTTGTATTTGTTGCCGTTCGGCGAGTGAGTGGACTCACTGACCTCGCGGTAGCCCATGATTTTTACAAAAACCTGCCACGCTTCCTCGGCATTGCGCAACGCCCCGCGGGCGGTCGTCGCGTTTACTCCTTGCGCGGCACGAGCGGCACTCCAGAGAAAACGAAAATGCTTCGACTCCATCTCATTGTCGCTGCTGAACTCGCTGTTGGTGAGATACACATCGCCCGGTAGATCGCCAACGCGCAGGTAATCAATTGCAAAAGCCTGACCCGTAGTAGCCGACGGCTCGATGCGCAAATCGCGCAACGTCGCACGCCACCAAGGCTCAGACCCCACATCAATGCGGTAGGTGTGAAATGCTCCATCCGTCGGCACCAACGCATCTGGGATGACCAACACCCGCGCCGCGTTGAACCCCGTTGTGCCAGTCGTACCATAGGAAATCTTGATGTCGCCCGTATGGCTGGCTGGAACTTGGATGCGAATTTCAAGATAATCATTGAACCCGAGATCGAGGTCAGGACCCGAGAAATTCGAGCGGATCACCCGCGGCGAAGTTCCATTCGTCGTGCCAGAAAGCTGCCCGCCGTTCACCGTTGCACCAGTCACCTGACTCGTCGTCCAGCTTTCAAGGTTGCCATTCGTATTCCATTCGACGGCGTAAGTGCCCGTGAGCGCTGGCCCACTCGGATCTACCGTGATCGGTAAAGCATTCGCACGAAGCGCAAAAATGCAGTTGATAATCAATGGGAGAAAAAGGTATTTCATTGGCTTTATGATGGGAGGGAAATAAGGGAATCAAGGAGTAGGGTGAAATTTTTCATGGTTTTGTAACTTTCAATCGCATGAAGCGGCGTATGGTTCCGGAACTCACGCTGGCTTTGATGGTTTGGACAGTGCCGTTGTCAGTGAGGATTGAAGAGGAGATGCCATTACTACTCCAAGATGTGAAATTTTCACTCCACTCGACGGAGTAACTGATGTCGGTAGCGGATTTGTTTTTGGTGTAGGTGAAATCGAACACATTTCCATTTTTTGCCAATGTTGTTAGAGAGAGGCTGTTAGCATGGGGGTTTTGGCCGGTGGCGTATTCTAATAGATTCGCTTCGCCGTCGTTGTTGCTGTCTGTTAGATCGTTGTTGTTGGTGCTGCCGAAATGGAGTTGTCGCCATTGTTCGATGGGTGACATGCCTGGAATGGTGAGCGTGATATCATTACCATCACCTCCGGTGTAGCTGATCGTCCAGTTGTAGCCGCTTGCTGTAAAAGTGCTGCCTTGCGGTTTGCCTGTAAATGTGCCGATGATCGCACCAGTGCTGGTTTTGTTAAGGATGGTGTAGGTGCTTCCCGGAGATAGACCGGGGGCTGCCATGATGTCGAGATTTCCTGTTAGGGTGACACTGCCGCCGATGCTTATGGTGTCTAAGTTCGGTCGGAGTTCGAGTCTTGCTCCGCTATGGAGAGAAAGATTTCCTGTCGTCAATGGCGCATTGTTTGGCACGAGTGTACTATTGTTCACCGTGATGTTGCTCGTGAAACTTCCACTCACAACCAAGCGACCGCTGCTCAGCGTGGTGGCTCCCGTGTATGTATTGACGCCAGAGAGAGTCCATGTACCCGTGCCATTCTTGGCAACGCTCACAACGTTTGTCACATTGTTGTCGGCGATGTTTCCACTGATGGTTCCTGTAGCCGTTCCACCGATTTGCAAGGTGCGTGCTCCCGTGCTCGGCGAGGTTGTGATGTTTCCTGCGAGTGTCAAACTGCCGCCATCGCTGACGATTTGCGAATTGCCTGCACCTGTGGTTAACATCAGTGTGCCGGAAATGGTGTTGTCGCCACTGACATTGCGCAAGGCTCCACCTGCTTGGGCTCCACTGGTCAACACCGTGGTTGTAGTGGGAAGTGTGATGTTAGAGCCCGCTCCATCGAGTTCAAGTCGGCCAATTCCGGAGGTGGAAAAGATCGATTTTGTCGGACCTCCTAATGCGTCCGCTTGGGAAATGCGGAGCACGCCCGCATTGACATTGACGCTACCGGTGAAGGTGTTAGTCGCAGTCAATTCCAGTGTGCCTGCACCCAGTTTCGTGAGTGCTCCAGTAGTCTGATTGAGAACTTCTGATACCTCAAACGTATGCGCGGCATCCGCAACATCGAAGCTCAAGGTTTTGGTCGGAGTAAATGTCACCGTGCGTCCGAGATCCGCGAGGCTGGTGAGTGAATTACCCAAGATGCGCAAGGATCCGCCATTAAACACGAGAGATGATGTGGGATCTCCTAACTGATTTCCCGCACTGATGGCTACTGTGCCCGCATTCAATGTTGTGGGTCCGGTGTAAGTGTTTGGCTGCGTGAGAGTCAGAATGCCGCTACCATTTTTTATCAGGCCTCCTGTTTCCTGATTTAATACGATATCGGCTACAAAAGTATGCGTGGCCGATGCCACATCGAGCGTCACCGTTTTGTTAGGGGCAAATGTCACAGTCCTGCCCATCGCGCTGATGCTTGGCAAAAGATTGCTATTGATGCGCAACGCACCACCATCGAGCAACAAGGGTGCCGATGGCGCTCCGAAGTTTTCCGCGCGACTGATGGCAGTCACACCTGCTTGCAGCACCGTGGGTCCTGTGTAGGTGTTGATGCCACTGAAAGTGAGAAGGCTCCATGCGTCAGTTCGCTTAATGCCGCCAGCACCGCTGATGACTCCCGTAAAATGGAAATTGCCCGTGTTCGTTCCTTGTATCGTGATATCCGAACCTAACACCAAATCATTTGCCACATTCACGGTGACGTTCGAAGAAAATGCACCTAACTGAATAAAGGGAGCATTTTCTCCATTTTCGCCAATCGCCCCATTGACTTGGAAATGCAGTGCTCCACCTGTCACGTTGACGTTCACACTGCCGCTGCCTGTGCCTTTGAGTCGCAGCGAATTCAATGCGAAATTGCCCACGAGATCATTGGTCACGGCGGTCGTTCCCGTAGCGAGAGTTTGATTAGAGAAAATTTCCAGAGCCAATCCCGCACTGCCCACTGGCACGACTGCGGTGTTCCAGTTCCCTCCAGAACTCCATGATCCTCCGGCCACGTTTTGAAAAATAAACACCGGTGTGGAGCTGGTATCGGTGGGAATCGATCCGCCATGAAACTCTGCCAAATTAATCACGCCATCGCCATCAGGATCGGCATTGTCCGCGGCATTTCCTGTGCTTGCATTGGTGCTGAAGTGTGTGAAACGCCATTGCTGTATGGCGGAAAGCGGAGTCCATACCAGATTCGCGGAGGTAGTATTTTGCGAAATCGAAAAGGTGCCGTAGCCGCTCACAGGGCGACCTGCGATGTCGGTGCTCACTGTTCCAAGCGTGAAGTTTCCTGTGCGGGATGCCGCAGTCACAATGGGGAAGGTGCGTGATATATTCCAAAATGTGTTAGAAAAATCAGCGTTAGATTCGAGCAGAACATCGACTACGGCTCCCGTGCTTACAGTTGCCGTACTGGCAATGGCTTGGCCCGCGGCTAACGCGTTTTCGGGGATGCTCATTTTGATGCGTGAACTAGCGCCGAAGCTCAAGTTGCCGCCGAAATTCACCGCTCCCTTCAATGCTAAATGACCATTCACTGTTGTGTCCGGTGTCACGGTGCCACTGCCTCCAAAGGTTGCACTGCTGGCGACTGTCACAGTTCCGCCTGCGCCAATGCTGCCCGTCATCAATAATGTTCCAGCACTGACTGTGGTATTGCCGCTATAACTATTCGTGCCACCGATGGTCCAATTACCGCTGCCTAACTTCGTTAGATTGGTGATGTTTGTAGCACTATTGTTGACGATAGCACCTGCGGCAATGCCTGTACCTGTGCCACTCAAGGTGAGTGTTTTGTCGCCAGCTCCTGTCGCGGTGAAGGCGCTGAGTAAGGTGAAAAGTCCCGTGCCATTTTGTTCGATCGTCGCGCCACCTGTGGTTCCCGCGAGATTGATTACCCGATCCGTTTTCAGGGTTGGTCCGATGAATCGTAGCGTCGCCGTTGTGCCGGAATTTCCCATCGAAATGGTGCCATTTGCGACCGTAGTTGGAGCTCCTAGGCCACTGGCGTTGAGCGCCACATCTTCATCGCCAGGGTCGCCGACGAGACTGCTGATACTTTCGACTTCGGTCACACCACCATTCAATAATGTTTGGCCTGTGTAGGTGTTGTCGCCTAACAGCGAGACTACACCTGTGCCGCTGTTGCTTCGTGTTACGCGCGATGGTCCAGATAGGGACCCGCTCACCATTGTGGCGCCGTTGCCTTGAATCACAAATTGATCGGTCGTGCTGTTCGTCGAAAGCGCGATCTCACCACTCAATGTTAACGTGTCGGCATCGCAGCCTACGCGTGTCACTCCACTGACCGATATCGCGGAAAGATCGCCGGACCATTCGTTGTTGCCGCTCACACTGCGCAGCGCTCCATTTGTTGGCCCACCGCCGGTCAATGTGGCACGTGCGCCACTTACCTTGATCCCACCTTGCAACTCCAATACGGCACCGTTCGCTACGCTGACATCACCGCCACCGAGTGCCGTTGCGTGTCGCAGATTGAGCGCCCCTGCGCTGACCGCAGTGTTCCCGGATTGCGTATTTGCACCGCTCAGCACCAGTGTTCCTGCCCCGCTTTTGGTGATGCCTCCATCTCCATTGATGATGCCACTGATCGTCGTAACGTTCGATGCAATATTCATCGTAGCCGAGCCATCAAGTGTAAGATGATTCGCAATCGAGTGCGCAGCATTGGCTGTTGCTGTGATGTTCGGTGAGGAACCAAGGAAGAATAACGAATCACCACTGAGCGACACCGCTGCATTGCTCAGTTGCAGCCTGTTCGCGATCAGTGTGCCGAGGTTATCCGTACTTGCAATCGCGGCACTATTGTTGAAGACAATCGTCGTCGCTACTCCCGAAAACGGTGCCTGCGGTGCCCACGTAGCCGTGCTCCAATTTCCGGCACTCGCTGTGGTAAAGGTTGTCGGCGTTGGCCCTGGCGTGACGCTCACTTGTGTTGAGTTACTACTTTCGACACTGCCATTCATCGCCGAAACCACAAAGAAATATGCAGTGCCATTGGTTAATCCAACGTTGGTAAAACTTGGCGCATAGACGGGATCGGCAACGATGGTGTAAGGCCCGCCACTCACCGAAGCACGCTTGACTCGATAATGCGTTGCACCATTCACCGCATTCCATGACAACATGGCACCAGCATCTGTCGGTGTGCCACTTAGGCCTGTAGGTGTTGGCACACTAGCGCTGGGTGTGGCATTCGCTTCGTCAGAGGTATCGCTCTCGAATAACAAATTGCTTGCCGTCACTTGATAAAAATATGTCGTTCCATTCAGCGCGGTGTTGTCCGTGAAATGCGTTGTGGCAATGCCACTTTGCACAACAGAAAATGTCCCACCACTTGTAGTCGCACGTTTCACGGTGTAGCTCGTCGCCCCACTCACGGCGCTCCATGTCAATGCTACGCTAGCATTTCCTGCTACCGCATCTAACGAACTAGGCGGCAATAAAGTCGCAACAGTTACTTCAGTTGAGTTGGCACTCTCACCACCCGCATTCACGGCATTCAAGACGTAGTAGTAGGTTGATCCATCTCTCGCCGCAGTATCCGCCGCATTGGAGCCAAGGATACCCGAAAGAATCGTCGTAAATGGCCCACCGCTCGAAGTCGCACGTTTCAAGTTGTAACTGGCTGCACCTGCTGTCGCATTCCATGTGAGATTGACCAAACCACCTCCAGGCACCGCTGTTAGGCCAATCGGTGTCGCTGTGTCTGTGACAAAGCTCACCGTTTCGGGGGCCCAAGTGCTGCCCGTTGCATTGCTCGCAAATACCCGATAGTAGCGAGTAGAGCCATTGGCGATGCTGCTCAAGTTGCTGCTGAAATTGCCAACACTGCGCGCGCCCAAATTGTTGGATCCTGCCCATGCCGCAGAATTTGTGCCGCCATCGGTGGAACCATGATAGACAATCACCGTGGTGGCCGATCCACCTGTCGAAGCGAGGAAACCATTCATCGTTGCAGAAGTGCTGCCGATGTTCGATGCCGCACGCGTGCTGATCACGGGAGCGAAACCTGCGGCGTTTGGCGTGGTGACACCTGTTCTTACCCACGTGGCGTTGTTGATGTTATCATATGTCGCTTTCACCCAAGCCGCGCTGCGTTTCACCTTGGAAATGCGGAATTCATCCAACGATCCTTTCCACCAACGTGTTGCATTTTCACTACCCAATCGCACCGCCCAGGTCGTTTGCTCTTCACTCCCTGGCGCAGTATCCGTGCCGACTTGGACACCGTCGATGTAAAGTCGAGCCGTGCTGCCATCATGAACAGCGGAAACATAATGCCATTGATTGTCCGCAAGATCCGTGCTGCTGGTGATGTCAATGCCCGCGCTACTGGTCCACCACACTTGGCCATTGCCATTGACGCTGATCCACCAATTCCGAGTGGCGCTGTCCGTTTCTTTCGCCCACAGCGTGCGCCAATTCGTCTTGTCACTGGGTGCCATCTTAAACCATCCACTTAGTTCATAATTGTTTGCGACATTGACATCTGACGAATTCGCGATGATGGCATGTTGTGAGCTGCCATTGTGGAGCAATGCATTCGCGACCTTGCCAGTTGTGACAGTAGCGTTCGATGTCGTGTTCAACGGCGTCGATGTCGAGTCATTGACGTCCGTGGAATTCAGATGCCACACGCCTGTGAAGCCGCCACTCCATGTCGAGCCATTGCTGGTGTATCCTGGAGTCGCCCCAGCATACGCACTAGCGAGGTTGTATTTCTGCGCTAGGTAACCACCGACTAACAATTCTTCATTTGTCGTGAGAGCCCGATCGTAAATGATCACCTCCGCCACATCTCCATCCCATGAGCGGCCTGCGATGCTGCGATCTCGCGAGAGTCGACTCGCCTCGACATTGCCTGCTGTGACGACCGATAATAATTTCCATCCGGAACCCAAAGCTGTGGCCGTTCCATTGACACCCGTGCCATTCAATTTCGTGGTGCCATTGCGCACGTTAGCGCTCGCATAAGTCGGGTCCCACAACATTCCCGCCATGCCGCGATGAAAGTGATAGGTATTGTCATCGCCTAACAGAAATCGCTGAGCCACTGCAGTTTCCTTGACCACCCAAAACACGGTGCGAATGTTCGTCAGCGTGGGGAAGTTCAGGCTGCTTTCTCCATTGATCGGGAAACGCACTACCGGTTTGCCATTCAGTTCATTGGTTTCAAATGTCGGCGCGCCTTGGGCTAATGTCGCATGGCGAGCGTTTGCAGACGAATCCGTCCA
>Ga0208597_1000589_pt1 | contig 14372 bp, 23 predicted proteins | sample LakMenEpi05May12_FD_150673 | JGI IMG/M metagenome (GOLD analysis project Ga0208597, IMG submission 150673) | Freshwater microbial communities from Lake Mendota, WI - 05MAY2012 deep hole epilimnion (SPAdes) | ecosystem: Environmental > Aquatic > Freshwater > Lake > Epilimnion/Euphotic zone ...
TTATTAAAAAGTGAGCGTTTTCAATTATTTGATTCGCTAATTCTTCTGCTTTCCTCTTTGTGATAGTGGTGTACTTTCCGTTATTATCTTCAATGTAAATTGAATTTGAGAAATCGTATAAATCAAGTGAAGTCGTTCCTAGTTGCTGACTTATCGCAGTTCCCGAATCGTATTTTGAAAATTCAAGTAATACTTGGGCGAATTTCAATAAGTCTGCTTTTCTAGTGTAGAACACACTACCAATATCTGTGATATGTGAGTATTTCATATTTTGATAAGACATATAAAAATACACGGTTGTATCGGTGTCATTCTTAATTTTTTGAACTATTTCCCACCCATTTCCTAAAGCACTAGCAGTAGTATAGCTTTTTGCTAATTTGGATGAAACTTCTTTTTGAGAAAAAGAATTAAAAGATATAATTACGGATAATATTAAAATTAAATTTTTCATAGTTTTTTTTTGGTTTTTGTTTATTAATTATTTGTTTAAAATGAAGTTGAAAGCCGATGTGCTTTTTGTCATATTGAAAGTATAAATTTCATCATCGCAATCATCATCTGTAACTCGAATTTTCAAGATGGAACAATTTTTAAAACTGCTTAAAATGTTACTTCCATCAATATCGGACATTATAAAAATTATATCATTATCATCGCCAAGAACACTCTCTTTGTAAAATTTTTGATATTCATTGCCCACCAAAAAAGACATTTCCACAAATGGGGTTTCATCACAGAAATAACCACCTTGCAGGTAAAAAGCTACCGCACCATATACATTCTCTAACTTCAAAAAAGAGCCATTATTAGTTTTCGTGTAGGCTATTCGATATGGTTCATCGAAACCATTGTCAACTCTTTCGTAAGTCCATTGGGAAAAAGAAATAATTGAAATTGATACTGCTAAAATTATTAAGAATAAATTTTTCATTTTAATTTGATTTTTATAGATTATAATTTAAAATAACTTGATGTTCATAATGATTGTTTTTTTACCACGAAGTAGTATTGGTTATACAATAATTAGTGCCTACATAAGCAGACATCCAATCGTTTTCTGATAAGTAAAATGTTTTTACATTTTCAGAACATTGGTTTTTAATATCGACTGAATAATCAGAAGGATTGTCAGAAACAATTGTTCCGCAATTACAGATTTCATCTTTTTTGCAAGATGATAAAAGCGCAGTTAAAACTGCGATTGAAAAGATTACTTTTTTCATTTTATTATTGGTTTATTAGATTACTTTACTTGATTATTTTTCAATAATACACCTACTCGGATTTTCACTTCTCTATACAAGAAATCTTTGTATAAATTCAAATCCAATTTTTCAAAAATCTCTTTATTGTTAATAATTGATTTTGTTCTTTCATCAACAAGATTCATAACCTCTGTAATCACATCCTCTGAAATAACATCAATCAATGCAATTACATCATCGTCAGTTGCTTTTCTTTCAACGAAATTAGTTTGTGGTTCAGAATTAATTTCTTCTTGAACAAATACTTCTAATTCTTTTTCTTCTACGGCAATAGGTTCTGAAATAGTTTCCAATTCTTTTTCTTCTACGACAATAGGTTCTTCAATCACAACCATTTTTGAAGGTTCACTTCGCATTTCTTTTAATTCCTCCAAGAAATTATCCGTAATGGGTGTAGTTTCCATTTTGGGTGCTTCCACAGGTTTTTCTTCTTCATCCTTCATCAACCGAGAAGCCATTGAACAAGTCAATTTTAATTGATTCAAAATAAATCCTGCTTCATTTGACTTAATTCCGAAATCTGAAATAACAATTCCATCAAGGTAAATCTCAATTTCTTTTAATTCTGCTTTATTTTTTGCTGAATTTATTTTCTCTAATTGAGTATTTAGATTTTTCAGACGAACTTCTAATTCCAATTCTTCCTTTTGAATTTGTTCTTCAACTAATCTACGTTCCTGTTTTAATTTTTCTTGTTTTACCTCGTAAACTTCCATTTTCTTTTTTACGATTTTCTCGGCATTTACCAATGGTGTGTAAATTTCTTCCACCCATCTATCTAAACGCTTTCCATAATCAATCAATGGTTGTTTTACTTCTTTTCTTTTTTTCTCAACTGCAATATGCGTTGCTTTAACCACACGCTTCAATTCTACTGCGTTATCATAACTTTGCTTATCATCTTCACTCACGCTAATTGACAAACAATCGTTAATCAATTGTTGCATATTTTCGTGAATAGACAAAATCGCTGATTTATGACTTTGTTCGATAATAGAAATTTCACTTTCTACTTGCTCTGATTTTACTACTTCGTTACTCATTTTTTATTCGGGTTTTATTGTTATTACTGATGGTGTTGTTACCTTGAAAGTACACCAATTTGCATATTTGCATTTAATACATACTTCATAAAATGGCTTCGGCTGAAAGCCTATTTTTAATTGATGTTCAAAATATTTTTTTGCTTTCTCTAAAAATACTTCGTGTTGTTCCAATTCCCAATCTTCAATATCTACATTTATGATTTTTACTTTTCCGACTTCTTTTACATCAAAAACAAAAAATAAAAATGGGGGATTAAATCCATATTTTTTCCAAAATAGAAACTTGTAATGCTTGGCTTGTAACATCGTTCCTTGCTTCTTTGGAAGTGTATCGGTATGCCAACCAAACTCACTCCATTTGTCGTCAAGCAAACCACTATACTTTAAGTCAATAATTACTTTCTTTTCGGGGTTATCATCACCAAATTCAAAATCAATATAATCGCCAATAGATTCCCATTGTGCTAAAATATCAAGTGTACCAATCCATTTTTCATCTGCGAGAACTTTATCACCTGCTGAAAGTAATTTAATTCCAAATCGTTTAATTAATTCGTGAAAAAAAACTGATTGCTCTTTCGCTACCTTGAATTGTGAATCTAATTCACCCTTTTTTGTGTAATCGGGTTTAGGTGCTTCACTCTCGCCTTTTGCCAAAGCACCTGTACATAAATACTCAAAATAATGTCCTAAATTGTTTGATTTAGTTCCACCACCAAATTGATTTAAAATCCATTTATTCGTAAATACTAAACCACATAATTGATTATTCTGATATTTAACCAAGTCCTTGACCAAACTTTGATTGATGTAAGTTTTATCTTTCATTTTCAGATTCTATTTTTTTTTGTTCTTCTGCCCACTCAATAAAATCTTCATAAGTGTAATCTCTCGCATCCATTTCTCTTTTGAACCATTCTACCATATACACGGCATTTTCTTTGTCTTTTCTATCGACAATATATAATTCCAACCTGCCGATGATGTTATTAAATTTAGCAATATCAGAAATATATTTTTCCTTCAAAACAATTTCGTTCCATACATTATCGTAGTTTGAAAACTTAAATACTATATACTTGTTTATCCAATAAAATAAATGGAGAGTTTTAGTAAGATTCATTTGATTAAATTTAAAAAGACACCCCTAATTAAAAGGGATGCCTTTGGTGAATAATTATTTTAATTCATATTGACAAACGAAGGAACTACACGCTTCACTTCTGCTTTATCAAATTCTTCAATAGAATCTAAAATCATTACAGATTCGGATTCTATTTCATAGCGTTCTTCGGGTGATGCGTTGTGTTGAGCAAAGTAAGTCAATGCCTGTGTTACACCAAACGCATTTGTATCGCCCGACTTAATAAAATAATTAAGAATTGATGATTCTTTTTCCTCGCTTATTGAAAGGTGTTTAGATACATTCTTAATTGTTTCAATTGGGTAATTTAATTCCTTGTTCCCCTTCTCAATTAATTCGTGAATTTTAGCACCTAAATATTCTTCTGATGCGTAATATTTAATTGCATCTTTTACTTGGGAACAAACCAATTCATAATTCTTTTGTCGAGTTTCTTCTGACCAATCAATCGTTGTGTATTCTTCCATTTTAGAACCCAAGTGCGTTTTTTGGAAAGCATCGTTTTTGAATATCATTCCATTACGACAAGCCAATACAACTGCTCTCGGTGAAATAGAGAATTTACCATTTCCTGTTTCAGAATTACTAATGACAAATCCCGAAATAATTCCGTTACCACCTGTACTTCCATCGGGAACTCGGTAATTCTTTAAAATATCGGGCGCATCCATTTCAATATCGGGGCAAACGAAACGCATATAAAATTTCGTGTCTGTGATGTCGCCACTTTCAATTTGAACATTGATACCACTTTCACGAATTGCATCGAGTGTAGCCAACATAACATCGTAATTATCCAATACATTGTACCTATCAGAAAGTATTGCTCTCGCTATACCTGTTTTTTGCTCTTTATCAATAAAAGTGCGTAATAGGAAATTGTTTTCATTTCTTAAACGAAACCAATTTGTTACATTGTAATCGAGAATATGTTGAGCCATTGTATTGCCCAACATTTTGTCATAATACTTTTTAGGAATATCTAATCGTTGCCCAATTTGTGTGTGGCAACAATCAAGAACTGCTAATTCGATTTTTTCAATATCGTTTTCATTGACTGAAATACCTGTATCGAGTAATAATTTTGATAAAGAATCGAGTTTTTCCTCGTTGATAACAATTAAATTGTTATTGTCCATTCTTAAATACTTGCTCGGAACTACGAAGTCCTGCTTTAGCAAGGTTTGTGTTTGCAACGCTTCTACGATTTCCTGCAAACTTAAATTTTTCAAATCTTCTGTTTTCATAATAATTCTACCTTTTTAATAATACATTCATTGAATTGTGGGTTCAAATATAAAAATAATTCTTTCAAAAAAAAATAATTGTTAATAAAAAAATTAATCTTCTATTTCCATTAATTCTTTTTGCTTCCAATTATCACCTGCTTTAATTTCATCGAAATAACATAATTTAAGGATATGTATTTCATTTGTGATAATCCTATCATTGTACGCATATCTGCTACCCATAAATTGATACAAAGGAATTTCTTCACCTGTTAAACAATTTTTAACATCGTCAATATCTATGTCAAAATAAAAAGATGGAAACATAGATATACCCTTACCACCATCTATTTCTTTAGCGACTTTATAAAAACCAATTCCTTTAAATAAATTTACCGTAAATGGTTCTCCTGCATTTAATTCTGAAACATAAAAGTTTCTCGAATCTGATATTGAGCCACAACATTCATTATCAATAATCAAACATTTAATTTCAAGTGATGAATCTTTATCAAATATCGCTTCAACATCTTCAATAAATCCATTACCTAATCTACACTCAACATCTTGTTGAACTTTATTGCTGATTACTTCGTTGATTTTTGTCCAATCAATTACTTTTATTTTTAGGTCGATTGCACCTCTGTAAACTTGTTTCTGTTTCATATTTAAGGGAATTGAAATTTTAAAAATTCTTCATTGTCAACACAATATGCGATGTAATCATCTTTGAGTTGCTCGGCAGGTATTTGTGCTAATTCATCCACAGGCAATTCCTCAAAAACCCAACCCATATCATTTCCTATTAATTCGCTAAATGCTTCATCTAATTGATAAAAATAAAATGTCATTTGACTATTCATAAATCTACCTTCTTCTTCACTTTTTATTAATTCAGCAAAATTTAAAAATGCCATATTAACCATTCTATTTGCTATATAATTCACAAATAAAAAGTATCTGTATTCAAATGTATTTTTCATAACTGTTTTTCTTCTATTGATTCTAAAAATTTTAATCTATTGTATTCTTTTCTATCAACATAAATAGTTCCGTGAATTGAATCACTATAAATTTTCGCACCGACATAATACATTGGACTACTTATAAACCCATCTTGGGAGATTACTACAAAACAAGGATATTTATTATCTTTTTTAAATCTGATGATAAAATATACCGATGTTATAATAACATAAAGTATAAGTATGCTGATAATAATTATTAATATTTGCATAATTTTTTTTTTAATTTACCAATATCTAAATGATTCTCTTTTTTCTTCTGCGATTTGTTTTTTCAAATAACCTTTCATCCAATGGTCTATAAAAGCATTTGAATTTTCACGATTAATTCGGTTCTTCCAATTCTTTGTAAGCACCTTCATTTCTTCGTAATTATCGGTGCATATTTCAATCCAAATATCACCGTAAACAGAATCGAATTTTTGTTCTTTCGGAATTGATTTATGAATCTCAAAACAATCACCTTGAATAACAGATAATTTATTTTCGGTGTCGTGCTTTTTTAAAATTGGATGAACTAAATCAATTAGGTCTTGATATAATTCCACTACTAAAACACTCTTAACATTTTCTTTTTTTAATAAAGGCAAAATAACAAGTCCAAGTCCAAGTCCGAAAATAATTACATCACCATTTGCCTTACGAATAAAATCGTGATTTGTATTTCTTTCCATAGGTGTATCGGACATCATTATTCCTTTACCATTCATTTTTAATCGGATGTAAGGAAAATCTGCTTTTAATCCTCTTGTAAGCCAACTATTCTTAAAGTTAAACATTTGTTCACGAAAAACGTGTGATTCCGTTAGAATGACTGTATCAATAGTGTATGTTTCAGACATCAAAGGTTCTGTCGGATAAACTGTGTGTAAATCCGTGTAATCAATATTCCAATCAATTGCTTCCATTTTAATCTGTTTTTAAATCATTGTTTAATAACTCTAAACCATTTTCTTCCCGAAGGTAATAGTCCATATCTTCGCCCGTTTCTGAAAACCAATCGCCCCAACCATCGAAATCTTCGGTTTCATCAATTAGTTCTTCATCAAATTCACTCAACCCTCCTATATTGCAAAAGTCGGGTTTAACATTGTTTTCTAATTGGAATAAATCGTATTTTGCTAACGCATCCAATAGGATAAATCCTTCCTGTGGTGAACTTACAGGATATTCAAATGATTTCATTGGAACTTGTGGAATCCACCATACTTTTAAATCACCATTTTTAGGTTTTTTTAAATCTTCTTTTTTCATAATTATTTAATTAATTAATTTACAAATCTGAATAATTAATTCCTGCGAATTTTTTAGCTTCTGATGGGAATAACTTTAAGTAAAGGGGAATCCAATATGCAGAATAAAATGAGTGTCCTGCTGACGACATAAACACCAAATTATTGAAATCATCTAACCCTTCAATAACACCCAATCCAACTGAAAGGCATTTTTCAATTTCTTCTTCTGAATTATAGAAACCATCACGGAACTCAAAACAAGTATTCCACATTGGATAATTTTCTTGTTCATAAATCCAATCAATAATATCATCTTCATTTTTATCAATGCACCAACTTTGAAATTCATCCCATTTATCTCCGAAAGCAAATATCAATGACTTTTTTGCATTACCATTAAATTCTTTGTAGGCATCCATTTTAACTAATACATCATCTTGTTCTGAATCCGTTGCCCAATCCATAATTTTTGTTTCTGAATCGTATTCATTTAACCAATCGTAAAATGCTTCCTGTACTGATTTAGAACGAATATAATCCACTAAAGTATTATCGCAATATTTTTCAAGCACTCCGACTTGAATAAAATTAAAAGTGCGTTCTACCCATAAGTGAATTGTTTTTTCTAATTCTCTTTTTAATTCTTCTGCTGAAACTGAAACTTGATTTTCCATTTTGTTTTATTTAATTGTTTTAAAATTATTTAATTGTTTTATACTAATTTTATTAGTAATCAAAAGAGATAAAATCATCCTGTGTAATATCAATAAATTTATTATCTTCAAATTCATAGAAAGAAGAATAGTGCGTAATCGAATGTAATATTTTTCCTGTTGATTTTATAACTCCTTGACCATTTTCCAATACAAATTCATTGTCGGGAAGGTGTGATTCCATAAATGAGATTCTATTAAATATAATTTTAATAATATCATTCAACTCCACTTCAAATTTTTGAATTGAAATTGAATCTTTTATTAAGTCAAGATATTCATCAACTTCAACACCCATTTGATAAGTTTCACAATCGGTTCTATGTCTATTTATTAAAAAATTAAATAGATTCGTTCTTTCTTCTTTTGTTGCTTCGATAATTTTAATTTTCATTTTCATTTAATTTAATTGATTTATTTATTTAGATTTTTTAATTTGTGATAAATTGTTCTTAATACAATTTTTTCTTCTTCTGATTTTAATGAAATACCAAATGCGGTAATATCATCAAGGATTTCTTTTATTTGTTCTTTTCGGGTTAATTTCTTTTCCAAAGGAATCGGCATCTTATCAATGCAACACCACTTGGTTACACTTCGCTTCGAGAACTGACATTCAACCACTCCTAATTCAGTTAAAACACCCATCTGAACCAATTCAGTAATTCGATTACGAATCGTTTCTGAATGTTGTGAGGTGGGATTTTCTTTTCTGTATATTTCAGATACTTCTGCCCCTGTTAATCCTTCGGGGTTTAAATAAAAAATATCAAATACTTTCAAACGCTTTTCGGAAATTAAACCCGAATTTTTAATTGCGTGATATGTGTCAATACTTGTTCTCTGTACCATTGTTTTCCGATTTAATTTCTGATTTAAAATTCAACTTACATTTATTAAAAATTATTTCTGCTTCAACAAAATTTGAAGGCAATTCGCAAGTAACAATATGCTTGTGTTTTATTCCGATTTTATTATTGAGTGCAATCATAAGTCCATTATTTAATACGGATAATGATTTGTTTGATTTCTTCCAAATTGAATTATTTAATTTCCACCCTGTCGCTACTAAATATTCTACCAACGAAAAATTATTATTTTGTTCCATTTTAATTAAATTAAATAGGGGCAAATAAATGCCCCCTATTATTACCAAGTTACAGGATATTTTTCCAAAAATTCTTTAGGATATAAATATGAATTGTCATTATATTTTACAACATCTTCCCACCATCTTATTCCTGCTTGTAAGCGTGGAACTGCGAACTTTGGAATATCGTCTGCGTGAGCATAGAAAAACACATCGTTTCTATCACCTGTTTCGGGAATTGGATTCCCATTTTTATCTAAATCGGGAAGTGTTTTCGCTTCGGTTTCATATTTAATTCTTGCACCGAAATTATCAAACATATAGTTCTCAAATTCTTCAATGGTAAATCCATCTAATACCACCCCTTGCCATACGCATAACTGCGTGAAATTATTATTTTCCATCTGAATTATTTTTATAATTTAATTCAACCTCTATACCTTCTATTTCTTGCCCTAATTGTGCGTGTGAGTTATATAATATCTGCATCGCATTAAAAATGAATACAGGTGCTTTTTCTGAACTCCAAAAATCACCACCATATTTTTCCACTATCTTACTTTGGAATAGTGTATTCAATTGGTCTGTAATAATTTGTAATTCTTTTAAATCATCACGAAGAATTTCAAGGTTAATTTCTTCATTAATTTCAATTAATTTTTTCTCTAATTCTTTTTTCTTTTCGATTAATTCTTTTTTCATTTTCTGAAATTTAAAATATAATAATTAATGCAATTAACCCTGCACCTTTTGGGTTTATAATAATGTTACTTTAACAATATAAAATGCTTCGGGATTATCCGAAGTAGATTTTCTTTTTTGACTTGTTTTAATTCCGATAATGTTTTCAGTCGTAATTTTTCTATTCAATTTCGATGAAAGTGATGTTAATGTTTTATCGGTTTGAGAACTATAAAACACTTGTCCTTTTTTGCCATTTTGAAGCATAAAGTTTTCGTAAGAAGGTTTATAAGATTTTATCATTTTAGTAAGATATTTAATTTGAATAAAAAGGGGCAATTTATCGCCCCTATAAGATTATTTACTGATTGTGCTAATCACATTCGTTTTCGTACCCTTGAACTCTTTGTGTGCCTTAATTGTGGCATTAAATTCAACTATACTTCCAACCTCAACTTCTGCGTGATTAGAAATTAAAAATCGTTGATGAATATCACCGAATTTAGAGAATAGATTACCTCTATCATCTATCATTTCAAATAGTGTGGTGTCGCCCCAAGCAGTATTCATTTCTTTCATTAAAACAATGGTTAATTTTGTTTTATATTTTTCACCAATTGAACCAACAAAACCACCTTCTTTAATTACGATGTCATTTTGTTTTGATTCGTGGTCGGAATAAGCATCGAAATCTGTTACGAATCCAAGTACACTTTTTGCTCGTGTATAAGCAACGTACATTAAATTCTTTTCCTGTGCTTTTTCCCAATCCTTTTTTGCGTGTTTAGAAGGCATTAAATCCTCGTGAATTATAAATACTCGGTCTGCTTCCAATCCCTTGCTCTTATGGATTGTAGATAGGCAAATACCATCTGAATTATCAGAAAAAATTACTTTGAGTTTTTCAATAATATCATCCCCTGTAAGACAACCATTAGAAATAATTTCCAAAGTATTTATTTTGTCCATAAAAGAAATTACAATTTGATTTTCTTGTGCTTCATTTTCTGTGCATTTTTCTTTGTTCATTATATTCGCAACCAATTTATTTTTTTCATTATAAATTCGTGCGAAAATATTTTCACAATTAAAATCCTCTGTTTTTCTTCGGCAACTTTCAATCATTGTAATTAATGATGCTGAAATATCTGTACCCATCACATACGCTTTCGTTCCTTGCTTTAAATATTTCATACAAAGTGAAACAAGGGGCATTGTATTTCGGCAAATAACCATATCGCCCTTAACTATATTTTTGTATGAAAAATCAAAATCAATTAATCCTTTTTTTGCTGATGGACTTGCTTCAATTGTAGGCATCAATTTTTTTACATATTCAATAATATCCGAACCACAACGATAGCAAACCGAAAGGGGCAAAGTAATTGTATTTGGAATATCAATTAACTTTTGAAAAGAATCACTATCCGACCCTGCGAATCCGTAGATAGCCTGTGCTAAATCCCCTACCGCAATAAATCTGCCTGTTTCGGGTTTTATTGCTTTCTTCATCAACTCACGCTGACAAGCGTTTAAATCTTGACACTCATCAATAAATACGATGTCATATTTCTGCGTTTGCAAATTAAGATGATTAGGTAAAAATACCATATCAGAAAAATCTGCTTTCCCTAAATAACTTGCACCTAAATTAATTAATAACCAAGCACGAAAACATTCGCCATTTATAATTTCTACGGAATGTTTTTGAGATAGTTCTTTTAATTGCTCAATACCTAAATCTTGATTTTTTAAATCAATTAAATCTAATCTACCTAAATCGCATAATTTTTGAACACGATTAAAATAGGCAACTTTATCTTCAATTAATTCTTTTTCAGAATCTTGAAAAATAAAATCATCCACCATCTGAATCTGTTGTGGCTTGAAATTATATTTTTTCAAATATTCCAAATCTGTACTTTCAGAATAAGATAAAATATCCTTTAATAATTTTTTGTACTTGGAGTTGTCAATTTCTGACTTGTGTGATTTTTTAACGGATAAATACCCGTAAGCGTGTAAGGTACGCACTTCTATATTTGTTTTATCCTTTGGAACTCTTTCAGATAATTCCTGTGCAATTGATTTATTAAATGCAAGAAATAATACACTTAATTCATTTGGGATTAAATGCAATGCGTTAATTAGCGTAGTGGTCTTTCCGCTACCTGCAACTGCACTTACTACTGCGTTACCTTGTCCTGTTTGGATAAAGTCATAAATGCCTTGTTGATAAGGCGATGGTTTAAAATTGCTCATTTTAAATTGATTTAATTGTAAATTAAATAGGGCAACATCCTGCCACTTTTGGATTTAATTAATTAAGAATTAGTATTCCTTGTTTTTTGTTTAATTACCAAGCCATTGTCAATCTGTTTATCCAAAATTTGGGTAACTGAATTAATAAGGCTTGTTTCAACCTCAACTTTTGACAACATTTGAATTGCCAATGTTTCTAAATCATTTTCACAAACTAAAATTATTTTAACTTGTCCTTTTTCGTTAATTAAAATTTCTGCTTTCATTTTTAAAAATTATTAAATAGGTGCAAAAATAACCCTGCACCCTATGGGTTTATTTTATTTGTTATCGCAGGGGGAATCGAACCCCCTGTGCAACCATTCGATATTAATCATTAACCATATACAACATCACCGAATAATGCGTATTGAATTGCATTAAAGCAATCCCAAGCATCTGTACTGCAATCATCTTCATCAGCGAGTTTTGATAATTGTATTTTAACAGAAGAATCCAATGAATTAAAATTAACGAGGGCATCTTCTATGTGCATATTAATTAACTCACAATCGCCTTCGTAATCTGTGAATTGGATGGTGTCGCCAAATTCCAAAATCTCTATGTAAACATCCTCAACGCAAATTCCTGCCTTGCCTTTTTCGAGTAATCTTTTTTTGGCATTGTCATAATTCGTGTCATTGTGCGAACTATCCCAATCAATAACTATTGAAGCCATTGACAACTCGCTTAATCCACCATTACAGAAAGAATCAAATAATATTTTTACTGCATCTTCTTTAGAAAAAGTAATTTCCATTTTTTTATTTTTAAATTGTGTAAAAAAAGGGAGCAATTAAATCGCCCCCCATAAATTTAATTATGAATTAATTATCATCTGATGAATCTGAATTATCATCTGATGAATATGTTTCGCTGAAATTGTGATATTGTTCAATTGTTGAACAAATATCATCTTCGGGAAATTGAAATTCATTATCAAATGCTTCGCACATTTGGGAATAGTCAATTGTTATATCAGTTACTTCTACTTTTTTATTATAATTTATTTCACAATCGAAATCATCTATTTCATCAAATCTTGGTGATGTATCTACATCCCTTACTGACTGTTCGATAATTTCGTAAATTAAATCGAATAATTCTTCGGGTAAGAATTTAATTAAACCTTGATTTTCATCAAGACCTGCATCATCAACGTATTTAATGAAATCATCGTGTCTAAATGAGAATCTACTTACAAAATAATCACCTACATTGATTGTGGCTTGTTCTATTTCTATTTCGCAAGAGTAATTAACTATTAAATCGTAACTCTCAATTTCATTCCCACAGAAATTTGCTTCGTGGAAATTTCTTTTTCCTTTATTTTTAATAAAATCCTCAATTAATCGAATTAAATCCTCAATAATTTCTCCTGTAATTTTTTGTTCATCTGAATTTTCAGATAACATCTTAATTTTTAATGAATCAAATTCAAGTTTTATTTTTTTTAATTCATCATTTATTTCATTCATTTCGCTTCCTGTTAGATGATTGAAATTTTTACTTGTTTCTTCTGCGTCATTCATACGCATTACTAAATCATTAATTTTTGATTCTAAATTGTTAATTTGTTTGTTCATTTTTCGATTATTTATTCTGCTTAAAAAAAAATGGGGGCAAACCAACCCTGCCCCCTTTGGGTTTGATTTTAATCTTCTTCTGTGTAGTAAAAGTCTTTTTCTTCCGAAATGAATTTTCCTGTTTCTACCATTTTTTCAAATGATTGACTTGTGCTTTTGTTTAAATGTACTATTTTTTCAAGTTCTTCAATATAGAACAAAATAGTTTCTTTTAATTTCTCGTTCATTTTCGATAAAATTAAATAATAATTAGTGAGCAAACTCCCCTTGCTCTATGGGGTTATAGAAATATGTAAGGAATCGAACCTTAATTAACCATTCATATTAAATAAAAGGGGGCGAATAAATTCACCCCCATTTAATTTCTTTTTATTTCTCAAATTTTTCTGCTACCCTGCAACAGACATTTCCATTAAATTAATTATTATCAAAGTCAACAATAAATCAATCTTTTGGCTTCAAGGGAGTAAATTTGTTGGTGTGATTTTAAGTCCTGCACCTTCCCGAAAGGATAATTACAACACGCATCGCCTTTAATGATTGGCTTTCGTTTAATTTTAATTTATTTTTTTTTTATTTTTTTTTGGAATTTCACAACTCGAAAATAAATCACAATTAAATTACTCCGCCTTTCGACCATTTCTGTATTAAGCCATTTCACAATTTCTAATACCTAAATTAATCTACTCGCTAACCCTATTTGACCTGCGACATTTCAAAGAACATTTAAGCATTTCTGCCGAGTGATGTTTGACTTGGTTTTGACTTCTTCTGCACCCCCAATCGCTTTTCAGTTCGCTTGGTAATAGGTATGCGTTACTCTCGTAGGTCTTACTGCCCTCACGCTATCCGTATGTTACTCTATCTAATCCAAATCGGGGCAAGTACATACACATACTCGTAAACCCCCTCGTCAGTCATTCAAAGAACTTTTTCGTGGTTGAACTGACAGGACAAATGTAGAACTATGTTTGGAACTACCAAAATTATTTTTAAAGATAATCTTAATTTCATTGTTGATAACTATGTCTAGCCCAATGATAGCAAGGATTTA
>Ga0208597_1000591_pt1 | contig 14340 bp, 8 predicted proteins | sample LakMenEpi05May12_FD_150673 | JGI IMG/M metagenome (GOLD analysis project Ga0208597, IMG submission 150673) | Freshwater microbial communities from Lake Mendota, WI - 05MAY2012 deep hole epilimnion (SPAdes) | ecosystem: Environmental > Aquatic > Freshwater > Lake > Epilimnion/Euphotic zone ...
GTAGTCAGTTGTTTTTTGATAAGAGAAGGCAGCCAAAGCTTGTAAGTTGTTGCCGTTCTTGAAAGTCTTATCATAGTTCAACGTGTGCTCGATCAAGCTAGAAGTTTGATCTAAGAATTGTTGAGCTGCTCTTCCTTTACCAGAAAAATCAGAACCAACATAGTTCTTACCACGAATGTTGATTGTACCTTGGATATAAGCACCTGGTAAACGAGGGTCAACAAAAGTTAAACGCTCAGAAGCACCATTCTCCATACCGAAGATCGCCTTGTAAGTTAAGTTATCAGTCAATTTATAAGAAACAGACACATTCGCTAACAATTTATTATAAGTGTCATTGTCATCGTAACCTTCTAAAATAGCAACAGGGTTTCTGTTACCATCTTGGTTATCGAACCAATTTCCATTTGCATTATATATAGGGAAAGTTGGATTAGCGCCAATCATTGATCCAATCAATGAACCTTGGTAACCAGCGTTATTCGTTACTTGAGCATAGCTGTTGTTAACGATAGATTGGTTAGCAGTTACATCTAATTTTAAACGAGAAGTCAATTGATTAGAATATTTCAAACCAAAAGTGTAACGCTTTAACCCTTGAGTCTTAACGATACCTTCTTGGTTATCGAATGAACCATTCAATTTCAAAGAAGACTTTGAATTTGAGAAGCCCCATGCTAAGTTATAACTGTTAGAAATAGCAGTTTGGAATACTTGATCCTGCCAGTCTGTGTTAAATCCTTTATCATTTGAACCAACACCAGAGAAGTCAAATCCTGCTTCATCTAATGTCTTTTTGATACCATACATAAATTCTTGTGGACTAGCTAAATCATAACGATTCGCAGTTGTAGATACTGATGTAGTCGCATTGAAAGTTAAGCTAGGCTTACCTTTACCAGATTTAGTAGTAATTAACACAACACCATTCGCACCTCTAGCACCGTAGATCGCTGCAGAAGAGGCATCCTTTAAGATAGAGATGTTCTCAATATCGTTCGGGTTTAAAAATGATAATGGGTTTCTTGCAGTCGTTCCACCATCAACTGTGATAGAACTTCCTACTGTACCACCACCGTATAAAGGCACACCATCCACTACATATAATGGGTTGTTGTTACTTCTTACAGATGAAGTACCTCTGATAGTCACGTTTACAGCACCTCCTGGCTCACCAGAATTTGTTGTTACATTCACACCAGCAACACGACCTTGCAATAATTGCTCTGGAGAAGAAATAATCCCTTTGTTAAAGGACTTCTCACCCAAGGAAACAACCGCACCAGTCGCATCTTTGATTTTACGTGTACCATAACCTACAACAACAACTTCATTCAATTGCTCGCTTGTTTGGTTTAATGATACAGTTACGTTTCCATCTGCATTTACTTCTCTAGATGAGTAGCCTACAGTTGAAACAACTAATTTTGTTACAGAAGAAGGGACTGTGATAGCAAAAGTTCCATCAGCTGCTGTTTTAGCACCTGTTGAGGTTCCTTTAGCAACAACAGAAGCTGCTGCGATTGGAGAACCATCTTTTGCATCTAATACCTTACCTGTAACTGTTTTGTTCTGTGCTTGTGCATTGATTGCAAGCAAGCCAAGGAACAGTCCTAAAAAAGAGGACTTAACAATTTTTGAAAAATTCATAATTGGCAGTTTATTGGTTTAATAAGCAGCTACAAAATACACATTTTTGATATGAAACAAATCTTTTGTTAAATAATTTTTAACTTTTGGGCCTGGCCTTTCACAAATGTTCGTTTTTTCTGCCATTCTGAACCCAAAAAATCGCATATAACTCAATAATAGCTTGATTTGTTGACAATATCGCTATCAAATCATGGTCTCTAAAAATGGTTCTATATTAAAAAAATAGTTGATTTACGCAAACGATTGCGGTAAATTTTGTGTTAATTTTCCTTAAATTGAACTTTGTAAAGATTACTTGCTATGACGAACACCACCCTCAAATTATTGGCGCAACAATTACAGCTCAGTATATCCACGGTATCTAGGGCATTGAAAGACCATCCAGATATTTCAACAGCCACAAAAGAGAAGGTCCATGCACTAGCAAATAGCCTTGACTACGAGCCAAATGCTTACGCGATTCAATTAAGAACGCAGAGTAGTAAAATTTTTGGCGTGATCGTTCCTGCGATTGCCAATTTGTTTTATGATAGTTTTATTGCAGCGATAGAAGAGGAAAGTAGAAAAAATGGGTATGCGTTGATGATCTTACAATCAAGTAACAACACAGATAATGAACTAAATAACTTAAAGATTTTTAGACAGAACCGTGTTTCTGGAGTTTTTGCATGTTTATCTGCACATACACATAATTTGGAAGTGTATGAGAAAATGAGTGACAGAGATATTCCAGTTGTCTTTTTTGATATTGTTCCAAAAGACAATAAATATACTAAAGTAAGGATGGCGGACGAAAGATGTGCCATCATTGCTGCAGAAAATATTATTCAAAGAGGTGCAAAACGTGTACTAGCATTATTTGGTGATCCTGGTTTATCCATTAGTCAAAAAAGAAAGCAAGCCTTTCAACAATTCATGGAAAAATATGCGCCTAAAACGCATTGTACTTATGAACATACCTATAGCTCATTAGAAGCTGAAGCTGCATTTAAAAAACATCTAAGCAAAACACAAAAATTTGACACTGTATTTGCGATGACAGACGAAATTTTAATAGGCGTGATGAAAGCAATTCAGGCCCTGAACATTAAGGTTCCAAAAGAGATTGGCGTTATAAGTATTAGTAATGGTTTTATTCCAAGTCTATACCATCCCAATATTAGTTATGTAGAAACAAGTGGTTACGAATTAGGCAAATTGGCATTCGTACAAATGCTCGCAAATTTAAAAGGTGGAAAAACATTATCTGAATTAACAGTGGATGCAAGATTTATAGAAGGCGGTTCTATGTAAACCATTGCTCGATTGTAATTGGTCTTTATTTACCAATACAGAATTTAGAAAAAATAAAATCCAATTGATCTTCGTTAGTGATCTCCCCCGTAATGGTGCCAAGATAATGCAATGCTTGACGTATATCCAAAGCCAATAAATCGCCAGTTACATTTTGTATCAAGCCTGTTTCAATATCATTCAACGAAAGCATTAATTTTTTTAGAGAAGCCACATGCCTTGCATTGGTAACAATAGTGCCTTCTTTATTCAATGCATCACCAACCACTTTTTGATTCAATGCATTTTCTATAGCAATAATATTTTGTTTGTTTTTAGCAGAGATAAAAAGTACTTCTTTAAATGCAGGATCAGCTTGAATAGCTTGATCTGTTGCAAGGTCAATTTTATTGCCTACTAAAATTAATTTATCTTTTGTAACACCAATCTCGGATTGCCATGCTTGAATGTCTGATATGGTATGTGAACTTGCATCAAATAAAGCAATGATAATATCTGCTTCTTGAATTTTTTCCCTGCTTTTTTCGATACCCATTTGTTCAATGGTATCATCCGTTTGCGTTCTAATCCCTGCTGTATCAATTAATTTATATAAAACCCCTTGTATATTTAAATATTCTTCGACAGTATCTCGAGTGGTCCCAGGAATAGCACTAACCAATGCCCGGTTTTCATTTAACATCGCATTTAAAAGTGTAGATTTTCCTGCATTAGGTTTGCCAACAATCGCCACTTGTACCCCATTTTTTATCACATTACCTAACTTAAATGAGTCATACAATGCTTGTGTTTTGAATTGCAATTGTTGGACTAAAATTTCGAGTTCTTTTTTATTAGCAAATGCCACATCCTCTTGTGAAAAATCTAATTCTAATTCGATCAATGCAGAAAACTTAATTAATTTTTCACGCATTAATTGCAAGTCATTAGAGAAGCCACCTTTTAAATTATGTAACGCAGTTTTTCTTGCGGCCTCTGTATTGCTGGCAATTAAATCGGCCACCGCTTCGGCTTGCGTTAAATCTAATTTTGCATTTAAGAAGGCACGTTGTGTAAACTCGCCAGGCTTAGCCATCCTTGCGCCTTTTTCAATCATCAATTGTAAGATAGAGTCCTGAATAAATGGCGAACCATGACATGAAATTTCTACTACTTCTTCGCCTGTGTAGGATTTAGGTGCTCTGTAAATACTCGCTACAACTTCATCTAATACCAAGCCCTTATCCATCAATTTTCCAAAATGAACCGTATGGGATGCTTGCTTGGTTAAATCTTTTTTCTCAAATACTGCATTGACAATTCGAATTGCTTCTGGACCACTCAGTCTTATCACCGCTATGGCGCCTAATCCAGGTGCTGTAGCGAGTGCTACGATGGTGTCATTCCAGTTACTTAATGTGCTTTGCATGGATGCAAAATTACACAAAAAAGGCTCCCAATTGGGAGCCTTTTTATATTGAATCAGATTGAATCTTAGTCTTCAGAAACCATGAAAACTATCGCTTGTCTTTGTCTGTAAATTACATTACGTCCATTTTGAACAGCTGGTTTCCATTTTGGTCCTCTTTGAATTACACGTACTGCTTCTTCTTTTGTACCATAACCAGGATCATTCTCTGCTTTTACCTCAGAGATAGAACCATCTTTAGATACGATGAAAGAAACCACTACAGAGTATTTTCCAGTAGGTGCACCATTTTCAACTGGTAAGTCTCTATTCAAGGTACGCTCTAGGTATCTTACCCATCCGCCTTGTCCACCAGGGAACTCAGCTTGGATTTGAACCGAAGTGAATAGCTTGTCATAGTCTTCGTCTTTTGGAGCTTCTACAGCACCAGTACTTTGTTCTACAGGAGCTACCAATCCATCGTCTTTGGTACCTTCTTGGTTAAATGTACTGATCTTAGTTTCCTCCAATTTCTCAACTTCCTTGATTTCATCTTCTTCTTTCACTTCCTCGTCTTTTACAATTTTCGGAGGGGTGAATTTAGTTACTTCAACCTTAGGTGGTTCTTGTTTTGGTGGCGGTGGTGGTGGTGGTTCAGGCTTTTTTTCATCTTGATCTACATTCTCTAAAGATAAATCTACCGCAATCACTTCTACTTTATCACTCTTAATAGAATTTGATAAAATTGCACCAACAGACAATGTCACTGTCACAAGGATCATCCCAATAAGACCGTTTCTCAAACGCTTATCATAAGTTTTACGTAACTCATAAGCACCATAAGCTTTATTCCTGCCTTCGAAAAGGATATCAAGAAAATCGGCGGTTAATATTTTATTTATGTCCATGTTTAATGCTTTTAATTACTTGCCGAAGTTTGTGAACTTGCATCAGAGATTTTTACCAACTGAGCTTCCCCGTCAGAAATATCTACTAATGCATATTTTTTTACAACGTTAATCGCCATTTCATCCAAGATGTCAATTACATTTTTGTAATTGCACTCAACACCAGGTTTGATCACGACTACGAAATCCTTGTAAGGATTCTCGGTATCTCTTGATCTACTTCTAACGTCAGCTTTCTTTTTCAAGATCACATCACGGATAGAGTTCTCGCCGTTATAAGAGGCTGAAAGAAAATTAGAACCATCTGATTTTAATTGTCCTTCATAATAATAGATATGATTATCAGCCCCCATTAAGATGGTAAGTACACCAGATTCTTTGGCCTTGTTAGGCTCGTCTGTTACCTTATCATCAGGCAAAAACAACTTTAACGCAGTTGGTTGGCTCATGGTTGTGGTAAAGATGAAAAAGGTGATCAATAAGAAACCTAAGTCCACCATTGGTGTTAAATCAACGCGAGTTGATAACTTTTTTCCTTTTTTGACCCCTGGTCCTTTTTTATGGCCACCACCACCCGAGGTATCTAATTCTGCCATTGTATGCGCTTTTAATTAGTTATTAAAATTAATCTTCCTGTTTTTCACCCATCATAGACTTCTTCCATAATTCAGAGCCTTCCGGAGCGTTTTCAGGATTGGTAACCATTTGAAACTTCAACAATTCATTTTTCTTGAAAGCTGCAATTACGTTTTTGAAAGCTGGATATTTGGCAACATTGTCCCCTTTTAATAAAAGTTCCATTTTCTCGCCAGCATATGCTGCTTTAACTACTTGCATCCAATAAGTCAATTCATTGTTTGTGCTATCCTTACATGGTATACCAGGTAATTGATCGCCTTTTCTGTTTTCTTCAGGAATTGATAAAAAAGAATTCAATCCATTTAATGGAGCACCTATGAAACCTGCTTTTTTGAAAGCAGCTACATTGATGCCTAAGTTACGCTCACCATTGATTGTATTCGCAACTAGTTCTTTCTTTTGTTCGTCATCCATGGTCAGGAAAACCTTACCATCCTTATCAATTGTAACTAAGACGAAGTCCTTATTAGGCGCAATTTTGGAAGCCACCGAACTTGGTGTCTCAACCGCTATTGCTTCTGCAGGCTTGAACTTAGTTGTCAAGATGAAGAAAGACAATAAAAGGAAGGCCACATCGCACATGGCTGTCATGTCGATGTTTGTACTCTTGCGAGGTAATTTGGCTCTACCCATTGTATAGTCTTTTAATATTTATAAGGCCAGGCCTTAATGAATGATTTATTTATAATTCGCTGCGAAGCTTTGAGTCAAAGTAAATCCAGACTCATCGATTCCGTAAGTGATACCATCAATACTTGTAGTAAATACGTTGTACATAATGATTGCTACAGCAGAAGTACCAATACCTAATGCAGTATTGTACAATGCCTCAGAGATACCTTGAGACAATTCACGTGCAGCTTCACCACCACCTTCTTCACCTAATTTAGAGAAAGAACGAATCATACCTAATACCGTACCGAACAAACCTAATAGGGTTGCAACCGATGCGATCGTTGATAAGAATACTAAGTTCTTTTCTAACATTGGTAATTCCAATGCAGTTGCTTCTTCGATTTCTTTTTGAATGTTCAATACTTTTTGATCAGTATCTAATTCTGTATTTGTAATCATCTCCTTGTACTTAGTCAAGCCAGATTTCATTACATTACCTACAGAACCTTTTTGCTTATCGCATGCAGCCAAAGCCTTATCCACTTCCTTGTTCGCTAAATGGAATTGAACTTGACGAATGAACTCAGCAATATTACCAGCTCCAGCAGCTTTCTTGATAGTCAATAATCTTTCAATTACAAAAGTTAATACAATCAATAAACTACCAATTAAAATAGGTACTACGATACCACCCTCGTACATTTTTGTAAATGTTCCTTTTGGTCCTTTGTGCGCTGGCCAGAAACCACCACTTGGATCAGGGTTAGTGAAATTACTTGCGTTACCTAGAACAAAACGCCAGATAACATAGCCTGCTACGATACAAGCGATTGGTGCTAAGGTTGCAATCAAATTACCGCCTTTTTTTGGTGCTGCTTGTTTTGAAGCTGCAGTTGCAGTTGGTTTAGATAAATCAGCCATGATTCAATTGATTTTGGTTTTAAATTAAATTTATAAAAAAGTGATTTAATCTTAGAAACTAAAGCTGATTTTTTGAAAAATCTTAACACTTCGGTTTCTAAGGGCTTACAAAATAAGTAAATTATTGATTGAAACAATTTTAAGGACATTTTTTTTAAGTAAATAAATGATTAACAAAAAAATTACCCCGAAAAGAATATATTTAGGGGACGTTTTCAAAAAACAATAATTAAATAATATGAAAAAAAACCTAGCGATTATTAGTCTTTGTGTCCTAATGACAGGCTTTGTCCATGCCCAAAGACCTTTATCTCCACCAGTGGCAGACACCAGTGCTGCAGCAGGCGCAAAAAAAGAGCCCCCTGCAAAAACTGGCCCAAAATCCTTTAAAGAATTCATCACCAAGAAGGCTGTAACCCAAAAAGGGGTCTTTACAGTGCACTTGCAAGACGATAAGTTCTACTTTGATATCCAAGACAGCCTTTTGGGTAGAGAGTTGATTGCTGTTACGCGTTATTCGAAAGTGGCTGGTGGCGCTAGAAAATATGGCGGTGAACAAGTCAACGAGCAAACAATCCAATTCGAAAAAGGGCCTAATAACCGTATTTTCATGCGTGTGGTATCCTTAATTAGTAGGGCGGATTCTACTCAAACCATTGCAAAAGCAGTTAAAAACTCTTATTTAGATCCAATTGTAGCTGCTTTTGATGTAAAAGCTTATGGGAAAGACTCCTCTAGTTCTATTATTGACGTAACTGACTTCTTTAAAGGAGACAACCAAGCCGTTAGTTTGAGCAGTTTTGAGAAGAGAAACTTTAACCTATCTGGACTTGCTTCTGATCGTTCTTATATTGAAACCATCAAGGCTTACCCAATTAACTTAGAAGTTAGGACAGTAAAAACATACAACGCAAGTGCTTCTATGCCAGGCAGTCCTGCAGGTGGTAGCTTTATCCCAGCAGCTGCAAACGCTGGTGCTGTTACATTTGAATTGAACACATCCATCTTATTATTGCCTAAAACACCAATGAGTCGTCGTTTATTTGACTCAAGAGTGGGTTACTTTGCAGATAATTTTGTGGAATACTCTGATGACCAACAAAAAGTAAAAAATCAAGTTTTTGCGGTTCGTTATCGCTTAGAGCCAAAACCTCAAGACCTTGAAAAATATAAGAGAGGCGAATTAGTAGAGCCCATCAAACCAATTATTTATTATGTGGATCCTGCAACGCCTAAAAAATGGGTGCCATATTTGATCGCCGGTGTAAATGACTGGAATGCAGCATTTGAAAAAGCAGGATGGAAAAATGCCATCCAAGGTAAAGAATGGCCTAATGACAGCACGATGAGCTTGGAAGATGCACGCTTTTCTGTGATTCGTTATTTTGCTTCAGATATTGAAAATGCATATGGTCCTCAAGTGCATGACCCTCGTAGTGGTGAGATTTTAGAAAGCCATGTAGGTTGGTACCATAATGTAATGAGCTTAGTACACGATTGGTATATGGTGCAAACTGCAGCAGTTGACCCAGCAGCAAGAAAAATGCATTTTGATGATGAATTAATGGGAAACTTAATTCGTTTTGTATCCTCTCATGAAATTGGTCACACTATAGGATTAAGACATAATATGGGTAGTTCAAGTAAAACGCCTGTAGAAAAATTAAGAGATAAAACATGGGTAGAAGCAAATGGTCACACTGCCTCTATTATGGACTATGCACGCTTTAACTATGTGGCTCAGCCTGAAGATAAGATTGCACAATCTGGATTGTTCCCAAGAATAGGTGACTATGATAAATGGGCAATTCAGTGGGGTTACACTTACACTGGTGAAAATGATGCACAAGAAGATCACAAGATCAATAACAAATGGATTATTGATAATTTAAGCAAGAACCCAAGAGTATGGTTTGGTGGCGAAGGTCGAAATGATGACCCAAGAGCTCAAACCGAAGACTTAGGTGATAATTCAATGTTAGCAAGTGAATACGGTATTAAGAATTTGAAAAGAATCTTAGTGAACTTACCAGAGTGGACCAAGGAAGAAGGTGATCGCTATGAGAACTTAAGTCAAATGTATGGTCAAGTTGTTGGACAATTTAGCAGATACATGGGCCACGTGTTAAGAAATGTGGGTGGTGTTCAAGAAACATTTAAAAGTGTAGAAGAAAAAGGCGATGTGTATACACCAACAACTGTTGCGTTACAAAAACAAGCAATGCAATTTTTCCATACACAATTATTTACGACACCTAAGTGGTTATTGGATGCCTCTATCTTAAATAAGTTTGCAAATCCAGTAAGTAATGAGCGTGTGCAATCTACTCAAACAAGTATTTTAAAATCATTGTTGGATAAAAACAGATTGTATCGTATTACTACAAGCCAAACAAGATTTGGTGCAAGTTCTTATGCATTGAATGAGATGATGGATGATTTAAGAAAAGGTTTATTCAGTGATGTAAGCAAGGCAGATATCTATCGTAGAAATTTACAAAAAACATTTGTGAGTCAATTAGACGAAATGCTTAACCCATCTAGTTCAGCAGCAGCATCTGCTGGCGGGATTCGTTTGGGCGCACCAAGTGCTGATGTAGAAAATACAGATGTGGTATCTGAAGCAAAAGCACAATTGAAAAAACTGTCTGCTTCATTGCAAGCTGCTAAAGCATCTGCTACAGAAGCAACTGCAGTAAATCATATCAATGACTTACAAGACAGGATCAAGCAAGCATTAGATCCTAAATAAGAATTATATAAATGAATTAGCTTGTCTAATTGATTTAGTGACTCTAATTAAAAACGCCTCCAAAATTTGGAGGCGTTTTTTTATGTTATAACTCAACTTCATTATGGAATAAAAAACATTACGCTTATTCGTACCTCAATGCATCAATTGGGTTTAATGCAGCTGCTTTCATGGCGGGATAAATCCCTGCTGCCAATCCAACCCCAGAACAAATAACAATACCTGTAATCACCCAGAACCAAGGAATCACAAAGCCCGTGCTTAATACTATACTAAATATATTTCCAACCAGTACCCCTAATAGGATACCAAATACCGCACCCAATAAACTAATGATGACACTTTCAAATAAAAATTGTCGACGCACGTCTTTTCGCTTACCACCTAATGCCTTAATCAATCCCACTTCTCTTGTTCTTTCATTCACAGCAACCAACATAATATTCATCAAGCCTATTGCAGCACCAATTAAGGTAATCATTCCAATGGCACCAGCGGCACCACTAATACCTGCTAAAAAGCCAATGAACAATTGCGCAAACTTATCGCTCTTGTCGATGATAAAATTATCTGACTCTGTTGGAATTAATTTTCTTGCTTTTCTCATCTGCAGCATCGCTTCGTCAATGGCAGGTTCTAGTTCAACAACATTGTTTACCGCCACACCTAATTGATAAGAAGGATTGCTGTTCTGATACTGACGTACATTCTTCAATGAAGTCACTACAACATCATCCTGTCTTAGCATCGCACTAGATCCCTTTGCTTTTAATAAGCCAATGACACGATACGGTTTACCCTGAACTAAAATAATTTTATCGATACTTTTCTGTGGATTTTTAGGGAATAATTTTGCGGCCACACTGCTACCAATCATACAAACATTGCGTCCCGATTGGAGGTCCACTGCATTTAGGTTTCTACCCACTGCAAGTTGGTAGCCATTGACTGCTAAATAATTTTCATCTGCGCCCCACATGCCAATCTGTGGATTCGTTTTTAAATTTTTATAGACTATCTCATTGCCCCCACTTGCTCTTCTGTACACACTTACCTGGGCTCTATTAAAACTATAATTGTTTTTAAAATACTGCGACTCTTCCAATTTAAATGGCTTATCTAAATTTGATTTTTTTTCTTTCTGTCCTTTCTTCGTTTTAGAAAATTCTTCGTCCTGTGGCGGTCCGCCCATTCTTGCATTCATTTCCTTATAACGTATTGTAAATGCGTTCGCCCCCATGAAAGAGAAATTCTCTTTTAAACTTTGGTTCATTGCAGAGATGGCCGTAATAATACCTATGAGCGCCATGATACCAAAAGCAATAATTGCTACGGTAATACTAGTTCTAAGCTTATTGCCCTTTACGGTGCGCCAAGCCAATACAAATGAGTCCTGTAAAGTCATAAATGCTATTTATCTGTACCTAAAGGTAGTACAGATTAAATAAGGTGCCTCCTAATAGGCATATCTATTTGAGGAACGGCTAAAAGTAAAGATAAGAGAGGAATACATTGGGTAAAATACCGAGTGCTAGTATCAAAATTGCAAAAACAAGCAATTTATACTTATAGGACTGCCCCATTTCATGTATGGCAGGTTCGCCTTCGGCAAAATACATTGCTTGAATCAATTTGAAATAATAGTAGACACTAATAGCAGCAAAAAGAATGGCTACCACCACCAGCCACAGCCCAATGCCTGATTGAACCGCAGCGTTCAACATATAATACTTGGCAAAGAATCCTCCTGTGAGTGGAATGCCTGCTAATGACATTAAGAATAGAGTAGTCATGCCTGCTAGTAATGGTTCTTTTTTAGCTAAGCCATTGAATGCTTCAAAACTATAGTCTTTCATTTTAATCAATACTCCAAATAAGCCAATACTTGCAATTGAATAGGCCATGATATAAAGTAGGATGCCTTCGTTGGCAAAATTATTAGGACCATATAAGGCAAAAAGCATAAAACCAACTTGTGCAATACTTGAATAGGCCAACATGCGTTTTACACTGCGCTGAAAAACAGCAGTAATATTTCCTACAAACAAAGTGGAGATTAAAACAAAAGTCAATAATAATTCCCAGGCATAGCCTAGTGCTTTAAATTGACTATGAAACAACACCACAAATGCAATGATGGCTGTGGCTTTAACAATCGTCGCCATAAAAGAAGTAAACACGGTTGGTGCACCATCATACACGTCTGGTGTCCAAAAATGAAACGGCGCAGCAGAAACCTTAAAGTTAAAAGAAACAAAAATTAAAATTAAACCAGCAGATTGCATGAGTTGTTCTCTCACCATGCCTGTTGCAGGATTCACGTTTGGATTAAGCAATTGGAATGTACCAGTTGCTCCGTATATAAAAGTGATGCCTAATAAAAATATACCTGTGGAAAAAGCACCCATTAAAAAATACTTCAAAGCAGCTTCGTTGCTATTCAGGTTCTTCTTGTCTGAACCAGTTAAAATGTACAATGGGATAGATAAAATTTCAACCCCTATAAATAACATTAATAAATTATTGAAAGAGGTCAGGATACTCGCGCCGCATAAAACAAAGAAAAATAAGGCATAAAAATCTGCTGCATGATTTCCAATTTTTGCAATCTCATCTCCATTCAACCATACATACAAGAAAGTTAAAATAAATAAAATGGTGTTTACATATAATCCAAACTGCGTGAATGAAAGCAATCCCTTATAATCCACTGGAATGGTATAGATGCCATTTAATTGTAAGACATTGGCTACAATCAAAGCTAAGAGCCCTGCCAATGCAATGCGTGTATGCGTTTTCTCATTGTCAAATATCCAAGAAGCAAACATCATTAATACACCTAAAAAAGCCGAAGCAATAATTGCGTTCATTATAAATTCATTTAATTATTTGATAAACAATTGTTGTAATGTATCTGCAGTTAAATTAAATAATGGAGCAGGATATACTCCAGAAACAATTACTAGAACTAATAATACAATCAATACAAACTGTGCAGGCATATTCGGTGCTTGCATCTTACTCATTTTTTCACTCACTTCGCCATACGCACATTTTTGAACCATATTCAATGTATAAATAGCAGCCAATACCACACTTACTCCCGCAGCAGCTGCTATCCAAGGTTTGAATTGAAATAAACTATTTAACATTAAAAACTCGCCCACAAATGCATTGGTTAATGGTAATGCGATATTGGCGAATGCAAAACCTACAAGTAAAATACCCAATGTTGGATTTTGTTTAGCAAGTCCACCCATTTCTTTTAAAGATCTTGTGCCTGTTTGTTGCTCTATAATGTCAGCGATGATCCAAAGACCTAATACATTGATTCCGTGTGAAAATAATTGTATCAAAACACCTTGAGCACCTATTTCGGTATTGGTAAATAAAGCAGCACTCATCAAGCCAATATGCGCAATCGATGAGTAAGCAATCAAACGCTTCATATCATCCTGGCGAATGGCAATAAAAGAAGCATAAAGAATTCCTATTACAGAAAGAGTGACAACAAAATTCGAATGCGCGCTAAATGCATCTGGGAATAATGGCATTAACCATCTCATGACACCATATATACCCATCTTAACCATCACCGCACTCAACACCATCGTCACAGCAGTAGGTGATTGTTCATAGGCATCTGGTTGCCATGTATGTAAAGGGAAGATCGGCATCTTAATGGCAAATGCAGTAAAGAACAATGCAAATGCAGTCAATTGCTGTCCAGATGATAAAGTAGCTTGTTTAAATGCCTGTATCGCGAAGCTTTGGTCAGCAGTATGCGTGTACACCAAAATGATACCAATCAACATGAATAAAGATCCTAAGAAAGTATAAATAAAGAATTTAAACGTCACTGCAACTCGCTTCTCTCCTCCCCAAATTGAACAAAGAAAATACACCGGAATCAATGCCAATTCCCAGAAAAAATAAAATAACAATGCATCGCCCGCTAAAAACACACCCAGCAATCCTGTTTGTGTAAATAACATCAATGATAAAAATTGAGCCCTATTTTTAATTTCATTTTTAGAAGTGGCCATGAAGATGGCAGGAAAACTAATCCCTGTCAATAATAGTAAAATTTTAGACAAGCCATCTGCAGTTAAAACAAATCTTGCATTGATGCTTGGTATCCAACTTGCATCAAAATTAGCTGCACCATTGAA
>Ga0208597_1000593_pt1 | contig 14337 bp, 11 predicted proteins | sample LakMenEpi05May12_FD_150673 | JGI IMG/M metagenome (GOLD analysis project Ga0208597, IMG submission 150673) | Freshwater microbial communities from Lake Mendota, WI - 05MAY2012 deep hole epilimnion (SPAdes) | ecosystem: Environmental > Aquatic > Freshwater > Lake > Epilimnion/Euphotic zone ...
AACACTCTGGGAAATTATCTTCGATTATTACTTCAACTTCTGCCTGTACTTTGGAAATTTACTGAGTTCCTTTATTATTTTTCTCACTGTAATCTGGTTCACAAGTAAACTCGCTCAGCAATCAGAAATTATTGCAATGCTGTCTTCCGGCATTAGTTACAACCGTATTTTAAGACCATACTTCATCGTTGCGTTTTCACTCATTTCTATCTCCCTAATATTCGGGCATTACCTTGTTCCTCTTGCGAACAAAAGAAAATTCGAATTCGAAGTAAAGTACCTGAAAGAGCAATTAACGATTCAAGACAAGGACATTCATCGTGAAATTGAACCCGGTCTTATTGCCTATTTCCAACGATACAATCCAGGTAATTTAGGTGGAAGCAACTTTTCGTTGGAGCGATGGAAAGACGGCGAACTCACGTTTAAACTTATCTCTACTTCTGCGAATTACAAGCCTGAAACAAAGTCTTGGAGCATAACCAACGGGCAGGTTAGAATCTTCAAAGACAGCACCGAGAAGGTTTACTTCAAACAAAAATTAGATACTGTTCTGGAGGTTCTTCCGGAAGATTTCGGCTTACGTTCCGAAATTGTAGCAACCATGAATTGGTCTGAATTGAATGCGTTTATTGAAGATCAAAAGCTGAGTGGATCAGGCAATGTTGCAAAATTCGAATTGGAAAAAGAAAACAGAACCGCAGCGCCATTTTCAATTTTAGTTCTAACCCTTATCGGTGCATCCATAGCTTCTCGCAAAGCAAGGGGTGGTATTGGTTTTCATTTGGCAATCGCAATCATTATCGGATTCATTTTTATATTCATCTCAAGAATTACCGCGGTAAGCGCAATGAATCTTGGGGTTCCCGCAGATTTAGCTGTTTGGTGTCCAAATTTAATTTTCGGAATACTCGCATTTATACTTTACAAAAGAGCTCAGAAATAATGACAAAAAAAAGAATCTTAATCACCGGCGCTACAAGCGGAATCGGTGCTGCCACCTATGAATTGGCGATTAAAAATGGTCACCAAGTTTTCATTGCCGGAAGAAATGAAGCTGTCTTAGCCGAGATGGCTTCGAAGAATCCTAACACTTTTTTCTTGAAAACAGATGTAACTCAGGTTGAAGAAGTAAAAGCTATGACTGCCGCTGCTGTTGATTCTATGGGCGGTATTGACGTCTTGCTGAATAATGCCGGACTTGGTATTTTCGATTTGTTGGAAGATGCAAAATTGGAAGATTGGCACACGATGGTAGATGTAAACATCAAAGGTGTTTTGAATGTACTGCATACCTGTCTTCCCCATTTGGTAGCATCTACCGGGCATGTTATAAACCTTGGGTCGTTAGCCTCTCACTTTGTATTTCCAAATTCCGGAGTCTATAGCGCTACAAAACATGCTGTATTTGCTATAAGCGAAAGCATTCGAACAGAGCTGGCGAAAAAAGTTCGTGTGACTACTATTAGCCCAGGTTCTGTAAACACCCCCTTTGTAGAGCAAACGAAGAACGAAGCGTTACTCGAGCAGTTCCGTCCGAGCTTTGCAGCCGGAATGCCTGTTGAATGGGTTGCTCAGCAAATTATGAATGCCATCGAAGTTCCAAAAGGAGTGAATGTGAGCGAAATTATTATGCGTCCGTTTCATCCTAACGAATAGAAAATTCGGCTTTGATTTCATTGAATTTCGACGAATTTATTTCTGGTATCAGTTTATCTCTGTCGTCCATTTTACAGCCATAACCTATGGTGCTGCCACCCTGTTTATAGTTTTCATAACCAGTCTCAGGATTTTTTAGGACGGAATAACCTTTCTTTTTCCAATAAGCTGGACCAGCCACTTGATCCTCTTGATTGAATTGATCAACTACTCTCAAAAAATCACTGTTAATGGTTGAAATAGCCAACATAAGATCTGGGCTATTTTTTATTTCTGTATAAAGCGCTCTTTCATTTGTTTTCGCATAAAGCAGGTAGTGTAAAACGAAATATTTAAACTCATAATACGATTGAACGTATGAGTGCATATCTTGTCTCCAAGAGATATAATGACTCAATTCCATCCCCGGTATTTCCATGTACGATTTCTTCAACATATAAACTGTTGCTAAAGAATGAGCATATGAGTTGAATTCATCGAGCAAACCAAGCAAACCATCGGTTTGTGTCGATGTATTTCCTTCCACATACGTGTCAAATCGGAAACTTCGTTTGTCTTGAGGAATAAGCGGAATGATGCGCCCCGTTGGGAAGAATCGAAGATTACTTCGTACTAAAATTTCATTCCCGGCTGGGGTATAGAAATAATAATTGTTATTCAATCCTTGCAGCCCTCGTCTATTGCACTCCGTGTATGCTTTTCCATTGGTAATACCGTGATTCACCTCGTGAACGGCAATTGGCAATTCACCAAGCAAATCAACTTTATCGGTGGAATGAAAAAAATCAAATTCCGTAAAGGTCTTGTAGCTACTCATACTACCTAAATCCGTGCGAATAGAAAAAGATTCGGGCAAACGCTGATACTCTGAAATGACTACATACTCGCTCATGCTATTTTTTCTCAACTCGTTGAATGCCCATTCACCGTCCGAATTCTGGGAATAAGCGAATGTCGATACTAGCATACCAAAAATAAAAATTGGGATATTCTTCATAGCAATAATGATTTTACTAAAAAAGAGAACTATTTTTGCCCGTTCTCCTAAAATTGAACGCCTTTTGAATGAGCGATATTGTTCCCGAAAGAAAAGTTTTATATGATTATCAGGAAAAAGCTCTTGAGAGAATTTTCGCGCGTCTTCATGAATTTCCTACCAATTACAATTTATGCTTTCAATTGCCTACAGGCGGTGGAAAAACTGTAATATTTTCTGAAATCGCTCGTCGCTACATTCAAGAGACGGGAAAGAAAGTACTTATTCTCACGCACCGCATTGAGTTGCTCAGTCAGACGAGTAACGTGTTGAATAATTTTTCAGTGAAGAATAAAATCATTGTGAGCAAGGTTAAGCAACTTCCCGATGAATCGGAATACGAATGCTTCGTAGCTATGGTAGAAACACTTCACAATCGGTTGCGTGACGAGAAAATGGAATTCGCCAATTTAGGATTGGTAATTATTGATGAAGCGCACTACAATTCATTTCGGAAATTATTCGGATGGTTCGATGAGCAGGTTATTCTAGGAGTCACTGCAACGCCTTTAAGCAGCAACATTAAGCTTCCGTTAAAAGACAACTACCACGATTTAATTATTGGTGAAAGCATTGGAAATCTTGTCGGTCGCGGTTATCTCGCGAAGGCAACCACATATAGCTACGACGTTAGTTTGCATTCCTTGAAAGTTGGAATTACTGGAGACTATACCGTTAGCAGTTCGGAGAAGCTATACGGAAATATGTACATGCAAGAAAAACTCTTGTATGCTTATGAGCAAAAAGCAAAAGGAACTAAGACGTTAATTTTCAATAATGGAATTAACACTTCGAAACAAGTGTTTCATTTGTTTCGTGAACAAGGTTATGAAATTCGTCATTTGGATAATACGCACAACGAACAAGAACGGCGAGAAATTCTCGAATGGTTTAAAAACAAACCCGACGCTGTATTGTCATCGGTATCTATTTTAACCACTGGTTTCGATGAACCCTCGGTAGAAACAATCATTATCAATCGCGCAACCAAATCCCTCACCCTCTATCATCAAATGATTGGACGTGGTTCTCGAATTTTCAAAGAGAAAAAAGAATTTACTGTCATTGATTTAGGAAATAACGCAAAGCGCTTTGGGCTTTGGGAGCAGTTCATTGATTGGTTCGACATCTTCGCGCATCCGCACAATTACCTGGAGAGCATTGTCAGCGACGAGCAAATGTCGCGCGAAATGAAATACGAAATGTCGCCAGAAATTCGCGATATGTTTGCGCTATCTCCTGTAATCGACTTCGACATAAAGGAAGAGTATTTGCGCATTACACGTTTTGGAGGGAAAGGAAAAAGTGTTTTGGACAAAAGCATGCAACAGCATGCCACCATTATTCAAGAAAATGCGCCTACCCTTGAACGCGCTTTCGAATTGCTAAAAATATTAGACCAGGATATTAAAAGTCGAATGAAGCAATACAGCTATTGTATCTCAAAAAGCACTGAAAGTTATCTAGATTGGTTGAAGGAAGAGTATATTCGAAAACTTCGTTTAGACCTCGGAAATTTATACAGCTCAGATATAAACGAAGATTAAACAATTTTATATTTCCTAAGTTTCTAAAACATGAAATTCACTCTTCCGCACAAAAACGATTTCTCTGCTTCGCTTGTTGTCTTTCTAGTGGCACTCCCATTGTGCCTAGGAATCGCTTTTGCCTCAGGGCTTCCTGCGATTACAGGAGTTATCTCAGGAATCTGCGGTGGTCTCCTCGTTGGCGCAATTAGTGGTTCACAGCAAAGTGTTAGCGGACCAGCCGCCGGTTTATTAGTCGTTGTTACCACTGCTATTTCGAGTTAAAACAACGACATTTCGTTATTCTTTACAGCCGTTTTATTTGCGGGACTTATACAAATTGTTTTGGGAGTGTTGAAAACCGGTTTTTTAGGTGGATTCATTCCCACCTCAGTCATCAAAGGAATGATGGCAGCCATCGGCTTCATTTTAATTTTCAAGCAAATACCGCATTTAATCGGATTCGATGGAGACTTTGAAGGAGACGAAGATTTCTTTCAGCGCGATGGAAACAACACCATCACAGAACTTTTTCATGCGACCATTCATAGCGAAGCAGTCCTAATAGGGCTTAGCTGTTTAATTTTATTAATTATTCTCGATATACCCCGGATAAAGAAGTCCATTGTTTTAAAAATAGCCCCTCCATTCCTAATTGCTGTCGTATTGGGTATATTCTTAAATCTCACCTCGTCTTTTTTCGGTATAACAGAGCAACTCGGAAATGAGCACTTAATTCAGCTTCCACCATTGAGCACAGCTGCAGATTTATTCCTTTGGAGCAAATTCAGTTTTGGAAGTTTGTTAAACCCTGCAGTTTGGATGCAGGCTTTCATTATTGCAGTTGTTGCTAGCTTAGAAACCATATTAAATATTGAAGCCACTGACAAATTCGACGAAGAGAAACGGATTACGCCTCCGAATCGAGAACTTATTGCTCAAGGTATTGGGAATGTATTCAGCGGACTATTTGGAGGTCTTCCTGTAACGTCTGTTGTTGTGCGCAGTTCTTCGAATAGACTAGCGGGGGCTAAAACTAAATGGTCAGCAATTCTTCATGGATTTTGGTTGCTGTGTGCCATTCTTTTTTTAGGACAATACCTCAACCTAGTGCCTCTTTCGGCATTAGCTGCGATTCTGATATTTGTTGGATTCAAATTAACCAAACCGTCTATTTTTCGAGATCTATGGTCTGAGGGTATTTCTCAATTCCTTCCTTTTATTGCTACGTTCCTGGCTATCTATTTCAGTGATATGTTGAAAGGTGTCTTAATCGGACTTGCATTTGGATTGTTTTTCGTTGTAAAATCAAACTTTAAGAGTGCTATTCGAATTACAAAAGGCGATAACAACGACACCCTTCTCCGCTTCAATAAAGAAGCTTCTTTCTTGAACAAACCGGCATTAAAGAAGGTACTCATGCGCATTCCTGATAATAGTTTCCTGTTAATTGACGCTCGCAAATGCGCGTTTATGGATCCGGATATTATTGAAATAATTCAAGATTTTGTCATAAGTTCGAAGACTAAAAACATAACCGTAGAACTCAGTAAAAACAATTGGGGAGAATTACCCGAAGTGTTAAAATCAATAAAACTATAACGATATGCCAAACATTGACAAGCTTTTACTTGAGAACAAAGCATGGGCTCAAGAGAAACTGGAGGAAAATCCAGATTATTTCAAAAAACTCGCAGCTCTTCAAACTCCTGAATATTTATGGATTGGCTGTTCCGACAGCCGCGTGCCTGCCAATGAAGTAACAGGAACCGCTCCCGGAGAAATATTCGTGCATAGAAACATTGCCAACATGGTTGTGCATACCGACATTAACTTATTGAGTGTGCTTACTTATGCTGTTGATGTTTTAGAAGTGAAACATATCATTGTTTGCGGACATTACGGTTGTGGCGGTGTTAAAGCCGCTATGGGCAATAACTATTTACCCTTGATCAACAATTGGCTTCGTAACATCAAAGATGTTTACAAAACGAATCGCGCTGAAATACAATCTATTGAAGGTGAAGAAAAACAATTCGACCGCTTGGTTGAATTGAACGTGCTTGAACAAGTGCACCACCTAGCTGAAACCAACATCGTTCAAGGTGCTTGGAAGAAGCGAGAAATGCCGCTTATTCACGGTTGGGTATATGGACTAAACAACGGAATTATTAACCCTCTAGTTACTATAGGACCCGATAGTGAAATGGATCCTTTGTATAAATATACCAACCTATAAGGGGTACCGACTCAAAGGAACCATATTCAGATTTGAATACTGTTCCGATTGAATTAAAAAGTGAGCGGCAACGCCTATCATTGCTGCATTATCTGTGCAATACTTAAACGGAGGAATGAAGACTTCAACTTCATTCTTTTCTCCATATTGTACAAGCTGTTTACGTAATTCGCTGTTCGCTGAAACCCCGCCACAAATAGCTATTTGATTAATTCCTGTTGCATCTCTTCCCCGTTGAATTTGTCGAAGCAAATAAGTCACTACGGTATGTTGAAACGAAGCGCACAGATTCGCTCGTTCTTCCTCTATGAAATGTGAATTCTCCTTCTGACGATCACGCAAGAAATACAACAAGGAAGTCTTCAAACCGGAAAAACTAAAATTCAATCCTTCTACTTTTGGAATGGGAAAGCTAAACTTCATGGCATCTCCAGACTGTGCTAATTTATCTAGTAATGGTCCTCCTGGATAATCTAAACCCAACACTTTGGCAGCCTTATCAAACGCCTCTCCTGCTGCGTCATCTATTGTTTCTCCAACGACTTCCATTTGAATGGGTGAATGAACAACTACCAATTGCGTATGTCCTCCACTCACCGTCAAATTCAAAAAAGGGAAAGTTGGTTTGTTCTCGCAATCATCAGCCAAATGCGCTAGAATGTGTGCTTGCATGTGGTTAACTCCTACCAACGGAATTCCCAAAGCTAAACTTAGACTCTTTGCAAATGAAATTCCAACCAACAAAGATCCCGCAAGACCAGGGCCTTGGGTAACTGCAACGACTTCCAAATCGCAAAGGTCCTTCCCCGCTGTCTTCAAAGCCGCGTGAACAACAGCAGTAATCATGGTTTGATGGGCACGACTCGCAATCTCAGGAACAACACCGCCATATTGTGCATGCTGAAGTTGCGTGACAACTTCGTTCGACAATACTTTCGTTCCGAGCAAAACAGCAGCAGACGTTTCGTCGCAACTGCTTTCAATGGCCAAAATTAATTTAACCCCCATTCTATTTCCCAGAAGGGGTAACCATCATTTTATTGAAATTCTCGGTAGAAGCCGAAGCCCGCTCGGTATCTGACTTCATGAAATATACCAACGATTGAATATCACTTTCTGAATTCGCTTCATAAAACTGTCCAATTCCTTCAACTGCCATGACCATAAACGCTTCCGAAAACACATAAGACTCTACTACAGTTTTCGCTGAAATATAGCTTTGATACATTTCATTATATACTGGAAAAAGAGTCTTAGGATCCAAAAGAGTTATCTTATTTCTGCTGTCAAATGTGGCGTAGGAGCGATTAACAACGCGCAACATATTCCCGGTTCTTTGTCCGGCCATAGTCATATCTAAAACATTCAGACTATCTACAGATGTCCCGAAACCACTGTGCCAAACATCAGTTCTAACAGTCGCTTGACTAATATTCTTCGATTTACCCTTAAGATATTCTATTATTTTATCAAGTACGAAAGCGCTTCCAATTTTCTGTAAATCCAACTCGACCTTAGGATTTATCTTTCTGATTTTAGAAAACTTATAACTCCCATTTTCTTCAACATCTTCTATATCCACAATTGCAAAGCTCATTCCTGTAAACTCCATCAAAGAATCTATGTTTGGCGTTTTTGGAGAAGAGCTGAGTATTTGAGGCAACCAAGCCAATTGCGCCGGAGAAAGAGTGAAGTCCCAGTATCCATTCGACTTTCTGTACATATCTTTTGACAAGGAAACTAAAATCCCCATCATTTTATTCCGATCCACAAATTCAAAATAGCCATTCATTCCTGCTGCCGTGTTGTATTGAATAACGGTACTCTCTGGATTAGATCCATCGACATGCATTTTTATTGAATTTTCGATGCTATCGAATGCCAACGTGTAGTCGCTGGTGTCGCCAACAACATTTATTTTATACTTCATGCCTAAAAACTCCCTATCGTATTCTCTACCAATGATTGGAGCTGCTGTAGAATTTTTATTTCTACAAGAGTGAAAAAGAACTCCAAACAACACAATTGTAAAAAACAGAATCGACACATTTTTTTTCATAACACAAAAATAATCTGAATAACTTTACTTCATGCGGAATATTTCAAAAATCCTTAACTCAACAACCCTTGCGTTATTGCTTTGGATTGGCACAACAACGTTTGCGCAAATTCCTCAAACCAATAGTAATTTCGTTCATGCAGATTACGACTATTTCTCTGTTGAAGCCCACGCGAAAAACGCGTCACTTTCGGGGCCGTTCCTAAATCTCTTCAGTAACGACGCTATTCAATTTGAATTTGATGTATTCACTTCTCCCGATGAAGATTTATACTACTCCATTTTTCACTGTGATCCCTTCTGGAATAACGATGATAGCAATCCTTCAGACGTCATTCAAGGATTCACAAGTCAACGCATTTCATTCCCCGAAAACTCCATTCACACATCAGTAACGTTCGATCATTACCGTTTTGAATTACCAAACACTATGACCAAGTTTATTCAATCTGGAAACTATTACGTAGTTGTTCATGAAGGAAGTGAATACACTGAATCAAGTGTCCGAATTGGGTTTCGCATGGTGGTTTATGTTGAAGGAGATCACGGTTTGAATGCTGAGATGAATATTAAACGTGCTTCTACGATTCAACATCTGCAGTCACATCAGGAAGTTGATTTATCCATTTCATTGGCGAATACTCCTGTGTACGATATGAACAAAGTCATTCCAGTTATTCTTCAAAACGGAAGATGGGAGGATGGGAAAATGAATTTCCAACCGACATACATTCAACCCAACAACGTATTGGTCTACGATTATTCAAACGGTGAAAATGAGTTTGTCGGTGGCGGCGAATGGGAAGCTTTCGAAACAAAAGACTTACGATTGAATGGATACAACGTTCAAAATAACGTTCGTATTGAAAATGAAAATCACATCTATCTCTACCCGAGTCAAAACGAAATGAATAGGGCCTACACCAATAGATCAGACTTGAATGGCGCTAGTTTAATTTCAAGTGAATTGTACGAAGACGATGATTTAACAAGCGACTACACCTACGTGCATTTCGAATTGAATTCACCAGAATTAACAAACAAAGTTTTTCTTGAATGTGGAAATGAATGGAATGCGCCTATAATTTGCGAATACAGCGAGATTAAAAAAGCGTATCAAGCAACCCTATATTTGAAGCAAGGCGTTTACAATTACCGCTTTCGGATTGAGCCTTCAAACAACAACGAAGAAATTAATTTTGCTGAAGGAAACCATGCTTCCACCGAAAACAATTATCAGCTTTTGGTTTACTACTACGATCGCAACGCTGGATTTTACAAGTGCGGAGGAAACTTCATTCAAAATTCAAGAAGGAACTAATCCTTGTCGTAATTGAAATCCTCTTCCTTCCACTCTCTTCTTCCGCGCCTCCAGATTTTGTAATGTTGAAATTCTTCCTTCACAAAAATTAAGAATTCATACTGAGAACTCTGACGAATGAACTCGTCACTCACATGCATGAAATCGATAAACGCATCGAATTCTTCATTGGTCAAATCAATAATATCATAGTCGACATACAAATGAAATAGCTCTTTCAACAGAGCCCTTTTCCTGTCTTCATAAACCATACGAGAAACTTCAAGCTTACTTCGTTCACGCTTACTAAATTGCTCGTACAAGAAGGTAATTGGACTGCTAACCGTTGCTGTTTTAAATTGATTTTCATCGAAACCTAAACCTCGTAAATCTTCTTCAATAGCTTCCAAATCCCTTGGAGAAATAAATTCAACTACCGGAAGCATGTATGTTCTATCGTCGAGAAAAACAGTTGGATGATAAACAACCTTCATCAATGAATCTTTCATACACAATTGACGCGTGTAATAACTCAAAGCCGTAATGCTTAAAGTGTCGGTCTTCTCGCAAACAATGGAATAAAACCCACTTGAATTACCAAAGCTTCCGGTCTTCGTTCTGTTGTTGACAATGATTGCATTCGGAATTCCTTGACCGTGAGGATCGCGCACCCTTCCTTCAATTCGAATGGTCTGTGAAAATCCAATAAAGGAAAGAAGTAAAAAGAAAAAAAGACTGACACTCCTCATATAGCGAAGGTAACGAAGATTTGAAAACTATATTGAATCGTCACTAAATTCGCGGAATGAAAAAGTTTTTATTACAGCTATTAGTGGTAGTCGCGTTCGCCAGTTGCACCGTACTTCCACATGAAAAAAAATCGAACGAAACTCTTACGAATTTAAAAAAAGACGTTTCAACATTAGCTAGCGACGAGTTCGAAGGTCGCGCAATCGGAACACCTGGAGCGGATAAAGCAGCAGAATATATTCAAGATCAATTTCTTCAAATTGGATTACTTCCAAAAGGAACAGTTGGATTCTTTCAAGCGTTTTCATTCATTCCTCAAGGACACGGACAATTGCACCAAGTGGGTGACAGTTTGAAAATGGGAAAATCATTGGTGAAAGAAATCAACGGAAAAAACGTGGTTGGATACATCGACAATGGCGTAGCGAATACGATCATCATTGGCGCACACTACGATCACTTGGGTTATGGCGATGAAAATAGCTTGTGGACTGGAGAAAAGGCCATTCACAACGGGGCAGATGACAACGCAAGTGGAGTTTCAGCAATGATTGAATTGGCTCGCAAATTAAAAGCAGTCAAATCTTCTTCAACCAATAAATACAACTACCTCTTCATTGCATTCAGCGGCGAAGAAAAAGGATTGTGGGGAAGCAATTACTTCAGCAAGAATCCAACTGTTGATTTAGCAACAGTGAATTGCATGATGAATATGGATATGGTTGGAAGGTTGAACGCAGAGCACGCGCTTTCCATAAGCGGAACAGGAACCTCTCCTGAGTTCGAAACCTGGTTAACGCAGAACAACAAGACAAACTTCAAGTTGCTTTTTGATAAAAGCGGCATTGGACCAAGCGATCACAGTTCATTCTACAATATGGGTGTGCCTGTACTGCACTTTTTCACCGGTCAGCACAGCGACTATCACAAGCCAAGCGATGACTTCGATAAAATCAATTACGAAGGTTTGAATGAAGTGGTGAATTACATGTATGCGATGTGTGTTGAAATGAATGCGCACGCCAAATTGGAATTCACAAAAACAATTGATCCGAAACCAATGAACTCGTCCTTCAAAGTAACATTGGGCGTAATGCCTGATTATATGTTCAGCGGCGAAGGAATGCGCATTGATGGCGTAAAAGAAAATCGCCCTGCAGCAATGGCTGGACTGAAGCAAGGTGATGTTGTAGTTCGATTAGGAACCAATAAAATCACAGACATGAGTTCGTACATGGAAGCGCTTGGAAAATTCAACGAGGGCGACACAACAGAAGTTGAATATATTCGTGAAGGAAAATCAATCGTTGGTCCTGTGATATTTAAGTAATATGAAGAAACTATTTTTCTGTGCAGGGTTGGTAATTTTCACCAACCTTTTGCATGCTCAGACGCGTGTGTTGTTCATTGGGAACAGTTACACTGCGGTAAATAATTTACCGCAATTAACTGCTGATTGTGCCTTGAGTATTGGTTTCGCAGGAATGCCTATGGAAGTAGCAAGTAGCACCCCTGGTGGAACTACTTTTCAAACGCATACCACGAACGCCAGTTCTCAATCCTTAATCAATCAAGGCAATTGGGACTATGTCGTTTTGCAGGAGCAAAGTCAACTTCCCTCCTTTCCAGATTCACAAGTTGCAACGGATTGTTTTCCATTCGCTGCGCAGTTGAACGATCAGATTCTGTCTGTAGATTCTTGCACTGAAACTGTTTTCTACATGACTTGGGGAAGACAAAACGGTGATTCGGGAAACTGCGCGTTTTGGCCTCCTGTGTGCACCTATGAAGGAATGGACAGCCTGCTGAATCTGCGCTACAGACAAATGGCTATAGCCAACGATGCAATCCTCTCCCCTGTTGGTGCCCTTTGGAATTACATTCGAAACACTTATCCCGAAATAAATTTATATTCCGCTGATGGTAGCCATCCCTCGTTGGAAGGAAGCTATGCCGCAGCATGCAGCATGATTGCGGTGATGCTTCGAACAGATCCTTACCTCATTACCTATACTTCTACATTAGATCCTGTTGTTGCTGAAAAAATAAAGTTAGCCGCGCAAGCTGTTGTCTTCAATAACCTCATGGAATGGCATGTGGGGGAATATGATCCTGCTGTATTAATTAGCACATCATCCAATGGATTAAATCTTCAAATTGAAAATCAATCTGCAACGGGTTGGAATTTCACGTGGGACTTTGGCGACGGAAGTTCTTCAAACGATTTTGCTGCGCAACATGCATACAATTCAGCCGGAAACTATGTCTTGAGTTATTCAGCTATCGATGCCTGCGGAAGAGCAGCACAAGGATTTTTCGATATTCCAATTCAAGAAAATAATATCAGCGAAATAAATCGTGAGTATCGCGTGCGAAATTTAGAGAATGGTTTCGCTCTGTATTTCAATTTTCCTGTTACCAAAGTTTCTGTTTATGATCTAAACGGAAGACTTTTGGAATATTCAACGGAAAATCTAAATACTTTTTTTCTTGAGAAATCAAGCAGCCCTAAAATTATTCAGTTCATTATGAATGGAATAAGTCATCGGATATTACTAGGCGTTTTATAACTACTTTATTGTTCAAAACTACTCCAAATAATAACATTAAAATACCCCTGAACTTGCGTAATTTCGCGCCGTTAAGTCCATTCGCAGTTTATGCTGTGGGTCTTTTTAGTTAAGGTAAAGCAAACCCTCGAAAACGTTCGGGGGTTTGTTTTGCCCTAAACTTTCTAAGTTCCAACAAATTATTCTGGCAATAAAAAAAGGCTGCCTTTCGGCAGCCTTTTTCTAAAATTAATCTGTTCAAATGAATTATTGAACTGCGATTTGCACAGCAGTTCTTTCAATTCCGTTTGACAATTCGATAGCATAAATTCCGCTAGCAACACCTTCTAAGTTCACACGAACTTGATTGTTACCAGTTGGAAGATTACCCATGTACTGAGAAGAAACTACTTGACCTAAGTTGTTCATTACACGAACAGTGATAGGAGCAGATTTTACTTGTCCGAAAGAAAGAGTTACGAACTCGTTCGCTGGAACTGGGTAAGCATTCAACACAGTTAAAGCCATAGCTTCTTGAACACCAATGATACAATCAGCACAAGAATCGAAACATACTGTATTCAATACTTCAGCAATACCCGTGCGTGTATGAAGACGGTTGTAACCACCAACACCGTTAGCAATACCGCAGTTCATAATACCAGCAGCTTCTTCATTTGTAGAAACTGACACATCTCCATTAACAAATTTGTACTGAATGTCAGCAGAACCGCTAACGTTCACTGTGCACTCATATACTCCGTCTAGGTTATCATCAGTCATTTGAACTGCACCTGCTTGCCAAACTGGAGTTGTGAAACCACCAATCATCCAAACGCCTGCAGCACTCGCACCAGTAGTAAACATATTCACTCGGAAAGTGATGTCAGCAGCAGCCGGATCAACAACACACTCTGCTCCACATTGGTTGTAGCAGAAGTGCTCAACAACTGGATCAGCAGCAACAACAACCTCACGGTTACCACCTACGTTACAATCAGCAGGCAAAGACTCGTTACCATCTGCCCAAGCAGCACCGTTAACGAATTTGTACTGGTAAGTACCTGGTTGAAGTAAAAGAGTTACTTCATAAATGTTATCACCGTCTGGATCAGTCATCAAAGTAGCAGCATCGCCAGGGTTCCATCCTTGGAAAGAACCTGCAACGTGTGGTCCGTTAGCGTTAACAGTTTGTAAAGTCATGTCAACTCGGAACAAC
>Ga0208597_1000594_pt1 | contig 14336 bp, 7 predicted proteins | sample LakMenEpi05May12_FD_150673 | JGI IMG/M metagenome (GOLD analysis project Ga0208597, IMG submission 150673) | Freshwater microbial communities from Lake Mendota, WI - 05MAY2012 deep hole epilimnion (SPAdes) | ecosystem: Environmental > Aquatic > Freshwater > Lake > Epilimnion/Euphotic zone ...
AATGTCGGGCCCGAAAGCGGGGATCTTCACAAGCGCATCTTCGCCCGTATGCCAAACTCCCGCACAGGTGCAATCGGGAATGAGTTCAACCATTTCACGTAAGGTGTTGGCGAGTGCTTTGTTGTCTTCGACGATGGCGATGGCTGGCATGATAAAATTTTAGTTCCACGGTTGGACCAAGGTGATCGTAGTGCCTTGGCCGGGTGATGATTGAATGGTAGCTTGTCCAGAGTGATGCAGCAAGCGTTGGCGAATGTTTTCGAGTCCATCTCCTAGGCTCGTTAGAGGAGCGGCAAAGCCTTGGCCGTTGTCAGAAATCTCGAGCGTCAGATTTTGCGTGGTCATGCTAAAGGTCAACGTCACTTGGGACGCTTGGCTGTGCTTGACGATGTTGTTGAGACTTTCGCGGACGCAGAGAAACAGATCGTGTCGGCGCTCCGCATCAATCGCGATGTGTTCGATCGGCGGAATCAAATGGATGCGCAAGGGGATGTCTGCTTGCTGGAGAAATTCCTTCGCGTATGCGGTGAGGTATTCCATGATCGATTCAGATGAATCATGGCGCGGGTTGATGGCCCAAACTATCTCATCGAGTGAGGTAATCAAGGTGTGTGATTTTGCTGCGATGAGTGAGAGCACTTTATTGTCGTGATCGGGATTATGCATCGCTGCGATCAAGGATATTTCTGTTAGAGAAGCGCCGAGGTCATCATGCAGGTCACGGGCAATGCGAGCGCGTTCATTTTCTTGGGCATTTTTGAGTTTGAGAGATTGGATCCTTCGCTTCAAACGCATACGCATTAACGTGGCGGCGATCATCGATGCTAACACCAGTGCGCCGATCGCTGTGGCAAACTGAAACCACGGCTTTTGCCACCAATGCGGATGAATGATCAAGCGCGGTGATTTTGCTACGGCACTGTGAATGCCATCGCCGTTGATGGCCGCGACTTCGAGTTGATAACTGCCGTGTGGCAACGATTCAAAGGATAATTCACGATCCGTGCGCATCGGTTGCCAATTTTTTTGCAAGGGCAATAGTCTTGTAACGAAGCGCACTTTTTCGGGAGAAATGAGATCGGGGGACGAAAAATCCCAACGTACACTTTGTGGACCTGGACCAACATGGATGTCTTGATTCGAGAGAGCGAAGCGCTCATTGTCGATCGTGCACGATTCGATAAATACTTTCGGCAGTTGACCTTGCTGTAGGAAATTTTCTGGGATCACATGAGCAATGCCATCCGTAGTCGGCACATAGAGCGTTCCATCTTTCGCCTTAAAAATGCCGGGATGCGTTAATCCATTGCACTCGCGTGTGCTCATGCCATCGGATCGATTCAACCATAGCACCTGAAGTTCTTCGACTTGTTGCGAGATTTGCTTGAGTGAAATCCGAAAAATGCCACCGAGAGAGGCGAGCCACAGATGTTCATGATCGTCGATGCATAAAGCCGTGATGCGGGTATCGGGTAGGCCTGTGGACTCATCGTAGTGACGCCATGATTGATTGCGATAGCAGAGCAAGCCACCGCCGAGTGATGCTGCCAGAAGTGTGCCGTCAGGCAGACGTAGCATGGAAGATATATGCCGATTGCGACTCAAGGGAGGCGGTGAGACATCGGTCACATGATCACCCTGATAATGCAGAATCCGACCGTCAGTCGTGCCCGCATAAAGTTCATTTTGATTCCCGATCACAGAGCATGTGATCGAGGCTCCAGACAGAATTTCCGAATCGTTAATTTTGTGAAACACTCCATCGGCATCAATGTGTGACATCCCGTAGGCGCCTCCGAGATACAAGGTTCCATCGTCGGACTCTGCTACGGCATTGATCTTTGACGCTTCTACTTCTTGCGTGAGCGGCACAAAAATTTGGCCTTGGAAAATGAAACAAAGTCCTTCCTTGGTACTGACGATCAGCTGATTGTTTTTGGTGATAAAAAAACATGCGACGGCCCGGTTCACGCTGGTGCTTAGAGTCAGCACACTTGGTTCCTTTCCCGGAGGCGCGAATGTGATTTCGCCATCGCGTGAAGCGCCCCACCACTGATCCGCGTGATCTTGCATAGCCACAGAGCATGCGGGTCCAAATTGCGCAACGGGATGGGGTGGCGGATTCACCTTGGTTTCATAAATGGCAAGCAGACCGTTGGCTTTTGTGGTTGCCCAGATTACACCCAACTGGTCTTCGTGAAATTCAGCGATCTTGTAATTTTGGCTTTGCGGGGAAATGGCGATCGTCGGCGCAGCGTCATCCGCGAGTCGCACCATGATTTGCTGATTCTGATCCTGATACCAAGTTCTTCCTTTGCGATCTGTGAAGCGAATATCTTCTGCTGGCTTCATCATGTTTTCCGGAGCAGATGCGGAACCAGCCCGAGTCAATTTCCCCTCTGCTGAGTAATTCCATAGGTCCTCGCCCTTGTGAATCAACACCGCGCCGTTTGCTTGCTCGGTTACGGTATAAACTTCATTGCCTTTGAAGCCGGGCGATGGCTCCATGACCGGAATCAGTTCACCGTGATCGATGCGAAATAGTCCGCCATACGATTGTGCGACCCAGATTTGATTGTGACACTGATAGATTTGCCGAACCGGTTGGTGCCAAATTTCGTCGCCGGGGAGATTCGGCATGTAGAAACGATTCCCATCAAATCGCACCAATCCTTCCGCTGTGCCGATCCACAAGTAACCTTGTTCATCCTTTAAAATCGCACGGATCACATTGCCCGGCAGACCATCCTCCGATTGCCAGCTTTTGACCACAAAACGCGGCACCTGATCTTGGGCAATGCAAGAAAACGTGAGAAATCCGAGGAGTATGGCAATCCAAGTTTTGATAAAGTCGATCCTACAAATGAAGCGCTTCGTCGAGCAAGACGAAATTTACATCATGACCCACGAACTCAAGGCACAGACCACGATGATCGCCATGGTGTTGATTTTTCCGTAGCGAATGGCCACAAATGCCGCAGCACTCAGTATGATCAACGGCCACTCAACATGCGCTTGTTGGTGATCGGTAATGAACAAAATCTGTCGCATCAAGGTCAGCAGTAATTGAGCCATCACACCGACTACGGCAGCGGAGATCGCATTCATCATGGCGCGCAGTCGAGATTGATTGCCGATCGCCTCGATGTGTGGGGCACCCAAAAACACGAACAAAAAGCATGGGACAAAAGTGCACCAGACCGTCAATGTGGCACCGATCCATGCGGCAAGTGCAGCTGGCAAATTACCTGGCGCGTGCCATGCTCCCATGAAGCCGACAAATTCTAGCACCATGATCAACGGGCCCGGTGTGGTCTCGGCAAGCGCTAGACCTGCGATCATTTGTTCGTGCGTCAACCAATGATGATGCTCGACGGCCTGCTGCGCAACGTAGGGCAATACCGCATAAGCTCCGCCAAAGGTGACCATCGCCGCTTTGCTAAAAAAGACGCCCATCTGCGTGATCGTGTGCTCCTTTCCGAGCAGGAATCCGCAGATCAGCAAAGGTGTCATCCAGGCCGCGATGCCAACAGACCCAATGCGCAATGCGCGCTTCCACGTAGGACGAGTGGAGTGCGCGAGCTCAATCGCAGAAGTCTCGTTCGCGGCTGGAGGTCCGGATTTTTCTCGCAAAAAATACCCCAAGAATGCTGCTCCAACAATGATCCCAAAAAACGACACATGCGCGAATACGAGTAAGGAAAATGCGGCTGTTGCGATCACGTAATGCATACCTTGGCGTAGGGATTTTTTCCCAATCCGTAAAACAGCATCAAGCACCAAGGCGATGGCCGCAGCGAGCAAGCCTGAGAGAATCGGCTGCACAGCAGGCATGTTCGCGCCGTGCACATACATCCAGCTCAATCCCAGCATGATAAAGTATGAAGGCAAAATGAACCAGATCCCTGCAGCAAAGGCTCCCTTGGCTCCATGCATGCGCCAGCCGAGATAGGTGGCAAGCTGTTGTGCCTCGGGCCCGGGGAGTAGCAGGCAAAAATTCAAGGCATGGCGGAAATGACTCTCGCTGAGCCAACGTCGATTTTCCACAATTTCGCGATGCATCAGCGCGATTTGCGCAGCTGGACCGCCAAAGCTGATGAAGCCCAGTTTGATCCAAAAACGCAGTGCTTCCCGAAAGCTAGGCACTTGTTTTTCTCGCGATGCATCATCGGTCACGCCGACATACTAGTCAGAGCGTGCTTTGTGAAAACAAAAAAAGCGGACATTGCTGCCCGCTTTTTGTTCTTGATGAGGCTTGAAATCAAGCGCGACCGAGGTAGCTGCCGTCTTCGGTTTTGACGATCAGTTTTTCACCGGGATTGATGAAAAGGGGCACCTGCATCGAGAGGCCTGTTTCCATGATCGCGGCTTTGTAAACGTTGTTGGCGGAGTCGCCTTTGACGCCTTCGGGAGATTCGGCTACGATCATCACCATCGAAGGTGGCAGCTCGACAGCCGCGACGTTCGAGTCCGTGAACAGAAGCGTATAGGTGTGACCTTCGATCAAATAATTTTTCACTGGAGCGATGAGATCACCGTGAACGACAACGTCCTCGTAGGTGTCGTTGTTGAGGAAGTGGTAGCCGCTGGAATCCTTGTAGGAATACTCATGCGGGATGCGCTCGAGCAAAACGCTGTCCATCGAGTCGTTCGATGTCATGCGCAAGTTGAAAACTTTCTGTGTGTTGACGCTGCGAACAGACATCTGCACGTAGGAGGCCATGCGAGGAGGAGTCTTGAGCTCGTGACTGATCACGATGCAGACTTCGTTGTTGTGACGGAGCGCGTGTCCTTTGCGGAGATTGATGACGGGAGTGCTAGCCATGTGTTTGGTATGAGTTGAGGCGGGGGGTATATGCCTGCTGAGCGGAGGTGGCAAGCTTTTTTCACGCCAATCTCAGCCAGAAGTCGGGAAATACTTTGCGCCGATGCGGCAATTATCCCATAAAATCGGTCGAATCTCGCAATTGAAGACCACTTTTTCCAAAAGTTCAGCATCCTACTCCAAAGATAAACTACAATTATTCAATGATACAATCTTTTCGATAGTATAGGGTGCTCATTATAATAACGAAATAATACTATCTACTTTTCTTCAGAATTACAGACGCACTATAGGAGGATTTCATGAATGAATTACAGTATCCTACGTAGCCTGATAACTCTCTATTATAGCAAACGTTGAACGAACAAACATTGCCATTTGCATCGGTAAACTTGCCGCTAAAAGTTAGTGCCCCAGTGGAGAATTTCCCAGAAAATCGGATAGTTGGATCTGCGAGTATAAAGTCGTAGTTCTGATTGAAAGTAAACGGTATCGTAAAAGTATTGCCGCCTTGCCGAACAATCATTTGCACATTTCCTGAATTGTAGTCAGTAACAAAAAATGGATTGCTACTTAGGTTAGAATATAGATAGCTGGTATCTAATGCTGCGCATTCTTCTGATTGTTTTATTTTAGCAGTCTCTATTTCAGGCTGCCAATAGGTCGCCAAGCTGTTTGTGTCCAACACATAGACCTGTTTGGTTTTCTTAGTCTGTGCGAAGCACGTCGGAATAGCGGTAGGAGGCATCTTCGCAGTCCATTTTTCACCATTCACACTAACGCCTTTGAAGGCCCATCCGCTGCGCGTATAAGTAAAAAATGACCAAGCGTGCCCTTCGTTCGCAAATGGTGAAATTGACCGCTTATTGATAAAGGTCACCGCCCCTTGTTGAGGCTCAAGAGAGGGGATGCTTATGTCGCCGAGTATTTGGGATGCATGTTTGATTTCTCCATTAATTTTTAACGATAATTTTGCGTAGCATTTTCTGCCATTCTTTTGAATAAATATTTCTGAGAATGGCGATGGCAATGTGACTCTGCTAGAGTCTTCTCTCAATGCTCCCTTGAAAGAAACTGAGCTGCTCATCATTTTTAGTGTTCCAGTGAAGCCTCCCGAAGAAGATATGCTCAAACGCAATTCCGTCGCGAACTTCTCAGGAGAATCACTGTGCCTAAATACCGTGTAGTGTTTTGAAGCTCCTTTGTTTATGGCTATAATCCCAGGATTCGGCGCGGCAGAATTGGATGAAGTGATGAGGCCATAATACGATGTAACAATCCGATACATAACCCCAGAAGATATTCCTTCGTGACTCATTGTAACGGACGAACCAATGTTATTAAATGGCACCTTTCCGCTATTTTCCAAATTCCACGTGACTCCAAAATCTATGGTTTTGTATACCCAATAGCTATCGATAAATGAAGGCAGATTGATAATGTGCCATGCGGTTGTGCTATTCGGAATACGAATTTCTTGTGCTCGTAGCTCTGTCTGCGGATATTCAAGATTTGGAGCGAGCCAGAAGCCAGGTTCACTTTGATTTGAATCATTCTTAGCTGTGATGCGGTAAGAGTATAATTTACCAACTTCAGCGGTTACATCCAAATAGCTTGTTGAGCCAGTTGGTAAATTCGCCAAATGCTCCCAAGTTGAAGGATTCCACGCAGGCACATTGAATTGATAACGTTCAACTACGTAGCTTGTTTCGTCAGTTACATCATTCCATGAAATCAGAGCTCTTCCGCTTTTGTCAAATAACACAGATAGCTGCGGTGATAAAGGCTGTGTGGAAAGCTTGACTTCATCACTGTATGGAGATGAAGTAAGTTGATTTATGAATTTTACGCGATAAAAAACTTGTGAGTCAGGAAAAATTTCTAAGTCTGTGTATTGATTTGTGTTAGCGTCAAGCTGCGCAATTTGTTTCCATGTACCATCATTGATTCTTCTCTCTAATATGATGGATTCTTCACCGGTGACATGCGACCAAGTCAAGATCGGATCTTGGTTTGCCTGTTTCACGCACGATGCAACATTAGGTTTTTCTAAGCTTTGATTAGGAATAATGTCACCATTGAAATCAAGTGCCGTGAAAGATAGGTCATTGCGCGCGTCAATCGATAAGACGATAATAGCATTTGCTGAGCTTACGATTTTCCAAGTAGGATTTCTCAGTGTGATTTTACGGCGGAATGAACCGTCATTGAGGGAGTAAACGGACAGGTAATTGCTATAGTTCATTTGCTTCCAATTCACAAAAACTGCACTCTCCGTCAGGGCTAAGGAATTGCATCGATCCGGATAATACAACTCATGAGGAGCTGGGATCTTGTATGTAGGCAAATTCGTGTTTTGGTATTGGAATACATTCACGCCGCTGTACGATTTAGCGGCAAGATACTGTTGATCAGGTGAAAATGCCATTGGAGCAGTTCCTTCACTCTCGTAGTTATTGTAGATGTAACTTATATCCAGGGATTGGTCTATTGCGTTTACAGTTAGATATCGAATAATTGAAGGAGTTACGTGCGCGTCTAATGCATATTTTCCAACTCGCGACCACCAAAATGGTTCAAAGTAGTCGCTGGTAATTTTGGGTGGCATGATTTCCGTGCCGTGTAGATCAGTCAGTGAAAAAATCGTCCGCTGCGTGCCGAAGTTTTGTCTGCGTGCGCAAACTGCAATACCGTGGGGTGATTCAACCAAGAACTCGATGTATTCTAATGCGTTGTAAATATTGGTTTCCACAATGGTGTTTTGTCCGAAAGAAATGCGGTTCACTGCTCCGCTGTCATAACCCACTGTCACGATATGATCGCTCGTTACGTAAATTGACGTCGGGTGTCCTGACAATCGAAATGAGTCGATGAATTTTTGTTCACTCACTGACCATCGTGCTATTGAGGAATTGCTTTTGCTGATTATATAGAGTATCCCATTTATTGCTGAAACAGCGGAAGGATCATTTATATCTAGGCCGTTCAGTGCTTCTGATTGTACGGCTAATGTATCAAACTCAGTCGATGGTGCTACAAACGATACAGCTCCGCTTCCAGATTGGTGCAATGCTATGATTTCTTGAGAAGCAGCATCGAAGTGCAATCCAAGAATCGGGCCGGGTAGGTAAACTTTGCCCACACACTTATTTTGATCATTGAATTTGGCGATAGTATCTCCAGAGGCAGCGTAGAAATTTACGCCTGCGAATGCAATGTGACTGATGTTTTGAATGCCCATGGAGGCCTTATAGTTGCAGGTTGCGGAATCATGAATGTAACCATAGGAATGAATCAGCTTCGTGTTATCTGGACTTATCCAGAGGCGTGAAAGTTCCGCGGATTTATTTTTGTAGCTATCGGTGATTTGATTGTTGCTATAAACTCTTGTCGGATTTGCAGCTGATGATTTATAAAGTATCTTTGAACTGCTGTCTTCGTAATAAGTGTCATTGATCACTGGGTGTTGGATTTCAGCACTATGCTCGTTGTAGTTCGTAACTTCTTCCGAAATGAAATTAAATACTGTCGGTAATTCATCGGTAAATGTCATAGTCCGATTTCTCTCACTACGTAATGGCACTGTGCGGGTGGCTTCATGCCGGAAAAACACCCGATTTTCGGTTCCATTACTCATGGCGCTATGCACCTCTATGACTTCATAAGGCAATTGCAACCGCTGCCATGTTCCAGATGGCGGCACCATGCGGTAGCATGAACGATTGTAAGCGATGTATAACAACCCTGGTTTACCCCATACAGATTTTACTTTGCCGTCATTCAAATTGCCTGGTAGCGAAATTCTGCCGACTAAAGATTTGCTGCTAATGCTGTATCGAATCAACTCTTCGTCTTGGGGGGCGTAGGTGTAAATCTCGTCTTCGATTCGAATGGATAGTTGAGCTTTAGCCATTATCGCAGATAGGAAACTCAATGTGAATAATAAGATTAATCGGTAGCGTTTCATGTTATCGGGGGTAATACGTAGAATTTGGCGGATCTAACCCAGCGTTATTTAGATGTTTTTATATTCCTGACAAGATAATTACTAGCGTTTTATCGCAAGCAGTCAAGCTGTTTTTTGAATTTCTAACAGTTTTAGTGTTGCAGCAGGTAGGGTAATAATGGCGTTAATTAATCCCGCATTCCGAATGCTAAAGCACATTTGTGATTTGTAAATTCTTTATTTTCAACGGTTTGTGACAATGGAATGCAACTTTCTAGAAGTTGGATGTATTGTCTGCATCGGAAAGTTAAATTTCATGATTCCTTCCGTTTTCCAGCTATTCCTTTCCGAGTTGGCGCATCTAACTTTAGTTCTCGGGTTGAGTCCTAGCCATTCTTACCACAAAAAAACGCGCTCCCGGTGATGGGAGCGCGTTGGTTGAAGGGGGGGCGGACTGAAGTCCGCGCTCCGTGATGATTACTTGCGCAGGGCTTCTTCGCGTGCTTTGGCCTTGGCAATAACGTCGTCGGAGACGTTGCGTGGGCAAGCGAAGTAGTGGCTGAATTCCATGGAGAACTGGCCACGACCGGAGGTCATGGTGCGCAGGTCACCAATGTAGCCGAACATCGCGCTGAGGGGAGCCTCGGCTTTGATGCGAACGCCTGTGGGGCCGCTCTCTTGGCTCTTGATCATGCCGCGGCGACGGTTGAGGTCACCAATGACGTCACCAACGTTGGCATCGGGTGTGAAAACGTCGATTTTCATGATCGGCTCAAGGATTTGAGGTCCGGCTTTGAGCATCGATTGACGATAGGCTGCTTTGGCGGCGATTTCGAAAGCCAGTGCCGAGGAGTCAACGGCGTGGAAACCACCGTCGATGAGTGTGACTTTGAAGTCAAGGCAGGGATAACCAGCCAATGGGCCTTTATGGATCGAGGTTTTGAAGCCTTTTTCGACAGCAGGGATGTATTCCTTCGGAACGTTACCACCGACAACTTTGGACTCGAACACAAAACCTTCACCTGGCTCAAGAGGCTCGATGGTGTAGGAAATTTTCGCGAACTGACCGGAACCACCCGATTGTTTTTTGTGGGTGTATTCGTCTTCGATCTGCTTGGTGATGGTTTCGCGGTAGGCGACCTGTGGGGCACCAACGTTGACTTCTACCTTGTGCGTGCGCTTCAGAATGTCGATCTTGATGTCGAGGTGAAGTTCGCCCATGCCTTTGAGAATCATCTCGTTAGTTTCCTCGTCGGTCTCAACGCGGAAGGATGGGTCTTCTTGCACCATCTTACCAATAGCGGTAGCGAGCTTCTCGGCGTTGGCCTTGTCTTTGGCGGCAACGGCGATCGAGATAACGGGATCAGGGAATACCATCGGCTCGAGGGTGGCTGGATTTTTCTCGTCGCAAAGGGTGTGACCTGTCTGGACGTTTTTCATGCCGACGATGGCAACGATGTCACCAGCTTGAGCGATGTCTACTTCAGTACGGTCGTTGGCGTGCATTTCCACCATGCGGCTGATGCGCTCGGTTTTACCAGTGAAGGAGTTGAGGATGGTGTCGCCTTTTTTGATCGTGCCGGAATAAATCCGTGTGAAGGTCAATGCGCCGAACTTGTCGTCCATGATCTTGAATGCAAGACCGCGGAAGGGTGCGCCTGCATCAACGATAGCAAATTTGCCTGTTTCGTTGCCTTCGAGGTCAACTTCAGGTTGTGGTTGCACTTCGGTGGGGTTTGGCAAGTAATCAACCACAGCGTCGAGAACCAATTGCAGGCCTTTGTTTTTGAACGAAGAACCGCAATAGGTGGGGAAGAAGGAAAGGTTGATGGTGCCTTTGCGGATGCAATGCTTGATTTCATCCATGGTAGGCTCTTGACCTTCAAGGAAGCGCTCCATGATGTCGTCGTCTTGCTCCACGGCCGTTTCGATCAATTCTGCACGGAATTGCTCGACTTTCTCGACCATATCGGCAGGAACGTCTTCGATTTTGAAGTTTTCAGGCTGTCCGGATTCGTCCCAGATGTGGGCTTTGCGGGTGAGTAGATCGACCACACCAACGAAAGCGCTCTCGGTGCCGATGGGCAGAACCATCACGAGTGGCTTGGCACCAAGGATGGTTTTGACTTGGTTGACAACGCGGTAGAAGTCAGCACCGATCCGGTCGAGCTTGTTGACGTAAATGATCCGGGAAACTTCCGAGTCGTTCGCGTAGCGCCAGTTGGTTTCGGATTGTGGCTCAACACCGCCGGAACCGCAGAATACGCCGATGCCGCCGTCGAGAACTTTCAAGGAACGATACACCTCGATGGTGAAGTCAACGTGACCAGGGGTGTCGATGATGTTAAACTGATAACCTTTCCAGAAGCAGGAAGTCGCAGCGGACTGAATGGTGATACCACGCTCAGCTTCTTGTTCCATGAAGTCCATGGTGGACTCGCCGTCGTGTACCTCACCGAGTTTGTGAATTTTACCTGTGAGCTTGAGAATACGCTCGGAAGTCGTAGTTTTTCCGGCGTCCACGTGAGCGAAAATGCCGATGTTGCGATATTTAGTGAGGTCCTTCATGAAGATGGGAATGTCAGTGTTTCGGGATGCGCTACCAAAGCGCGGGCGCATGTTTCAGCGTATTTTGGGCAAATGATCAACAGAAATAAGACAGTTTTTCGCGATTTTTCTGTTTCTGACTTGCGCGAACGGATTTCGAGGCGATTATCATCCCCGCTGGAACACAGCAAAACTTCATTATGGCACAATCGACATTACCCGCACTAGGATACGACTACAACGCTTTGGAACCGCACATCGACGCTCGCACGATGGAAATCCACCACAGCAAGCATCATCAAGCATACATCACCAACCTGAACAATGCTGTGGCTGGAAAAGCTGGGCTGGAGGAGAAATCCGCCGCTGAACTGATCGCTGATCTTTCTGCTGTGCCGGAGGACATCCGTGGGCCCGTGCGCAACAACGCAGGTGGTCATGTGAACCATAGCCACTTCTGGGAAATCATTGCTCCTGGTGGCGCGAAAGCTCCCGAGGGTGATCTTGCCGCCGCGATCGATGCCGCTTTCGGTTCGTTTGACGCATTCAAAGAAGCATTTGCCAAAGCTGGCGCTACACGTTTCGGTTCGGGCTGGGCGTGGTTGGTCGTCAAAGGTGATGGCACCTTGGCCGTGACCTCGACTCCTAACCAAGACAACCCGCTGATGGGCGCGCAGGCTGGTTGCTGCGGCAATACGCCAATCCTTGGGCTGGACGTCTGGGAGCATGCTTACTACCTGAACTACCAAAACCGTCGCCCTGATTACATCGCGGCATTCTGGTCGGTCGTGAACTGGACCAAAGTGGGCGAAAATTTCGCTGCGGCAAAGTAATCATTCCTTGCATACGAAAAAAGCGACTTCGCGTGATGCGGAGTCGCTTTTTTGTTAGGCACAATCAACGCTTGCGATGAAGACAGAGCATAGCGAGAAGAAGCGCGAGCAGACTGGTAGTCGATGGCTCTGGCACGGAACTGCCCTTGGAAAAGCCACTGGCTGCGGAGTTTGAGACCCCTGCGGGCATGGGCAGGACTTGGCGCTCGGTTTTTTTCGAGTTGGCATTATTTTCAGCGAGTGTGCGCGGTGTTTCATCGATGGCCAAAAAAGAGGTGTATTCGGTGAGTAGCGAGTATTTCAGTCCTAGGTCGAGGATTTCATCGCGGATTTCCGTCGTGGGCAAGCCGAGTGATTGGTAATCGCCGAGATGGCGCACCCGCTCGCGGGCCCAGAGTATGGGCAGGGCAGGGATGTTTTGGCGCTCTGCGGGAACTTCTTTCAAATCGACGATTTTTTCATAACGTGAACCGTCTGCCTGCATGCCGCTGAGGATCAATTTGCCTTGTTGGTGATGACGGAGTTTTCCGGTAATGGCGATGGGTCTTTCGGCGAAAAGGTCACGCACACTGGCAGGTTCAGCATCAATGATCTCGTTGTCTTCGGCGCGCAGGGTGATGCTGCTGAGCACCGGCGAGGTCGAGTAGGCCACGAAACGTTTGACCACAGCTTCTGCTTCTCCAGGCTGGGTGACGATAAATGGTTCGCCTTGACCACAAGCAGCCATGCCCTCGATCAGGTGGCGATTGACGGAACCACCGATGCCGAATGCATACACATTGCAGAGGTGCAGATTTTCTCGAATTAAGTGAAATGCCTCGGTCTCAAAGTTGATGTAACCATCGGTGATGACAATCATCGAGCGCGAGCGGGCATCGTCATCGTCGCGATGACTCAACGGAGCGTAGGCGCGGCGCAATGCTTGCACGAGTTCGGTACTGCCACCACTCGGTGCTCGCTCCATCCAGCGAATTGCTTTTTCGATGTTCTCATGGGTCGCGGGCGTAGGTGATTCAGCAAACGTCTGGCTGTTTCCTGCAAAAAGCGAGATCGAGAAGCTATCGTTGGCATTCAGTGAACCTAACAGTTTTCTCATCAGTTGGTATGAAGTGTCTAGCGGAAATCCTAGCATCGAGCCCGAAACATCGACCACAAAGTGATAGTCGCGTGGGTTGATTTGATCTTTAACGACACGAGCGGGCGGTTCGATTTGGAGCAAGAAGGTGTTTTCCTTTTCGCCGTGATGGAGCAGGACACCTGAGTCGATTTGATTTTTGCTCAAGCGCCAAACGACGATGACATCGCGATTGGCATCTTCTGCGGAGCGTAGCTGAAAGCTCGCTTGCTGTTTGGATTTCCAATCGATCGCGCCCTTGTGATTGAGACACTGCAATTCGGCGAGATCGAGCGCGCTACGGACTTGGAGATCGAGCGAGAAATTCGATACAGGGGCTTCACCTGCGCTGAGGTGGGGATTGGCCGACCACGACTGCTGATTGCTAGAGTTCTGTGAATCTTGTCCGCCATGGGTGTAGCGAGGTCCGACGACAGTGGGGAACACCCATTGATAGAGTCCTTGTTCAGGGATAATCGACTCGCTGTATTCAAGAGTGATCGTTACTTGTTCTCCGGGTAGAATATTCGCCAAGGACATTTGAAATACGTTAGGTCGCTGCTGTTCCAGGAGAGAAGCTGCTTTGTTTTCGATTTTGGCCTTGGCGAATTCCTGTTGAGCTTGCTGTTTTTCGCGGATCACTGCGCGGGTGATTCGCTCACCGATTTTCATGGTCATTCCGTGAACGGCCGCGCGAGTGGAGCCGGGAAAAACGTATTCGGCGTGAATTGTTTCATTGCCGGTATTGGCGTAGGTTTGCTCGACGGTGACATGGGCAATGATGCCATCAATGCGAGCGTTTACGACTGTGTTCTTGAGAGGAATAACTTCTCCCGAAGTATCTCGTGACGTATTCACTTGAAGATAGGGCGCTAAGGTTTTGTCCTCACTCGTTTCAAGAGCAAAGACCCGCTGAGCGAAGAACAAGGCCGTGTAAACGGTGACGAAATAGAGAATGCGTGCGAGCGTTTTCATGATGGAATGTTGTTGGTTACGTGTGCAGTGAACAATGTCCGTATGAAGAAATGATGAAGACTCCGTGAGAAGTTGGTGATTTTTTGATTTTCTCTC
>Ga0208597_1000597_pt1 | contig 14312 bp, 8 predicted proteins | sample LakMenEpi05May12_FD_150673 | JGI IMG/M metagenome (GOLD analysis project Ga0208597, IMG submission 150673) | Freshwater microbial communities from Lake Mendota, WI - 05MAY2012 deep hole epilimnion (SPAdes) | ecosystem: Environmental > Aquatic > Freshwater > Lake > Epilimnion/Euphotic zone ...
GCTAGCATCCTCTGAGGCGACACGTGCGAGCATGACTGTGAAAAAAATGGACATTCTCGACACTCCGCCAGCAGAGGAAACTGCGGCTAATCGTTACGGGGTGGCACAAGTAAAATTCACCGTCACTGGTGAAGAAAAAAATCTCTATGCGTGGTTTGACCGCATGCATTCGCCCGATGACTTTCGAGTGATTTCTGAAATCGTCATGAGCCCGAACAAAGAGGAAGATTCGCTGATTGATTGCATCGTTACCTTTGATCAGTGGTTCGTCCCACTTCCTCCTGAACTATAACATCTGCTCGTTATGAAAACATTCCTTTTGCTGATTTCTTTGACTGCTCCGCTCTTGGCAGATGCGCCGAAAAAGCCTTTGCCCTCGCGCTACTTGACACTGCATACCAGTTCTCCCTTTACGACGCCAGCGCCACCAGTATCGCAAAATACGGGCCCGGAGATCAACCCGATGGATGAGTGGGCGCTCGGTGGTGTTACGAAATTTCCTGACGGCTACTTTGTGATCCTGCTCAATAAGAAAAAGCCTGATGAGAAAAAGATCATCCAGCCAGGCGTGCACTCCGAGTTCAAAGTCCTCAGCGTCAAAGATGGCGGCATGGACTACACTGCGACGACAGTTACCCTGCAAAATGGTGACAAACAAGGAATCGTTGAATTTGATTCCAAAATGCTCACCATTAACAATCCTGCTCCCGCAGCTGGTGGCCAGCCTGGTGTTCAGCCTGCAGCTCCGGGACAGCCAGTGAGCAACAATCGTGGTATTGGCAATGACCGACAACCTCGTCTCCGCACCCTTGTTCCCACTCCGGCTCCGCCTCAAGCGCCCGCCCAGCCCCAAGTACAGCAACAGGCCATGGAGCAGCAATTGCAACAACAGCAGATTCAATTGCAAATGCAGCAGCAACAGTTGCTTCAACAACAACAGCTCCAGCAACTGCAACAGCAGCAACAACAAAATCTGCCACCTCAGTAAAACTCATTTTCGCAAAACCATCGCAACTTCTTTTCCCTAATCTTTATGTCTAAACGCGCTCTTTATTATTCCGGCCTCGGATCGCTGCTCTTGTTCTGGGTGGTGGGTCAAACCCCGAACCAAGCTCCTACACCTGCTGCCCAACCTCGCGTGTTGGTCCCGCCCACTCCGTCTGTGCCAGGTGCTCGCCCGACACCTGGTGTTCCTGGCGCAAATCCTGGAGCGAGCAATCCTGCATCACCAGAGGCCAATGGCATCACTGCCGATGGGAAAATGCCAACCATCCCTGCGGGCGAGGACAATCGCGCGATTAAAGCTCCTGCTGCGAACGAAGTCTGTGACATCAATTTCACTTTCCCCAAACTCAATGCTGAGGGACTTGGCATGCTCTACCGCCAACTCACGGGCCGTCGCGTTGTGATGACGGCTGAGGTGAAGGATTTGGAAATTTATTTCGTGCAGCCGCCTCCGATCACTTACGGTGAAGCGATCGATCTACTCAAAGCATCTTGCTTGATGCACGGATTCGTCTTTGCCGCAGGCGGCGATGGCTGGGACAAGCTGACCACCGCGAATGCTGGCACTAAGCCACAAACGAGCGACATTCCTCTCGTCACTAGCCCACTCGGCTTGCCAGATGGCGATCAAGTCGTGCGCTACGTGATGACCCTCAAGCACATGAAGCCTGATGAAGTGTCGCGCGTTTTCACCTCTGTGGTATCACAGTTTAACAGCTACGGTTCCGTCGTTTCCGTGCCGAATGCATCGGCCTTGATCATTACAGAAAATACTTCATTGATCCGCACCTTGATCGATCTTCAAGCAAAAATCGACGTTCCATCTTCCAACATCGACCAGAAATTCATTAAGGTACAATACGGTGACGTTGAAGAACTATCCGCGACTCTGAATGAAATTTTCACCGCGCAAGCATCCACACAAGCCACTGCTGGTGTGCAGCGTGTCCAGCCGCAGCTAAATGGCATGCCAAACCTCGCTGGAGCACAGGGCGGCAGTTCTGGGTCTAGCGGTGCAGGTGAGGCTCCACCCGTTCAAATCATTCCCGATCTGCGCACCAATCGGATTTTCGTGATGGCGCGCCCTCTCGATTTGGTTTTCATCGAAACTTTGATCAAAGAATTCGATTCGCCATCTGACACACGCAACTTCCTTCGTCGCAAACTGAAATTCTTAGCCGTAAGCGATTTCCTCGACGTTGCTAGTGATGCGCTCAGCCGTGCATTTGGTGGCTCCGCTGAGGGTGGTGGCGCAGGTGCGGCAGGCGGTGGTGGTCGTTCGCAAACGAGTACCACAGCTGGACGCTCGACTGGCACATCCAGCCGTGCAGGTGCCTCTAGCCAATTTGGAGGCAATCAATCGAGCCAATTTGGCGGCAGCCAAGGAGGTTTTGGTGGTGGCCAAGGCGGTGGCGGGATTTCCGCAGGTGGTGGTCTGGGTGACCCATCTGTCGATACCAAACCTGTTTCGGTTCTCGTTGGGCGCACCTTGCTTGTTGCTGACAATATTACTAACTCCATCGTAGTGCAAGGTCCACCCGCAGGAGTAGAGATCATCAACAACCTTCTCGATGAGATCGATGTCAAAGCTGACCAGGTGATGATTTCTACGGTATTCGGTCAGTTGACTTTGAGTAATGATTTTGAGTTTGGCATCGACTGGTTGCGCAGTCTTGATACCACGGGTGATGGTTCGGTTACTGGTTCGATCGGCGGCCCACTTCCTGCAGTGAATGCCATTACGAACGGAGGGTTGGGTGTATATGGCACGATTGGTGATCATCTAACAGGTTATCTAACAGCTCTCCAAGAAACCGGGGATTTCAATGTGATTTCTCGTCCGACGATTTTTACTGCCAACAATCAAAAAGGCATGATTTCCAGTGGTCAACAGATCGCAGTTCCCTCAAACAGCTATGCGGGTGTCAATGGAGGCGGCCAAAGCACAAACATTGAATATCGTGACGTTGTTCTCGCATTGGAAGTAATTCCTCTGGTAAACTCAGAAGACGAAGTTACTTTACAAATTTCCTTAGTTAGCCAAGGAGTAGGAAACCCCCGTAAGATTGGTGCTGGGGATAACGCTTATGAGGTTCCTGACATCATCAGCCGCGAACTACTCACGACCGTCACGGTGCCGAACAATCAAACGGTAGTGCTAGGAGGTTTAATTACGGAAGAAAACTCGAAGAATGTTACGGGAGTTCCGATTCTTAGCTCGATCCCGGGCTTAGGCAAATTGTTTTCCACAACGACAGATAAGAAGAGTCGCAATGAGTTGATCATTTTCATTCAGCCACAGATCATTCGCGATGAGCGCTCGATGGATGCTTCTAATCGTGATATGGATCGTCGCTACAAAATGTCTGATGAAATCCGTGCATTTGATGGCCCAGGTGTTCTTCCTCCAGTTGGTGACATAGAAGCAACCAAAGAGTCCGGTGCTGCTCCAGCTTCTACCAAGGAAGCAGCTAAAAAAGAAGAACTGAAAAAAGAAGAACCGAAAAAAATTAGCAAGCAAGTTTCACTGAAATCCGAAGAAATCAATGTTGAGGGTGCGCCGAAAGCAAAAGTGATTCGTTCTGCCGCTGATCCAACTAATCGTTTGTTTGGGCGATAGAACGAAGCTTCCCCCCTCACTTTTTCTTCTATGAAGTTTTTTGTTATTGTCTCAATTTTTGCCGCAACAGTCTTTGGTTATGCCGTTGAGCTTGTCACGGCTTCAGTAACCACGGGTGAGCGGAAGAATGACTCGTTCTTTTCCTCAGGATCATTGTTCTATTCCTCGGATGCGGCAACAGAGAGTGGCATCGTTGATCAGAATGCATTCAAGTTTATAGTAGGTTCTACTTTTGTCAATAAGTCGACCCAAACGTATGGCTCGAATATTTTCCGTGTAAGGGCACAACTGTTAGGGGCGTCCTTGGCACCTGTGCTTCTTTCTAACGGAAAAACATTTGTGTTGTCCTCGGAGTTCGCGATTACGCATTTCACGGGCACCCCTGCGATTACGAAGAATACGAATGTCACCTTGACTCCAGCTGGCGCTTTATTGGCAAGTGTCGATTACGTTGTAAGGATTACCATAGAGCGCAGTGAATTAGTCAACGGAGCTAATGCGTGGGTGAGTGGTGTGGCATCAATGACAGATGATTTTCCGATTGCAGATCCTACGACGGTTAGTTCTCCTCAACTCAAGGTGGAGCAACTTGCAAACCAATCAATTCGTTTGAGCTATGCAAAACAGCAAATAGTATCTTGGAAATTGCAATCATCGACAACACTCACCAGCGGTTCCTTCACGGACGTCACCGGTGTATCTTTTGTGCTAGATGAAGATACGGATCGTTATGAGGCTAATGTGCCTGTTAACACCTCTACTCAATCAAAGCGCTTTTTCCGACTCGTAACTCCGTAATCTCTACGAATAAAAATGATGGGGCCTGCTTGAAGTTCTTAGTGATCTGGGAGCCAAATCATTCATCCATGATCATGTGCTCAAGACCAAGGTTCTTGGCTCTTTCTGCGGCCTCGTTTGCGCGCGGGGTTGGGTAGCTGGAAAGTTTTTTCGCAAGGGCAATGGCGGGTTCCCAACGTTCTGATTTCTCTAACAAAGCAATGGCGTTGAAGCCGCAACGCTCAAGGTAGTCCCAGTCCGCTGGGGCTTCTTTACTGGCAGACTCGATGACTTGGTAGTAAACGTCTAAGGCCTCATCGGGTTTGTTGAGTTGTTCCAAGGTCAGCCCGCGGTAGTAATGGATACGATGCGTTTCGACCGTGCTTGTTTGTTTTTTCTCTAACAATACATCCTGCACTTTCAGCGATGCTTCATATTGAGTCGAATCTGAACCACCTTGGGCGTAGAGAATCTCGATCAACAAAAGTCCTGTGGGCGTGTGTAGTGGTGAATCGGCAGCGATTTTATAAAACAGTTTTTGTAATTCCTCGCGGGCTTGAACGAGACCGCTGGGGGACTTCGCATCGATCAGGGTGCGGGCTTTTTCTAGCACTGCAAATGCGGAAAGCGGTGAGTCAGCGGCAATGATTTTATCGAAGATGGAAATGGCCTCGGTGAGTGATTGTGGTGTGCCGGTGCGGGCAGCGGCGCGTGCGGCGATGAGCAGAGAAGGGCCTGCCTGCGCAGGGTGTGATTTCTCAAGTTTCTGCAGCACTTGGCGTGCATCATTCATGTCTCCATTTTGATAGAGAGCCATACCGAGATTGAGAGTCATCTCGGCCACTGCGGGTGAATCTGGGTATTGTGCGATGAAGGAGCGACTGAGAGTGATGACGGTATTTTGGTCTTGTTGGGCCTGAGCGAGTAAAATTTTGGTAGCAAGCAGGCTTTCTGCCGACACCACGGTCGCATTGATGGAATCCAGTTGCGCTTTGGCCATGGAAAGGTCGGGCCGTTGCAGCTTAAGCGCACAGTATGCCATGGCAAGACGTGCCTCGCCGATGCGTGCGTGCTGAGGTTGATCGATGATAAATTTTTCAAGCAAGGGCATGGCCGCCTCGGGAGATTGCTTGATGGTGTGTAGCGCGCGTTCGAGTGTCAGACTCACGCTGAGCTTAGGGCTCGCTTCTTTGAGTAATCGGTCCCAGGAGGCATCATCGTTGACCAAGAGAGATGATATGCCAGCATTGAATAGTGCAGAACTGCGCGGAGTAGCGCTGAGGCGAGCTGCTGCTTTTTCAAAATACAATGATGCGCGTACAAAATCTTTTTTCTCAAAACATTCGTCCGCTAAAAGAAGATTCACGGCAACGAAGTGATCGCTGCTTTGCTCAAGGGAAAGCAACGAATCGAGAAGATTTCTCGCCTTTTCACTTTGTTGATTTTGAAATTCATTGCGCGCCAGTTCGATCGTGGCTGCAGTTGCGAGTGAGTGTCCGGGGTGGAGTAAATTGAGCTGCGTTGCCAATTGCCGCAACTGAGCGCATTGCTCGGGTTCTTTTGCTCCTGCGAGGGCTAGAATGCGGGTGTAGAGCGCTTGGGCGTGCAGTTCTGGGTGATCAAGCTCCTGCAGCAAGGGATAAGAGGAAATGGCGCTATCTCCAGGATCGGCGATCATCGGAGAATGGGCGACGATCGGGGTGTTTGACCAGTCCGTGAGACGTTGCTGAATCAAATTCTGCACGGGGTCCTCGGCGGTGGGAACATTTGTTTGCAAGTAGTGAAGCAAAACGAATGCATCGGCGAGTTCTGGCGAGGTAGGGTGAGCTTGGACAAACGCGAGAATGACATCGGCAGCATCGGCACGACGGTTAAGCGAAGCCATCGCCCGAGCTTGTCCGATGACTGCTGGGTGGATGATTGGTGGGAGCGTCTCGGCATCACGCTTGAATTCTTGCAAGATGGCAGTAAATAAAGCAGTGGCTTTGGTGAATTGAGATTCCGCTTGAAGGAGCTTACCATCAAGTAATCGTGCTTCTAGCAACTCATTGCCACGCAGTGACTTCAATGCAGGCAATACTTTACGCGCCTCGGGATATTTCCCCGTGAGACATAGCAAATGCGTTTGATCCAACTTGGCGCGGATTGCCAGTGGCGACTTGGATGAGGTCAGCAGATTGAGCCCTGCGATGGCATCGCGATGGCTTCCTAATGCGGATAGAAGGCGACTGCGAGTGATGACGGATTCACCGTAGTAGGGGAAGTTTTTGGTGCCGATAGCTAGATCGAATAAAGCGATGGCTTCGGCAAATTTTCCCTGTGCACGCAGTGCCTGAGCTTCCCAAAAAAGCGCGCTAGCTTGGTCCTTGAGTGATGGATCATCAAGGATTTTCGTAGCCTCATCGGGTTGATTCGAGCGAATGAGAGACTCGGCAAGCAAGAGGCGAATGCGCATCTGATCCGGAACAGTGAGCTCTTTTTCCGCTAGGGCTGACTGAAAGCGCGAAGCGGCGACATCGGGCAAGAAATCTGCGAGTGCCTTGAGACCTTGCTGCTCCATTTTCGTCCTGCTTGGAGCGCTTGCTTGCGCGTGAACTTGAGGCAGTAAAAATCCCCACATACTTACGCACAACGCGAGTGATCTCCGCGGGGAGAGCATCGGTCGAGGACATAAACATGCATTCATCTGCGCCACTATAAAGCGGAAAACCTTGGTGATGCAAGGGTTTTCCGCATGAATGGCGTGGTGCGTTGGTTATTTCAACGACATCAGGTAGGCAAAGAGATCTTTGCGCTGTTGATCACTAAGTCCATCGAGCAGGCCCTCGGGCATGAGTGACTGACGCAGGAATTGGGTGGAGGCGATGTCTTTGCGTTCGATCCTTTTGTCGCCAGCACCCATTTGGCGTACGACGACGGCGTCTTTGTCTTCGCTCACAAAAAAGGCATCGAGCAAGGATCCATCTTTCAGGGAGACGCGGAAGATGCGATAGCCTGGTTCAATGGCGGCATTGGGAGTGAGAATGTTGCGCACAATCGCCTCAGGTCCCATCGCTCCGACGCTGCTCAAATTCGGCCCCATGTTACCACCAGTGTTACCAAATTGGTGGCAAGCAGCGCACAGAGCGGCGAGATTTTTTCCATCGGCGGCATTGCCTCCTGCTTTGGCGAGGGCGAGAAATTGTTGGTATTTTTGATCAAAGGCAGCGGCTTGTTCTAGGCTCATTACTGGCGGCAAATCTGTGCTGCGCGGCAGTGTGAATGCTTTTGGCAATGCCCCCCATCCTTTGTCGCCGCTGCCGTTGTAGAGCAATGCGGGATCATTGGTCGGCAAAGAGCGATCAAAGTTGGCGCGAATTTCTTCACTGCTGCGCTCGCGCTTCCAGATCCGGTATTCAGCCAATTGCCCATCGGTGCCGGCGCCGGGAGTGCTCCAACCGATGCGGAAATTTTCGATGCGATGTGGTGCCGCCATGTCGCTGGCGCAATCGAGCTCGCCGTTGATGTAGATTTTGAATTTACCTTGAGCATCGCGCGTGGCGGCCACGTGGGTCCAGAGTTCCGGGGCGATTTTTTTCTTCGCAATCAAGGCATCGTTGCCATGAGAACCAACATAAACACGGAAGAGTTCGCCAGCAAAGTTGAGGTCGAGTTGGTCGGGTGCTCCGCCGATGCTATCGCGATTGTCGATGCCAGCTCTCAGCTTCACCCAAGTCTCGATGGTAAAGGCTCCCTCTAACGAAATGGTGGTCGCGATGAATTGATCGCTGCCGGTCAAGTTCAGTATGGCGCGGTATTTGTCGCCTAGTTTGGTCAATAATTCGCCGAGCTGTGGATCGTTGCCGAGCACGGTTTGTAGGCGATTGATCGCCATGGTGCTGAGCTCGGTGTGGCTGATAGTTTTGCTATCGAGGCAAGCTTGCACGAGTGCTTTGGCGCCTTCTTTGTGCGTGCAGAGTGCTTCGATGATCTGTGCTTTCAAATGGCTAGCGACTTGTGGTAATGACTTCAGTGCGATTTCACCTGCGCCCGCTTGGCGAGAGGAAGCGATGGCGCGTAGTGCTGCGAGTTTGATTGTTTCTTCTTTTTTCTCTAACAATGGAGCAAGCGTAGCAGGAATAGCATTTTGCTGGCTAGCGATGGCATCGAGTGCGGCTAAAGCAGTCGCTTGATCCGCAGAGCCAGTGGCGATCTCGTGGAGACGAGGTGAGCTATCGGTGAGGGAGAAAGCTGCACTGAGCTCGATCCCACGGCGCAGGTCGGTGGCATTTCCTTGAAAAAGTTTGGTGATGGTGTCGCCTAACAATTTTTCAATGCTAGCAGGAGGAATGCGGCTCTTGTTCTTTAATAAAGCATCGATGATGGTTTGGCTGGTGGCGGTGTTTTCGATGCCAGCGCGCAGCGATTCTTGGATGGCAGGTTGGTCGATGGCTTGCACCAAACGCAGCACTTCCTCATCGTTGGGTGGTCGCTTGAGTTGGCCAAGTTGTGGCGCAATGGTAGCAGCGCCTTGTTCTGCGGGCAGGGCTAGAGCGGCGAGCAATTGACTCTCGACGCCAAGTTTTTTTGCTTCGTCCGTCGTCAGAAAGCTAGCTAGCTCAGCGGGATAACGTTCGCAGAAAAGTCGCACAAGGTAGCGTTCAAATTCACGATCATAAGCCTCGCGCACGCGTATGGGTTTGCCATTGTGCGTGCTGGGCGCCACAGGCTCTGCGAGCGATGAAGCATCGAAATCTAACAATCCCGCAAATATAGGATTTTTGTTTGGGAGTTTTCCTAGCAGATAACCGAGGCTATTGAGCGCCTCGCGGCGCACGTTTTTCACGGCATCATGACGAAGGGTGAGCAAAGCGGGGCTGAGTACATCGAGATTGGCCATCGCACGAGCGGCCTCGCGCCGAATGTCAGCGGAGGGGTTTTTGGTGAGAGGCGCCAGCGTTTCAGCGGTAGGTTGATGAGCCCAGAGGTGAGCAACAGAATCGATGGTGGATGCTGCAATTTTCCGATCACTGAGAGTCTGCGCAGCCATGTGAACTTGTGTGAGAGAAGGGGACTGCAAGGTCTCGGAGAGTTGCTTGTCGCTCAGCTTGGTGAAGTCCGGCACGGTAAAAGTTTTTTGCTCACTGTGCTTAATGCGCCAGATGCGACCGCGCAGTTTATCACGATCGGGATGCGCGCGAGGCACTTCGTTGTGACTGATGATTTTATTATACCAATCGACGATGTAAACGCAGCCGTCAGGGCCGAGTGTCATGGCTACGGGGCGGAACCATGGGTCATCACAGGTGACAAAATCGGCCAATCGGTTGAACTGCCAATCTGTGAGATAATGATCGGGTGATGGTTGATCGCGACGTATCTCCGTGGCATTGATGCGACTAGTGATGGGGTTCGCGATAAGCATGATATTGTTATAGGATTCAGGGAACGCGCCATTGGCATCAGTGAGACAAAGTCCGCTTAAGCCCGTTCCGCCAAAGCGCTCTTTCACAAAAGTTCCCGGAAACTCGGGTGCATAACTTTTCCATTGTGCATTAGAACAACCTGGGTAATTGCCGTAATCATGGAATGGCATTACGCCATAACCGAAGTCGTTTGCTTCTTGGATGAAGGATTCACCATTGCGATCAATCACCAATCCCCAAATGTTACAGGGACCGTTCGATGTGATTTCAAATTCGGAACCATCAGGACGGAATTTGCACATGCGCGTTTGATCAAACTTGATCGCCTTGTCAGCAGCATCGCTGGGGCGTTTGACATTGCTGTAGTTGAATGCACCCTGTGCCATCCAAATCCAACCACCGGGAGCGCGCGTGAATTGATGCGGGAAAAGGTGCGAATCTTGGACGCCGAATCCTTCCAGAACCACTTCGCGTTTGTCAGCGATATTGTCGTTGTTGTTATCGGTGAGCAATACGATGTCGCGACCGTGTTGGGCGTAGCATGAGGAGCCATCGCCCCATGGTAGAATACCTAACGGAATTGCGAGACCATCGGCGAAGTGGTGATCTGGCTTGAGTCCACCTGCTGGCAGCGCTTTTTCAAAAACGTTTTCGCGATTGTAGATGAGAATCTGATCTTTCGCTTTGCTTGCATACAGGGCATCGGCGATGGCTGCATTTTCGTTCGCATCGACGGGGTATTCGAGCGCTGTTTGTGTCCACATGCGACCGCGTTGATCGAAATAGACCGAGATGAATTTGCCGACACGTTTTTCTGGATCTTCGGCCGCTACGAGTTCGATCTCAAAGCCTGGAGGCAAATGAAAGGCGGCTTTTTGTTCCTCGGGCGTTTTGGCTTTGGCGTGTTCGATCGCTTCCATTTTTGGATCTGCGGCACCTTGATAGACCACAGTGGCAGGCAGTTCCTTGATTATCAGATCTTTGAATTGTACGAGCAATTTTCCACCGCCATGGGTTTGCAGCCCGATCATGCCATCGATGGGAATGCTCGGATCGGCCTCGGTATAATCGAGTGCGGGCACACCATTGATCCACGTACGAATGCGGCGACCTTCGCACACAATGCGGTAGTCATTCCAGTCCCAATCGTTCGCTTTGAGAGCGGCGGGATTGATTGGCTCGCCGACGACTTTGTTGCGCCGAGATTCATCATAAAGCTTGCCCCACCAGTCCTTGCCAGCATCGACTTGGTAGCCGCACATTTCCGAATTGTTAGGCACACGCGTGCTGCGGATTTGCACGCCCGAATTCATGAATCCTTCACCTTGCGTGAGTTTGATTTTTAACGTTAGCTCAAAATTCTGATAGACTTTTGTCGTCGATAAAAACGTGTTGTAAGGAACTGTTTCCGTAAGCGATCCTCCGACGATCATCCCATCATCGACTCGCCACCATTTTTCCTCGCCCTTGCGAATGTCCCAACCGTCGAGGTTTTTGCCATTGAAGAGTGAGGTTTGCGCGCTGATGGATAGTACGGTAAAAAAGAGTAGAAAAAAAGTTTTCATGATGGGAGAGAGAAAATGTTAGGAAACGAAATCAAAAACGACGAGGCGTTCGAGGCGAGGTGCCACAATTTGGCGAACGCGTTCGTGCTCGGGGTGGGGGAGATATTCATCACGACTCTGCGCATTGTCGAAGCTCATGAGAAAGCCATGCGTGTAGCCATCGTTGAGCCCTTCGCTGCTTTCGTAGGGGCCGTGCTCCATGCTGAGCAAGCCGGGAATTTGTCCGACCATGCCGACCATTTCACGGAAGCATTCGTCGATTTGTTCTTGTGTGATTTCCGGTTTAAACTGGAATACGCCGTAGTGTCTGACCATAATGTTGTTAGAGTTTGTGGTGTTGTTTGTTGATGTTTTCAAGAAGTTGTAAAGCGACTGCTTGGGCGAAGTTTTTGCTATTGATGGTTTCGGGTAGCGAAATGACGGGGACTTTTGCGTGATGCTTCAGAGCTGCGAAGAGCGCTTCGTCGGCTGCAGGGTCATGGAATGGTTGGCCTTCGGCGGCGATGATGCTGATCGCTTTTGCGGGGATCATGATCGTTACGGGAGCGGAATAGCTGTTAGTTTTTTCAGCGATGATTTTTCCGAGTTCTGCACATTCTTCGGCATTGGTTCGCATGAGGGTGACTTGCGGATTGTGAATGTAAAAATTCCGGCCAGCAAAGGCTGCGGGCACGGTTTCTTTGGCCCCGAAGTTGACCATGTCGAGACAACCTGGCGCAATCACGGCGGGGATACCGGCTTTGGCTGCGGCATCGAGTCTTGTCGGTCCCGCTCCGAGTGTGCCGCCGACGAGTTCATCGGCCCATTCCGTCGTAGTGACATCGAGCACACCGCTTACCATGCCGCTGGCAATGAGGTCTTCCATGGCTTTGCCACCTGATCCAGTGGCATGAAAAACTAACACCTCGTAACCCGCAGATTCTAGCACTTGCACGGCGATGTTGATGCACTCAGTGGTATTGCCAAACATGCTGGCGGCAATGATCGGCTTGCTTTTTTCGGTCGTAATTTCGGTTTCGACCATCGCGCAAATTGCAGCAGCAGCGCGAGTAAAGACCATGCGGGAGATGCGATTCAATCCTGCAACATCGACTATGGCAGGCATCATGGCAATGTCCTTGGTCCCGAGATAATGCGCAGTATTACCGCTCGCGAGAGTGGAGACCATCAGTTTCGGAAAGCCCAAGGGAAGGGCGCGCATGCCTGCTGTGGCTAGTGCTGTTCCGCCACCACCACCTAACGAAATCACGCCGTGAATTTTTCCTTCGCTGGCGAGATTTTCTAACAAAATGGGAATCGCATGGGACATCGCGACCACGCATTCGCCACGATCATGCCGATCCAACAAGGGCTGAAGATCAAGACCTGCAGCCGCAGCTACTTCATAACGAGAAATATCGGGCGTGATCACTGGGTCTTCTCCTGTGCCGAGATCGATCAGCAAGGGAATATGACCGCGTTGACGAATCAGGTCGGCCACGAAAGCGTGCTCGTGACCTTTCGAATCGAGGGTTCCAATGACGGCGATGGTTGACATAGTTTCGCGTGAAGAAATTTGTTAGTGTTTGCGTTTCACCGGAATCGCCTTGAATTGTCTCGTCAGATCCACCAGCGAATTCTCCACTGCCATGCGCTCCAGACTAGAGGCTCCGACGAAGCCCACGGCATCAGTGTGTTCATTGATGTAGGCGGCATCTTCTGGGGTATTGATCGGTCCGCCGTGGCTGAGGAAAATGATGTCTTTGCGCACAGTGCTTGCAGCGTCGATGATCGTTTGCGTTCGCTTGGCTGCCTCTGGCAGCGACATGGTGGCATCGACTACACCAATAGATCCACCCACCGTTGTGCCAACGTGGGCGATGATCACATCAGCTCCGGCTTCGGCCATGGCGATGGCTTCTTCGGGCGCATCGACATAGACGATCGAAAAAAGATCCATGCGACGCGCTAATGCGACCATTTCAAATTCCTTCTTCACGCTCATTCCCGTTTCTTCGAGAATTTGGCGGAATTTTCCATCGACGATGCAGTGTGTGGGAAAATTGTTCACGCCACTGAAGCCCATGTCCTTGACCTTGCCGAGCCAATGCCACATGCGGCGGCGAGGATCGGTGGCATGCACGCCACAAATCACGGGAGTTTCCACGACCACAGGGAGCACTTCGAATTCGCCGATTTCCATTGCGATGGCATTGGCATCGCCATAGGACATCAGCCCTGCCGTGGAACCATGGCCTGACATGCGATAGCGCCCGGAGTTATAAATGATGATCAAATCTGCTCCGCCTTTTTCGATAAACTTCGCACTGATACCGGTGCCAGCACCAGCGGCGATGATCGATTCTCCTTTAGAAAGCGTATCGTGAAGTCGGTCGAGAACTTCCTGTCTTGTGTAGGGGTTACCTACTCCGGTCCATGGATTGGGCATAATGTGGTTAAGATAAAATTTTCAAAAATTGGTAGCGCAATGAGATCCGCAATCCTAAAGAAATACGCGCGTTTCACCATGATTTATTTCCACCAATGCATACTCAAAATCCACATTAATAATTGTCGATTTTATACATTAATGCTGATTCTCCTTGCATGGTGTTGTGAAATCCACATTCTTGAGCATATCCAATGACACACGCAGACGACGATTCCGATGTCCTTCGCGACGAGCAGATGCTTGGTCGTGCGCGCTATACAGTTGTGAAATCGGATCTCTCCGATGCGCGCTCATGGCTGCATCAGCAACCCTTGTGTGCGGCGTTGAAAAAACATCACATCGCGCACGTTGGTGTGATGCAGGCGCGAGCTCCATTCCGCATCTCACGCACAGATCCGAGTGGTACTTATATGATGGCATGCCAGCAAGGCGAGGGCTTGGTGATGGTCGATGGCAAATGGGAAACTCTGGGTGCTGGACAAGCCTGCTTGCTGCCGCCGTTTGTGAAA
>Ga0208597_1000598_pt1 | contig 14306 bp, 12 predicted proteins | sample LakMenEpi05May12_FD_150673 | JGI IMG/M metagenome (GOLD analysis project Ga0208597, IMG submission 150673) | Freshwater microbial communities from Lake Mendota, WI - 05MAY2012 deep hole epilimnion (SPAdes) | ecosystem: Environmental > Aquatic > Freshwater > Lake > Epilimnion/Euphotic zone ...
TTACGCTTTTCCTGTCAATATTCTATTCCAATACAACCACGGAAGCAAGAATTTTTTCATTAGCCACATGGTCCATCTTGGTTTAGCTTGATCAAAAGGAAAGGTCATCTTTGGTTTATTGCTATAATCAAACTCTGCCAACATCAATTTTCCTATAGCAGTAGGTATAGGGCAAGCGGAATAGCCTTCGTAGCTAGCTTGTGAAGTTGTACCATTTATTGTAGCTAAAATATGTTCGACTACCACAGGTGTTTGTTTGCGGATAGCCGCTCCCGTTTTGCTACAAGGTGCATTGCTCACATCGCCAAAGGCAAAAATATTGGGGAAACGAGAATGTCTAAACGTATTTTTATCTACTTCTACATATCCAAGCAGATTGCTTGCATCGGCGAGTGGAGAATGTTTTATGAAATCGGGTGCAGACTGAGGAGGTACTGCATGGCACATGTCAAATTGGATTTGAATTGTATGTATTTCTGCACTTGCCTCATTGTCAATCAATCCAAAACATCCAGCAAATTTTGAAGAAACTTTTCCTGTCTCAAAAGGATTTTCTTTAGATTCAAAAATAATAGATTTTGTATCGCCATTAATAGATTTTATAGTTGCTCCAAAATGTGTTTTAATCCCATAATCTGCTAATACTTCGCGTAATGTTTTGGCATATTCTTCTACCCCAAAAATAACGCCAGCTCCCGATACGTAATGTACTTCGGTCTTGTCCAAAATGCCATTTTTTCGCCAATAATCACAGGCAAGATACATAATTTTATGAGGTGCGCCACCGCATTTTATTGGTGTTGGAGGATTTGTAAAAACGGCTACACCGCCTTTAAAATTTTTGATAAGCTCCCATGTATAAGGTGCTACATCAAAAAGATAATTGCTCGTTACATGATTTTTGCCCAAGGTTTCTTTGAGCCCAGGAATTTTTGCCCAATCTAATTGAATTCCAGGACAAACGCTCAATATGTCATACGTAATTTCTGTACCTTTATCTGTGGTCACTTTGTTGGCTTCTGGTTGGAATGAAACTACAGCTTCTTTTATCCAACTTGTATTTTTAGGAATGAAATCTTTTTCGTTTTTTTCGGTATCTTTTATGTCAAATTCTCCTACCCCTACTAGCGTCCAAGCAGGTTGATAATAATGCTTTTCGGAAGGCTCAATGATTCCTATATCTAGGCTTGAATCTTTTATCAATAATTGAGAAGCTAAGCTAAGCCCAGCATTTCCTCCGCCTACTATAAGTATTTTATAATGCGATTTCATATATTATCATTTTTATAATGCAATGATAATACTTTATGTGTAATATTTGGGTAACATAAGTTACAGAAAGGACAGATTTTAGAGTTTCAGAATCCAAGGCAAAACCAAGTTAGCTACCAAGAATCCTCCTATCATAAAACACATTGTAGCTACTAACGAAGGCCATTGCAAATTGGATAAGCCCATAATGGCATGCCCACTGGTACAACCTCCAGCATATCTAGTGCCAAATCCCACCATAAATCCTCCTACGACCATCATAATAAATCCTTTAAGTGTCAAAAGTGAACTCCAATTAAAAAGTTGGGAAGGAAGTAATCCATCTATTTTGGTAATACCATACGATGCCAATTCTTTTGACAAATCGGGATGAATTTCAATAGGATTGTGATTTGCAAGTAATTGGCTGGCGATAATGCCACCTATAAAAATGCCTAATACAAAAAATAAATTCCATGCTTCTTTTTTCCATTCATATTTGAAAAATGGAATCCCCGCAGGAATACAACTTGCACAAATGTGGCGTAGCGAGCTGGATATTCCAAAAGATTTATTGCCAATAATCAAAAGGGTAGGGACCGTTAATCCAATTAAAGGGCCCGCTATATACCAAGGCCAAGGTTTTGAGAGAAATTCCATATTTTAATTTAATAATTTTCTAAGTTCCGATTCGTTCAATTCTTTATTAAATGATGCTGTTTTTTGACCATTTTTGTATACTATAATGACAGGCAGTGCTTCAATTTTTTCAGCTTGAACCAATTTTTTTGATTTGTCTACATCTATTCTCAAAATCTTGACTCCAGCATGTTTTTCACCTTCAATTTTCTCAAAAATAGGTTTCATACGCATACACGGCGCACACCACGGCGCATAGTAGTCTACAATGAGGATTTGATTTTCGGTGGCTAGTTTTTGGATCGTTTCAAGAGAATATTCGTCTTTAGAACTAGACGTTTCCTGAGGAAAAGCATTGTTCCACGCCATCATACCTCCTTTGAGTTCATAGATTTTTTTAAATCCTTTTTCTTGTAATAGCTGACTTGCATTGGCACTTCGTCCACCCGATTTACAATAAACAAAGATAGGTGTGTTTTTATCTAATTTATCTATTTTTGATTCAAAATCAGAATCATAGATATTTATGTTTTGAGCTTCTGAAATAGTCCCCGTATTGAATTCTTCGGGGGTTCTTACATCAATAATTTGTTTTTTTTCTGTTTGATCAATGGAGCTTTTAAAGCTTTTAGCATCTAACAGTTCATATCCTTTTGAGTTTTTTTGAGCACATGAGAATAAGAATGTCGAAAGTATAAATAGGAATACCGTATTTTTCATAACGCTTAATTAGAATGTTTTTTTAATAAATCGTATAGTTCGTTGGTATCAACTACGCCCGAATGTCTCCAAAGCATTTCTCCTTTTTTGTATAGCATGAGAGTAGGAATGCTTCTAATTTGAAGATATGCAGACAAATCTTCATTTTTTTCGGTATCAATTTTTACGATGATGGCATCTTCTCCAATTTTTTCTTTTAATTGAACCAAGATGGGTTTCATGGCTTGACATGGACCACACCAATCGGCATAAAAGTCCAATAAAACAGGCTTATCACTATTTATAAGATTTTGAAATTTATCGTTCATAATTTTTTATTTTACTTCTTCGTATATTAATTCTTGCGTGTTTTTTTGATTGTTTTTATTTATAGGAGTTTCGCAACCACCTACTCCACAGCATCCTTGATTGAACAAAGGGAGAAGTGTGAAAATAAGCCCTAAAAAGCCTATGGATTTATCTCCCACGGAGAATCCTTGATACATAATACCTATTCCCATCAATAAACGTATGATGCGAATGATATTCCAATTTTGTAATATTATGGATTTCATATTTGAATTTATTTTACAAAAATAGGGTATTATATAATGTAAAAACGTATCAAATGTTACACAAAGAATAGATTATGAACTATTCTTTGATAATTTTAAATTTATCAGTATAGGAGTCCATTTGAATTTCTATGAAATAAATGCCTTTAGCAATATTTTCTTGATTCCATTCAATGATATTACTTCCTGTTCCTAGTTTTTCATTCTTTTCGTTTATCAATTTTCCATTGATGTCAAATAAGCGGAATGAAGCCATTTTGCTAACCTGACTTTCTAGTTTAATGAAGAAATTGCTTGTAAATGGATTTGGATAAATTTCTATTTGATGCAATCCGTTTTTCTCTAGAATTGAGGAAACACATTTGGTTACGCTTACATTCAAGGCGATAGTATCTTTACAATTGTTTATAGGTTCTATAAAGATGTATTGAACGGTGTAGATACCACTTGAAAGTTGTTCTACACTAAATTTATTTCCAGAAACGCCTTGCCCAAAGAATTTACCCCCTACTGGAGTTGCAACTAAAGTAACCGGAATCGTTGGACAATTATAGATAGGAGCTAAGGATTTAAATTGTAAATTAGACTTCTCAATTACCTTTACCGTAGTATTTAGTGTGTCTTTACAGCCAAATTCATTAGATACTTCTACTGTATAGTCTGTTGAAACCCTAGGAAATACATTGATGGTGCTAGTAGCTGAGGCCGCTCCCTGGGTCCATAAGTATCCCGATCCTCCTGTTGCGGTTAGTTGAGCTCTCTCGCCTTCGCAAATAATCGCATCATTTACATTGCCTATGGGTTTTGGTTTGACTACCAACTCTGCATATTCCGTTTTTTGACATTTTTCCAAACTCGTAACTTTTACAGCATATTTTACCGTTTTGATGCCAACAACATTTACTTGATTTGTAGTGCCAAGTGTCCCCCAATCTATAGTGGTTCCTGCTGGAGCTACTACACCTAATATCCCTGTCTCACCCGCACAAACCGTATCGCTTGTGGTACTGATGTCAAAATTTGGTTTTACTTCTAGTCTAAATTGAGCAGTATCTTTACAGTTTTTATCGGATGTTCCTATAATTTGGAACTGTTTTGAAATAGATGTGACCATATTTCGAACCGAATCTGTATTGTTATCATCCCATTTGTATGTTTTCGCGCCATTGGCAAATAATATAGCACTATCTCCAATACATACTACATCTCTAAATTTGTTTGAATAAATTATTAAATTGGGTTGTGGATTAATGATTACAGGAATTGTAAAGGTATTCATACATTTATTAGCATCAGTACCTGTTACTTTGTAGTACGTAGTAGTTAATGGTGATACCACTTTTAGTTGACCAGTACCAATACTTCCCCAATTATATGTCATAGCACCCGTAGCTACTAGCGTATCCGATTCATATTTACAGATTCCATTTGGACGATTCTGAACGGCACTTACATTTGGCAATGCATTTACTTTGAGATACGTAGAGTCCAATTTTCTACATCCTTGATACCCTAGATAATATTTATAAATACCTGATTGAGCAACATTATTACCCAAAATATTTACCACAGGGGTTGTTTTTGTGGTGTCAAATAGCCATTTGTAGCTAAACCCATTCACATGGGTTTGTCCAATTATAGCCGTATCGTTTATACACACGGTATCTTTTATAGCCGTATAAATAGGAAGTTGAACGCCTCTAACGCTAACTTCTCCTTTTTTAAAACAATTATTACTTGTGTTAATGGCTGTGGCGGTATAGGTTTTGGTGCTATCACCTACCGTTTTGGATGTGCCATTGCTACTATCTGGAGTCCAAATTACAGTATTTGCATTTGTATTTACTTCTAATTTTATAGATTGTCCATTACATAAAATGGTGTCTCGAGGCATAACTAATGTAGGTAGTGGAAACATGGAAGCAGGTATTGTACTTGTTTTTTCACATTTCCCTCTTGTAATTGTAACTGAGACATTTCTATTTGCAGCTAAAAGCATTTTCGTAGAGTCATTTTCATCTTGATTTTCCCATAAAATCCTATGAGGGGGTTGTGAAAAACTATCAACAACAAGAAGTGTAGAATCTCCAAAACAAACTTTATTAAATCTTTTGCTATATGTAGGATGCTGATATACCCAAATCGTTTTTTTCAAGGTATCGTTGTCTCTTTTTTGGTCATCTGGGTGATATACAATGGCGTGAAAGTCAAGAGGCTCGTCTGTTGTAAAGGTTAATTCTCCTAAATTTATAGTCGTGGAAACGCCATCAAGAATTGTATTGGTTAAATCTTTACGGATAGAATCAATTAATACTCCATTTCTAAGTACATTCATTTTTACAAATCCTCCAAGCATCGGTTGATTTCCTATATTGTTTACTTTGACGGTCATAGCTTTTTTTGTGTCTCCACAAAAAGCAACTGTATCGGGTTCTATAATTGGATCTAAAGATAAATCAAACAATTTTTCTCCTAAGAAAATTGTATAATCCTCTACTTCACCAAAAGAAAAATTCATTACAGTACATCCATTATGAGTATTTCCTGCGGAATTTTCATAAGCAGATACTCGCATTAAGGTAGTTGTCCCAAACGCCACTCCAGTTTGCGGTATTGTGAAAGTGAATGGAAAGTTAGTCCCTGGAGTGTTTGGAAATGGTAATGTTCCCGTAGTAGCTACTAATCTTTCGGTTAGTTGGAAGATTTTGTCATTGTTTAAATCAATAAAAACTGAAATACCCGCAGGCCATGCGGTCGCCCCCCCATCACAATCATAACCGTTTACAATCATATTATATGTTTGGCCAGGTATTAATTGAGTTATTAAGTTTGTGAAGTTTGAATAGCCTACACAATTTGTTGACGCATTATTTAAATTAGTTCCTAAAATTTGTACTCTACCTATTTTTTCATCAATTGCAGATGCAGGAGTAGGAAGTGTTCCACCGCAATATAATAATGGATTTGCTGGAACTTGTCCAATTAGTATTAAACTAATTGTATATGTAATCAATAATGTAAAAATCTTCTTCATATCGTTTCCTTTTGTAGAATTTGGGGGTAAATTTAGACAATTTTTTTGATATTGTGGAAAAAAATATTCAATTGAAAAAAAATGAAACAATTTGTCAAAATAGTTAATATTAAATCAGACTTGCTTATTTTTGTTTAAAATTAAATTTAGCATGAATATACGAAAAGGAACAGAGGCTGATTTTGAAGCGGTTTTAGAGATGATAAAAGAGTTGGCGCTATTTGAAAAAGCACCCGAAGCAGTTATCAATTCGGTAGAAAGCATGCGGGAAGAAAAAAAATATTTTGATTTTTTTGTAGCTGAAATGGAAGGCGAAATAGTAGGTATGGCGCTGTATTTTTTTGCTTATTATACATGGGTAGGCAAAAGTTTATATTTAGATGATTTATATGTAAAACCTGCATTTAGAGGCCAAAATATAGGGAAAGCTTTATTGGAAAAAGTAATTGAAGTGGCCAAAGATGAAAAATGCAAACGAATGCGCTGGCAAGTGCTGGATTGGAATACGTCCGCTATTGAATTTTATAAGAAAATGAATGCAACGATGAGCCAAGAATGGATCAACTGCGATTTACATTTTTAGTTTTATAATACTTCTCCTTTGAATTGTTGCAAAAATCTAGTATCATTTTGCCAAAAAAGACGAATGTCATTGATTTGATATTGGAGCATGGCTATACGTTCTATGCCCATTCCAAATGCAAATCCATTGTATTTGGTGGTGTCTATATTACAATTTTTTAGTACATTGGGATCTACCATGCCACAGCCACCTATCTCTACCCACCCCGTCTTTTTACATACATTACACCCTTTTTGATCACAGATAAAACATGAAATGTCTATCTCCGCACTTGGTTCTGTAAAAGGGAAGAATGAAGGACGAAAACGTACATTTTCGCTACCAAACATTTCTTTGGCAAAATAGTAAATGACTTGTTTTAAATCTGCAAAAGATACGCCTTCGTCTACATAGAGACCTTCTACTTGATGAAAGGTGCAGTGTGCCCTCGCAGAGATGGTTTCATTTCTAAAAACTCTACCTGGGGTAATAATTCGCAAAGGCAATTTTTCGTTTTCTAATGAGCGAATTTGAGTGCTGGACGTATGTGTTCGGAGTAAATATTCTTTATCTTGGGTCAAGAAAAAAGTATCTTGCATATCTCTAGCCGGATGGTCTTTTGGTGTGTTTAGCGCTGTAAAATTATGCCAATCGTCTTCTATTTCAGGGCCTTCGGCCACTACAAAACCTATTCTTTCAAAAATACTTACAATTTTTCTTCGTACTAATGTAATCGGGTGCGCAGTACCCATGTTTTTTTTGAATGCAGTAGCGGAAATATCTATTTGTTTAGTTGCTTTTTTGGGCTGTAGTTCAAACTGATCTTTAGCCGTCTGCCATTTTTCTTCAGCCAATTTTTTAACTTCATTTACGGCTTGACCATATATTTTTTTCTCTTCTACGGGTAAGCTTCCCATGAGACTCATGGCATCTTTCATCTTACCTTTTGTGCCTAAGAATGAGATTCTAAACGCTTCCAATTCGTTGGCATTGTTTACTTTATAGTCATTTATTTCGCTTTTTAGCGATTCGATAGAGGATTTCCAGCTCACAGATTATTATTTTTGAACTGCAAAGTTTCATTTTTTTTTTCAAATGATTTTAAAAAAAAATATTGGAATTAAAAAAATGCTTTATTTTTGCCACATATTATACCAAAAAAGACTTTTGAATTTATTGAAATACGGCTTCAAGAATTTAAAAGTTTTTCCAAAAAAGTCAATCACAATTACTTTCAATTTTTTGAAATATAATTATTAAAATTTTTTTATTATTTATTGAAAAAACTAGCAATCGTTTTTTGAAACAATTAATTTAATTAACCATGAAGGAAGTCAACAAAGAAGAAAATTTGGAGAACGAAAAACCAAAAAGAAAGCGTATCTCAAAAGTAGAAGAAGAAGAGACTAAGCTAGCCGATGTAGCCGATGTAGCTGAGGAGGCTCCCAAAAAAATTGTTCTAAAACAAAAGAAAAAAATCAAGGAAGTGGAAGAAGTCTCTGATACTCCGGAAGTAGTTTTAGAATCTGTAGTGGAGGAAACTCCAGAAGTCATTAAAATAGATTTCAAAAAAGAAAAAACGGAAAAGAACCCATTTAAGCCTACTACAAAAAGTCCTAAAAAGAAACAAGAAGTAGATCTTTTTGGAGACTCGGCAGAGGAAATGGATAATGAAGTAATGCCTTCTAATGAAGCTACCGAATTGGCAGCGCCAATGGAGGAGAAAGTTCTAGAAGAAAAAACGCCTGTGTTACAAGAACAACAATCCAACCCAAATGAGATGAAAAATCAAATCTTGGCTGAATTGGAGGGAATTGTAAATTGTGAGGGTGTTTTAGAAATTACCAATGAAAATTTTGGATTTTTGCGTTCGGCTAATTATAATTATTTGCCTTCGCCAGATGATGTATATGTAGCACCATCCCAAATACGTGCTTTTGGTCTCAAGACTGGTGATACGGTAGTAGGTCCTATTCGTCCGCCCAAAGAAGGAGAGCGTTATTTTGCCTTGCAAAAAGCGTTGTATATCAATGGCAAAACGGTAGAAAAAATGCGCGATCGTGTGCCTTTTGATTATTTGACACCATTGTTTCCTTTTGAAAAATTAAAATTATCTATTGATGGCGATTCAAAAAATGTAATTGGTCGTTTGGTCGATTTATTTACTCCAATAGGTAAAGGACAGCGTGGTATGATTGTAGCGCAGCCAAAAACAGGTAAAACTACCGTGCTTAAAGATATTGCCAATTCAATTGCGGCAAATCATCCAGAAGTGTATCTTATCGTATTGTTGATAGATGAAAGACCTGAAGAGGTAACCGATATGATGCGAAGTGTCAATGCGGAAGTAGTGGCGTCAACTTTTGATGAACCTGCCGAAAGACACGTTCGTATTTCTAATATTGTGCTTCAAAAAGCAAAAAGATTGGTTGAAAGTGGACATGATGTAGTGATTCTATTAGATTCTATTACGCGTCTAGCTCGTGCATACAATACCGTAGCGCCTTCTTCTGGAAAAGTGCTTTCGGGTGGTGTGGAGGCAAATGCTATGCAAAAACCAAAACAGTTTTTTGGGGCAGCTCGAAAAATAGAAAATGGTGGATCGCTTACGATTATTGCTACAGCGTTGATAGATACAGGTTCTAGAATGGATGAGGTAATCTTTGAAGAATTTAAAGGAACGGGTAACTTAGAGCTACAATTGGATAGAAAATTGGCGAACAAACGAATTTATCCAGCTATTGATATTGTGCAGTCTTCTACTCGTAGAGATGATTTATTGCTAGATAGAGAAGTGCTTCAGCGAGTACAAATTCTTCGCCAACAAATGTCTGATATGAATACGGATGAAGCTATGCAGTTTGTCTTAAAACACATGAGAGGAACTCGAAATAATGAGGAGTTTTTGACTAGTATGAATAGTTAAAAAGTATAAAATTATTTTATGATAAATGAAAAAGCGCTTCCATTGGAGGTGCTTTTCTCTTTTATATGAGGTACTTTGATTCAAATTAATCATTTTCAAATAAATAAATTTGGTTTAATTGGTATGTTCTTTTTTTGGTTTTAAAGGTATTAAATAGATTTTTGAAATTTATTAACGATTACGTATAGATATATTTTGTTTTTTTGCACTCACTTACTATTTAAATCTTATCCAAATGAAAAAAATCCTTGTTCTTGTAGTCTCATTTAATATACTTTCTTGTCAAAATTATGAAAGTAAAGTAGAGGATAAAGTTTCTGAAGTTGATAAAAAAGACACAAGTAATAATGAAACCATACAAATTAAAGATCTAAAAATAGATTCAGCATTTTTTGCAGACAAAGTACATACCGGCAAAGTTCTCTCAAAAAAAGAAATTGAAAAATGCAAATAATTAATTTGATTCAAGGATTTGAGGATTATAGAAATACTGCAAAATTAGTTGATACGCTTTTGGTTTTGAAGGATGCGACCTTATTGTTAGTAGCATGTGAAGAAGAAAATTAACATATTGTATGGCTATCGATGTAAGATAAAAATGGTAATTTAAGCGATTCGAAATTAGTTTTTTACGAAGATTTTGTAGAATATTTTTCTACAACCTTTTCGGAAATAAAGAATAATGAAATCAAGATTATTACTGAATCTGAAAATGATGAAGCATCAAAAGTTGAAACTGAAAACTATTTATTAAATAAAGATAAATTTAATAAAATTAAATAGTTGATCCGTTTTTTTAGAAACTTTATCATTTGTTTTTCTTAAATGAAGTTAATATCTTTATATTTGTGATTCAAATTTTAAATCGATGAAAAGGATATTCATGTTATTAGCTCTGTTATTTTGTATACAAGCAGTAGCTCAAGAAAAGTCTACAGAGAAAGATTATGCCAAAAATCCTTTGTGGATAGCTATGATTGATAATCCCAATACGAATTATTTTGAGGCGTTGAAAGCGTATGAAATTTATTTCAAAGCTAATAAAATGCCAGAAGAACCCGAAGAATTGGCACATGTAAAAACCAAAAAAGGCACTCAACGCGAAGTACCTCCTTCTAGAAATTTAACGAAAGAAGAATTAGCCCAAAAAGAAGCAGAACAAGAATTGGCTTTGCAAGTAAAACGTTTTAAACGCTGGAAACGAGAGGTTTTACCTTTTGTGCAAGAGGATGGTCGTATATTGACTGCCGATGAACAAATAAAAGTTTGGGAAGAAGTGTCGGGTAAATCAAGAAACGGTAAATAAAAATTGAAACAGATGAAAAAACATGTACTCCTATTCCTATTCATATTACTTACTTTTAATGCTTATTCACAATTACTTCCAGTTACCGCTTGGAAAGAATTAGGTCCTATAAAATTTCCTATCAATGCTTCGGGACAAATTAATGGGATAGGTAGAACCTGCCAAATAAAACATCATGCTACCGATACATCCATAATTTATGCAGTTACTTCTTCGGGAGGATTGTACAAAACTACCGATGGCGCCAATAATTGGTTTAACCTTACGGGGTCTCTATATTTACCCAAAGGAAGTCAAGCTTCGGTGTGTATAGATTATGCCAATGATAATATAATATATTTGGGAACTGGGGATCCTAATTACTACTATAATGGCACAGGGGTATGGAAAAGTACAGATGGAGGACTTTCTTTTGTTCAAAAAAACACGGGAATGGGGAATAGACTCGTAGATGAAATTCTTCAAAGCCCAACGAATAGAGGTGTATTGATTGCAGCTACCAATAGTGGAATATACAAGAGTAATGATTCCGCCAATACTTGGACACTGAAAACCCCATCAGGATTGCGTTTTACCGATATGGAGTATAAGCCCGGAAGCAATGGAAGAGTAATCTATGCCGTAACGTTGGATAGTGGTTATTATCGCTCACTCGATTTTGGAGAAACTTGGACCAATCTTATGAATACAGGTGGCTTATCCATTCCTTCAGGTGGCTCATCCAATGGAATGCGTGTAGCAGTTTGTCCAGCTGACACAAATATTGTTTATATTGGGATGGTGAAAAATTTTGGGACCATTTTCAAATCCAACGATGGTGGTACAACGTTTAATACAATGAAAAATGCTTCTATGCCTAATTTAACAGGGTATAACAATACCGCTGGCGATGGAGGACAAGGAAATTATAATTTTGATATAAATTGTGATCCTATAAACCCATCTATTTTGTATTTAGTGTCTCATAATGTATGGAAATCAACAGATTCTGGAATTAATTGGGTGCAAAAAACCAATTGGTGGGCTGTAGTTCATACCGATATGCACCATATTTCATTTTCGCCTCATAATAAGTCAAAACATTTTAATTCCAATGACGGAGGAATATGGTTGACTACCGATGGCACTAATTCTTGGTCGCAAAAATCAGATGGATTGGCTGCAAATGAAATTTCGCCAGCGGCAAGTAGCAATTTGGATTATAAATGTATCAGCACAGGAACTCAAGATAATGGAGAGTTATATAGAGACGATACAGGCGTTTGGAAGACAAATAGAGGAGGCGATTGGTATGAAAAAATGAATTATGATTGGAAAAATCCACGAACGGTTTATTATATAACTGGAAAAAGAAGATTGGTAAATGGTTCCGAAGTTTCTTTAAATTTTCCATTTACGGGAAATGCAAATTATATTGATTTTAATCCAAAAGCACAAAACTCCGCTGTGATCTCAAAAAATGATAGCCTTTGGATTTCAAAAAACATACAAGATCCAATACCTTCATGGAGCTTTATTGGTGTTTTTCCTGGCAATACTATTAAAAGTGTAGCCTGGTCTATCAAAGATACAAATCGTTTGTATCTAATCAATTCTAATAGCAAAGTATATCGTACCGATAATTTGTATGCAGCTACACCTATTTTTAATTCTTTTAATACACCTAGCATTACCAATACTTCGGCATCAATTGCCGTAATTGCAAAAAATGATAGTATCGTCTATATTTCTTGTGGCAATATAATTTATCGTTCAAATAATGCGGGAAATACTTGGACTAATATTAAGTACAATTACCCTGCCGTGAATGTGATAAGACTTTATCACGATCCTTATACTTCCAACGAGTCTATCTATGTGGTAGGAAGCATAGCTGTTTATTTCAAAATGGACACAATGACTTCTTGGCAAAATTTGACTCAAAGTTTGCCTACCAATGCCTCTATACAGTCTGTAATTCCTTATAATGAAGGAACCGATAAAAGTGAAATGCGAGTAGCTTATTTTGGGAAAGGGGTCTGGAGTATTCCTATTCAAACTCAAAAAATTCCTAACGCTAAATTTGGGGCTAATTATACTAAATCATGCAGTCTTGGGAAAACAATTTCTTTTACAGATTCTTCGTCCAACAATCCTACTTCTTGGAGTTGGTCATTTCCTGGAGGAACGCCCTCTTCATCTACATTACAAAATCCGACTATAGTATACAACACACCAGGCGTTTATGATGTGTCGCTGACTGCTTCTAATGCCAATGGATCTTATACTGAAACAAAAACAGCATATATATCTGTTTTTAAAGGGGACACATTGCCTATTTCTGAAAATTTTGAATCAGGAACATTGCCAGTGAATTGGACGGTGTTTAATGATGGAAATGACAATAGGTTTTGGGTGCGTGAAGATACTTTAAGTGCCTATGGAGTTGGCTCAAAATCCTATCGATTTGACAATAGAGCCTATATGACAACGAGCAAAAAAGACGCCATCATTACATCGGTACTCAATTTGAATATGTACGATTCGGTTTGGGTGAGTTTTGATAGAGCATTTGCCATTTCATATTGGAGTCAATGGTATGGTGATAGTAGAGATACGCTGCAGGTAGCTGTAGATAATTCTTGCAATACAGGTTCTTTGACAAGTGTATGGATGAAAGGACATACTGCGTTAGCTACAGGTCCCGTTCAGGCTGATGGTGCTTATTTCAAGCCTACTCCATCACAATGGAAAAAAGATACAATAAATCTAACGGCTTTTGCAGGGCAAAAAGAAATTTCATTATATTTTAGAATATTCAAAACCCTTTCGGGAGGTTATGGACAAGTTATATATTTGGACAATATTAATTTCTGGGGAAAGAAAGTCGTAGTAAAAGATACTGCGTTTTCTGCTAGTATTTGTAGTGGGAATAATTATACTTTTGGCTCAAATACGTTGAACACTGCTGGAACATACAAAGATACTATCCGAAAAGTAAATACAGGTGCCGATTCTATTCGTAGAACATTAGTTTTAACGGTCAATCCAAAAACAAATGGCATGATTAATCAGTCTATTTGTCAAGGACAATCCTTTCTATTCAATGGCATCAATCGCACGGTTTCGGGAGCATATTTAGATACATTGGTGAATGCCAAAGGCTGCGATAGTTTCCTTACATTAAATCTTACGGTAAATCCAAATTCAAGTAAATCTATCAATCAAACGATTTGCCAAGGTCAATCATTCTTGTTTAACGGCATCAATCGCACGGTTTCGGGAACGTATTTAGATACGCTTGTAAATTCAAAAGGCTGTGATAGTTTCCTTAC
>Ga0208597_1000599_pt1 | contig 14283 bp, 10 predicted proteins | sample LakMenEpi05May12_FD_150673 | JGI IMG/M metagenome (GOLD analysis project Ga0208597, IMG submission 150673) | Freshwater microbial communities from Lake Mendota, WI - 05MAY2012 deep hole epilimnion (SPAdes) | ecosystem: Environmental > Aquatic > Freshwater > Lake > Epilimnion/Euphotic zone ...
TGCCGTCAAAAATGCTCCATGACATTTGAACACCAACCAAATAGTTAGAAGCCCCAAAACCAAGCAATTTTCTGTCGTTGAGTTCATAAGACCCAAAAGCATTGATTCTAGGAACTAAAGACAATGTATTCATTTTGGACATATTTTGATAGGCTAGGGTAGATTTTTCAATAGCTTGAACATCCTTTCTTTCGGGATTGAGCATCATAGGATATTGATTTATTTGAATTTGAGTGTCAATATCTTCAATAGGCTTGTAGATGTAATCGGGATTTTCATTTAGCAAAAAAGAAAGATAGTTTGACGCATTTTTTACATTGCTCAGCATCATTTGATGTTGATTTTTAACTTCATTTACACGTACCATTACATTCAATAAATCGGATTTTTGAACCATACCTTGTTTGAAATAATTTTCGACCAATTTTAGGTTTTCATCACTGGTTTTACTAGCTCGTTCCAATACATTGGCCGCTTTATATACCAATTGTAATTGTAAATAAGCCTTGTATCCTTCTACTTCTAAGTATTCTCGAGTTCTATCGGCTTGAAGTTTATAGGCATCGGCTTTGGCAATGGCGGCTTTTCTTCCATAGAATCCATCAAGATTAATCAAGGGTTGCATAACTTCCAATTTGGTGTTGAAATTGCCGATTGCTTCGGGGTCATTAAGCAAAGTAGGATCAAAATCTTGCATCGTTACCGATTTTTGATTGAGTTTGGTTCCAAAAGCCATCAAAGGACTGTTGGTTTTGATTCCCGTAAAAGAAGCGGATACATTGGGTAGAAAAAGAGAACTGGCTTGATTTACATCGGCTTTTGCCGATTCATAATTTCTGTCAGCTATTTTGCCTTGTAGATTTGATTTTTGCAATTTCTCAAAAAAATCTTTCTTTGAGATAGGTTTTACCTCCTGTGCATGAGCTAGATACGTACCTAATACCAAGCATGCTAGTATACTTTTTTTGATTGTGAAATATTTCATCATATTGACTTTGTTTTTTTATTTGAATGCAAAACTAATTTTGAATCTTTACAAAAAATGTAATGAATGTTACATTGGAGTGTTTAACTGATGAAAACAAGTTTTAAAGTATAGCTTGTGTAATGATTGTTACATTTAGAATTTATAAAAAAAGAGCTATTTCCTATCCTTTTTGTATTTTTGAAGTCAAAAGAAATTTAAAATGAAAATCATTTGTATAGGAAGAAATTATGCCGAACACGCCGCAGAACTTGGGAATGAAGTGCCTAGCGATATGGTTATTTTTCTAAAACCCAATACTGCACTCAATCCCAATAAAGAGAAATGGTTTTTGCCTAATTTTTCAGAAAATATGCAATATGAATGTGAGATTGTGCTCAAAATTTGCAAAAATGGAAAGCATATTGCAGAGAAATTTGCCCATACTTATTATCAAGAACTTAGTTTAGGCGTTGATTTTACGGCCCGAGATCTTCAGCAGCAATTAAAAGAAAAAGGGCTTCCTTGGGAAAAAGCAAAAGCGTTTGATCATTCTGCTATTGTGGGAAAATTTATAAATAAAGAGGATTTGGATTTGACCAATCTTCAATTTACATTCAAGAAAAATAACGAAACCGTTCAGCAAGGATCGGCTAAAGATATGATTTATAGTTTTGATAAAATTATAGCGGAAGTGTCTAAATATTTCACCTTGCAGACTGGCGATTTAATCTATACAGGTACCCCAAAAGGCGTGAGTAAAGTGTCTATTGGAGAAAGGTATGAGGCTTTTTTGGAAGAAGAAAAAATGTTTGAGTTTGAAGTGTGCTAATGCGGCAATTTATCTCTCAATAAACCATAAACCCAAGTTCCTGCTACAGCACTTAAAAAAGTAATAGCTATAACGGTAGCACCAGAGCCAATCTGTGCAAACAAAGGCCCAGGACAAGCACCTGTTATCGCCCAGCCAAATCCAAAAATAAGCCCTCCAATAACATTCCCTTTATTGAATTCTTTGTTATGAAAAACTATTTTTTCACCTGAAAGGGTTTTGATATTGAATTTTTTAATCAGAAATACGGATAAAGCACCCACCATTACAGCACTTCCAATGACTCCATACATAAAAAAGGATTGTAGACGAAACATTTCTTGAATTCTATACCAGCTAATGATTTCAGCTTTTACAAAAATGATACCAAAAGCAATTCCTACCAAAAGGTATTTCAGATTGGCGTACCAAGGTTCTTTAATCTCACTTTCATTGATACAAATGGAATCTTGAGCTCGAAGTTCGTGTTCTTTTTCTTCAATATTAGACATAATCTCGTTTTTTGCAAAGATAAAAATTATTTATAAAAACCACTTTTTTCAATTTCTTCCCTAACCATATCAGTAACTAGATAACGTATCGATTCTTTTTTTTGAATACGAGAACGTATCAGTGTAGAAGAAATTTCAATCATTGGTACCTCCAAAATAATAATATTGGGATGATTTAAAAGGTTTTGATTGGATGCATTGGGTCTTTTGTATACGTATATTTTATAGTTTTCTAGTATGGTTTCATAGTTTTTCCATTTTTCAAAATGCTCCAAATTGTCGCCACCCATTAGAAGGGAAAAAGTATGTGTAGGGTGTTTTTCTTTCAAATAAGTAAGCGTATCAATTGTATAGCTGGGTTTTGGGAGCGAAAACTCTATATTGCTAGCCCCAAAATGTTCGTTGTTTTCTACGGCAAGTTGTGTGAGAAAAAAACGACTGGTTTCATTGAGCAATCCTTGGCTTTTTTTGAATGGATTCTGAGGCGATACCACAAACCATACTTTGTCTATCTCTTTCTGGAGCAATATGGATTCTGCAATGATCAAATGCCCTGTATGTATAGGATTGAACGAACCAAAATAGAGTGCAATGTGAGCCATAAATTCTTATTTGACAAAAGTAAATAATGAATTCATAATAAAATTGTAAAACATTACAAAAAGTACTGCTATGATTTTGCTCACATAGAAATTGATGCGAATTTTGCCATTGAGTATATAAATAATCAAACTATTGAGCATTAATGCTACGCTGGCTATGGCCATAAATTTTCCAAACTGCAACGCCAAATCGGGATTGTGATTTTGAAAAGTCCACATTCTATTTACCGTAAAATTAACAATTGCGCTTATAGTAAATCCTAACGCATTCGCCACAAACTTATTCATTTTCATTTTTTCTTTAAACAAATAAGTAAGCCCAAAATCAATGATAAATCCAAGGCATCCTACGATGCCAAATTTGATGATTTTGAAGATAAATGCTTGATTAAGTGTCATAGTAGCGTATGATTATACGATAAATTTTCCGTTTTTGTAGCACAATTCATCGTCGGCATAAATTTCGCCATCCGTCATATCGGTAATCATATCCCAGTGGATAGAACTTTCGTTGACGCCGCCACATTGTTTGTAGGCATCGCCAATAGCTAAGTGTATAGTTCCACCTATTTTTTCATCAAAAAGGATATTATTTGTAGCCTGTTGGATTTTATAATTAGTACCAATAGCCGCTTCGCCAAAACGTCTTGCACCAGGAATTTCAAAAATTTTGTCTAAAAATTCTTTTCCCATTGTAGCGGTCCAGTTTTCTATATAGCCATCTTTTATTTCCAATCGTACATTTTCTACTCGCTCGCCCATATATACCGTTGGCAATGTGAACAATACCCATCCATTCATACTATCGTCTACAGGAGCGGTATAAATTTCACCACTAGGCATATTGGTTTTGCCATCAGAATTTATCCACAAACGGTCTTTTACGCTAAAAGTAATGTCAATATTTGAACCTACATATCGGATTTTTGATTTTGAATTGAGATAGTCTACGGTTTTTTGTTGGTTTTTTCCAAAATTCTGCCACGTAGCCAATGGATTTTCATCAAATAAATTGCAGGCATCAAAAACAAATTTTTCATATTCTTCCAAGCTCATTCCGGCTTCTTTGGCACTGGCTTCGGTAGGAAACTGACACAATCCACGGCGCATAGAACGATTGCCTGTTCGTTCCATATAGGTTTTATGAATTTCTTTATGGGCTTCTTTTACCGCTTGCCTTTTGGCTGGATCTATTGGTGTAGTATCTTTTTGTTCAAAAGGAGCACGAATATATAAGAAGCATTCAAAATTGTCGTTCCAATATTTTGTAGAAGGATTAACCCAATCCAATTGATGTTTTTCGGCGTTCAAAAGTAGCGAAGATTCGTATTTTTGAATTTCTATATCCAATACAGGATGTCCGCCCGCTTTGGTTATTTCTTTTAATAATTCAATCAAAAGGGGTTCGGCCAAATAAGTAGATTTGAGGAGTACTCTATCCCCTTTTTGAACTTCAAGGCAATAATGGGTGAGTAGGTGTGCATACTTATTATACGAATTATTCATTATAGATTTTTATATTTAAAGATGGCAAATTTAGCATAAAATATTAAAAAATATTGAATTAAATAAAAAAAAGTTTATATTTGTGTTTCATTAACTAGTTAATTGTTATGTATTTACAAGGAAAAATTATTCAAATTTTTGATGAACAATCAGGTGAAAGTTCTAATGGAAAGTGGAGAAAAAGAGAGTTTGTAATGGAGACGTTTGCTAAAATTCCCCGCAAAGTATGCTTGTCGGTAAGAGGCGAAGGTGTAGCTCAATTTAGATACAATGTAGGCGATGCCATCCAATCTAGTATCGATATTGAAAGCAGAGAACACAATGGCCGCTATTATACGGAAGTACGCGCATGGAAAATTGAGCCCTATTCAAAGCAGCATGAAGAAAATTTAAGCGAGTCGGAGGAGGAAAGTCCTTTTTAACGATTTTGTTTCATTTTGGCAAATTTCTATTTTTTATAAAATTTTTATTTTATAAAGTCGTTTCTATTTCAAGGTAGTTATATTTGTTGTTTGATTTTGAATAGATGAAGTATTTTTTAATTTTAGTATTGTTTTTTGGACAAATTTCGATGCATGCGCAGGTGAAAACCAAGCCAAAGTCTAAAACAAAAGTGATAAAGCCCGTAGCGTCAAAAAATGTTGATGCTGAGGCAGCAAAAATTCTAGAGTCGCTTCATGTTCGATATGGAAAATTAATTTCCTATAGTTTTAAATACAATGCTACTATTGACATTCCTAATTCCACCAAGAAAGAAAATTTTTCGGGACAATATGTAGTGAAAGGTAATCAGTTTTTTATCAATATCAATAAATTAGATATAAAATCGGATGGGAAATCGGTTGCAAATATCAATCACGAAACCAAGGAAGTACAAATAAATCAATTGGTAAAGAAAAATAAAATTGAAACGCCTTTTGATTTTATAAAGAATTATAAAAAACTTTTCAAGTATAGAGTCAAAGAGGAATTAAAAAATAATGTAAAGATCATTGAGTTAATCCCGTTAGAAAAAAATTCCAATATTTTTAAGATAGATCTGATGGTATCTACAAAAGATATGACTATCTTAGGTTCAAAAATATACGAGCGTTCGGGGGTTCGAGTGAGCTATGCTATTGCTTCCCGAGAGGAAAATAAGTCAGTATCCGCAAGTCTTTTTAGCTTTCTAGAGAAAGATTATAAAGGCTATGAGTTTTTGGACATGAGATAATCGGTTCATCAAAAAAATCCCTATTTTTATCCAGAATTTATTTTAGCATGGGCTAAAGGATTTAATTTTGCAACGTAGTTTTTTACCAAAAATACTATCGAAATCAAAAGACCCTAAAAAAGATTTTTTCATGTTTACATCTTTTTTTAAACACCAAAAAATATTAATTTGTAATGTTTTTTGGTGTTTTTTTTATAATTAAAAAATGGTTAGACCTATATTTGTAATAGAATTGAGCGATTAAGAATGGTTCGTTAGGATGAGAAATAGAAAATTATTGTTTTTTTTGATAGTATGTGCAGCCTTATCTCTCTTTGGGAGAGATGCAGGAGTCATTGAAAAGACCTATTCTGCTAGACAATTTGTAGCGAGCGATGGACTGCCACAAATGCAAATAACCACGATGTATACCGATAGCAAAGGTTTTGTATGGGTTGGTACGCGCTATACCTTTGCCAAATGGGACGGAAAAGAGCTAAAGTCTTTTAACTCAAAACTTAAAGAATCGTATGAGTATGTGTTAGGGTTTGAAGAATTTCCAAATTCAAATGTTTTAGCCTATTTTAGACCCTTGAATAATGATATTATAAAATTTGTGATTATTAGTGGAAATCGTTTAAAACATTTCAAACTCAAAGGGGCTTTATTCAATAATATTGAGCAATTAAAAGTAAGTCCTGTAGATAATAATAGGATCCAAATTGTGTTTTTGAAAAATGGGAATCTATATTCATATATATACAGCCGTCTAAATAATAAATTTGAAAAAGGAAGTCTTGTTCCTGATGTAAAGTGGATTTTGAAAGTAGAAAAAGGCGCGGTTTTTTATACCAATGTGCCAAAGATTTCTATAGATTTAAAACAAGTAAATGTATTGGTAAATCATAAAACAAAGTCTATTCCTATTAAAAAAACGAGGTTGACAAAGACTCAAGTATTTTCAAATAGAGAAAAAGAATTTTCTGCTAGTTTTTTGGATTATGCTAATAATTTGTTTTTAAATATTCAATCAAAAGGCTTGGATACGCTAATCTTATATCATCATAAAGTGCCCTTTAAATTGGAATCCAATAAAATTTGTGTGAGTAATTTGAGTGGTATCCTATATGAATATTTACCAAAAAAAATGATTTATTATGATTTTGAAAAAGAATATAAATTGTTTGATTTGCCTATGCCTTATTGTTTGGAAAAAGATAAAAGTAATAATTTATATGTAGGAACAGAACTGGGACTGCTCAATTTTTTCAAAATGGGAATCCGTGAAATAAAGTTGCGGTTGAATGAAGATTTTGATAATATCTGGAGTATGACAAAGGATAGAAAGGGTACATTTTATTATAGCTCGTTTACTAATGGAATTTATCAATCCAAAGATAATAAACATTATACAAAAATTGAAGTACCCAATGCTGGGCATGTAGGCGGTTTTGGGGCAAATTGCAATAAATATAATGATGTTTTGTTGCCACTTTCCGTTCAAGGAAAAATACCTTTTGTGGTAAATGGAAGACTTCAGGTTTTTGACTTCCAAAAGGGAAATGAAATCTATACATCAGCCATAGATCCTGCTACGCAAGATATTTATTTTTCAAATATTAAGTCTATCTATAAGTTTAATGCTACTACAAAAAAAGTCGAAAAATTTAAAACAGCATTTGATACTTTGAAGCGAAGCAATATCATTTCAATCGTTTTTACAAAAGATCGAAAAATTGCCATGAAAACTTCGAGTGATTCTTATTTACTAGATTTAGAGGGTGGATATAAAGAACTTACCGCTTTGAATCGTTTGGGGTTGGCTATAGTTTGCGATCAATATAATGGTGTGTGGGAAAATTATAGCATTAGCTTGTTTTGTACCCGCAATGGCAAAAGTATCCAGCTCAAGAATTTAAAGATTACTACATCTATATTGTCAATGATAGAGTATGGAAAATGGCTGGTTATCGGTACATATAGAGATATTGTATTTTTTGATCTGGAGCATTGGTACAAGACGGGCGAAGAGAAATATATAGCGTATTCTATTGAAAATGATTTAAATACGCTTGAAGGCAATCAAAACAACTTTTTTATTGATGCAGAAGATAGCAGTATTTATTGGCCATGTCTAGATAAGGTGCTGCAATTCAATCCCAAAATTTTAACAAAAATAGACTCTTTTCCTCCCAAGGTTTCTATTGAAGAATATGTTTTTTATAGCGGAAATAAAAAGTTTGCCACTTTTGATTCACTAGGTCAAAAAGAATACAGATTGGGTAATAATGTGAGAAATTTTGATGTTAATTTTTCCAATCCTCTGTATGTAAAAAATAGTTTTTTGAAATATCGATATCGTATTTCTCCAAATCATCCTTGGGTTGAACTTCAATTGAGTCAAACGATTCGATTAATCAATTTGAGTGCTGGAGTTTATGTAGTAGAAATTCAGAGCTCGTATGACGGAAAAGCATGGAGCCAAAGTGAAAAATCCATACCCATAATTCTTCAATCAAAGTATTATGAAACAGCCTTTTTTTGGTTTTTCTTCCTTGTTGTGATTTCAGCAATTGGGAGTATGATTATCATCTTCTTTTTAGAAATTCAAAAAAGAAAGCACCAGATAGAAGTTCAGAAACAAGTTGAAAAAAATAATCTTCAGTTACAAGTAATTAAATCAAAGTATGTCCCTCATTTTACATTTAATGCTATTACCAGTATAAATTATTTGTTGAGGAAAAAAGAGATACGTAAGGCATCGTCCTATTTGGTTAAAATGACAGAATTGCAACGAATAGCGTTAACCAATTTTGAAAAACCCGAAATCCCTCTCGAGACAGAGTTGCGTTTCTTGGATAGTTATTTATCGCTAGAAAGACTTCGTTTTGAAGAATTATTGGAATACAAAATCATATTGGATAAAAAGGTGAGCATGGATACTTTAATTTCCAATCTATGTATACATACCATGGTAGAAAATGCTATTAAACATGGGCTGTATAACAAGGCAGAGCAGAAATGGCGCTTACGAATTTATATATTAAAAGTTAAGAATAAATTGATTTTGAGTGTAGAAGATAATGGTATTGGGCTAGAAAAAGCAATAGAAAATCAGTTTAATTCTACGGGGACAGGCCTCATTATGCTGAAAAAACAAATTCAAATTTTAAATTCGGATGAAAGGAAATATTATTTTAGTTTGAATACGTTATATACCCCTGATGGAAGGATAAGAGGTGCACGCTCTTCCATAATTATAGAAACCCTTGGGCAGAATCAGGTATAGATTATGAATTGGTTCAAAGAATGTGTAAAAATTAAAATATGTTTTTTATATTTGCCTTTGAAATAATCTAAACAACTTGCAGGGAAATCTTCGCTATATAATTAAATACTTCTTGATTGGATATTGCATGCTTTATTGCAATGTGATGTTGAGTGAGGAGAATCCTATTTTTATAAATCCTGCAATTAAAAAATTTGGCGTAAAAGAAGGCTTGCCTCAAGTTCAAATCACCAGTCTTTTATTAGATAAGAAAGGGTTTTTATGGATAGGAACTCGGAACGGTTTGGCAAGATGGGATGGAAATAAAATGCACGAATTTGTAAATCAAAATCAGTTAAAGTTTTATCCACAGCAAGTAGAAGCCCTATATGAGATGCCAGATCAATCTATTTTGGTCATTTATTCTGATCGATACGGATATATTAGCTATGCTATTGTCAAAGGCAATCATATTGAATACTTTAGATATTATATCAATACAGGATTTAAAAAAATACATCCGATTAAAACAAAAGTTGCGTTTCTCCCTAATAAAAATATTCGATTTAATTTTTTAATTGATTCAAATTTATATGTATTTGATTTTGATAGAAAAAGTAAAATATTTTCCTCCAAACATTATTTTAAAAATGTTTTAGAAATTCATAGTGCTAAAAAAAATGTCGTTTTATTTTCAAGGAAAATTCGAGAAAAAGATCAAATACTTTTAGAAGGATTTAAGGATAAATCACATATTTATTCTCAAAAGCTCAATAAATCAAACTTTCAATCTTTTGAATTGTCAAAAATGAACTCGTTGGATCAAATGGGACAACAATATATTAATTTTGAATCGAATAAGCTTTTTAAAATTACTATTGATGATCAATTGAATGTCCGAATAGACTCCGTATTGTTTGATTTTGATATTGAGGAAAAGGATAGGATTAGAATTTTATCTAACGGTGTGATTTGTCAAAAAAAATCCAATAAGAGTTATTTGTTCAAAGATGGCAAATCGTTGGTTTTTGGCAAAATGGATTTAGCCTGGGACTTTGTCAAAGATAAGCAAAACAATTTATATGTAGGGACGGAGCATGGATTGAATTGTTTGTTTAATCAAGGCATACAGGAACTGTATTTTAACGATAGAGGAGTCGCAGATCATATTGTCTATATTAGTAAATTGCCAAAGGGGAATTATTACTATTCTTCCTCTACCAAAGGAATTCTGGAGTCTAAAGATAATATTTCATTTTCATCTTATCGCATTCCTGGTTTTTCCTCGCAAGAAATGATAGGCCCCTTAGTATATAATCAGTTTAATGATATTATTTTTCCGCTAATCCAGAATAATAAAATTCCAGTTTTGATAAAAGGGAAATGGAATTTTCTTGATATTGAAATTAATGGAATTGTTTATGAAATTAAAACCAATCCAAGGACGCAAGATATTTATATCTCTGCTGAAAGTGGTCTTTATCGTTTTGATGCACATACAAAGGTGTTGAAAAAAATAACGTTTCAGAATTCAAAACTGATGAATACACCTTTCTATAATATTGATTTTAACTCGTCAGGCGATTTGCTTTTAAAAGATGATATTCATGCCTTTTTAGTTAAAGAAAATGGTGCATTTAAAGAGTTGTCTAAAGATGAAGTGCCGGGTTTTTCAATTTTTTGTGATTCCTATCAATCTATTTGGTTTAATGCTGGGAAATCTTTATTCGTTTATAAAAATGGAAAAAAGTTCCTTCTGCAAAATTTGCCAATCAAAACACCCATTATGGCTATTTCTCAAGTGGGAAAATGGCTCATCATAGGCAGTTTACAAGAATTAACAATTGTCGATTTGACACTTTGGCATCAAACGGGGATTGAAGATTATTTTACTTTTTCCGTAGCCAATCAATTGACGCTGCTTGAAGGAAGTCAAAATAATTTCTTTGTTGAAAATGATAGTACTTTTTATTGGCCAGGATTGGATAAAGTTTTGAAATTCAATCTAAATAAATTGATTAATCTAACACATGTCCCTCCCCAAGTGTGTATTCTAAAGTATACCTTTTATAATGAAAAAAGTAATTATAGCGCATTTGATACTTTTGAACAAAAAGAATATTTGATTGGTCCTTCAATTCGAGATTTGGATATCAAATTTACGTGCCCTACCTATCTCAATCATAATAATATTCAATATCGATATAGATTGAATGCATATTCTACTTGGAATTATATTCAATCCAATGATATGATTAGGATTTTAGATGTTTCTACAGGGACGTATCAAGTTGAAATTCAAGCTTCTTTTGATGGGGTTACATGGAATGAATCAGAAAAATCCTTGCCTATTGTTTTTAAGCCACGATTTTATGAGACATTTATGTTTTGGTCTATTTTATTGCTCTTGTTGGTGTTTTTTGGTTATTTAGTCGTTCGTTATTTTATGAATAAATTAATGAAAAATCAAGCTGAGGAATTAAAAAAGAAAGTTGAAAAAAATAGTCTTTCGCTTCAAGTTATAAAGTCAAAATATATCCCTCATTTTACGTTTAATGCCATGACGAGTATCAATTATTTATTGCGAAAAGAAGAAGTGAAAAAAGCTTCCTCTTATTTGGTTAAAATAACTGAGCTTCAACGAATTGTATTGTCCAATTTTGACAATCCCGAAACCAGCCTTGAAACGGAATTGAAATTTTTGAGTCATTATTTGGCTTTGGAAGGATTGCGTTTTGAAGATACTTTGTCATATCGTATTGTTGTATGTAAAAATGTAAAATTAGATACTCAAATTCCCAATTTATGTATTCATACGATGGTAGAAAATGCTATCAAACATGGATTGTATAATAAGCCTGATGGTAATTGGAAATTGGCGGTGTATGTACTTCAGCTAAAAGATAAATTAGTGATTTCGGTAGAAGATAATGGACTAGGGTTGGAGAAAGCTAATGAGAATAAAACGCATTCTACAGGCTCGGGACTAAGTATGCTGAAAAAACAATTGAAAATTTTGTCAAATCATTCAAAAAAATATACCTACAGATTATCAGACATTTACGACGCAAAAGGACAAGTTAGAGGCGCTAGAGCCTCCATTTTTATTACTTCTTATTGAATAATAAATGAAAAGTTTTTAAATTTGCACAAACATGTAAATTTAAAAAACTATGGAGAAAAAATTAGAAGTCATTATTGTAGAAGATGAGCGCAAAGCAAGAGAACTTATGGAAATGGACCTGAACGATATTGAATCGGTAAAGGTCATGGGGACATTTAGAAGCACGGCCGAAGCGGACGAGTATATTCAAGAATATCCAGTGGATATTATCTTCTTGGATATCAATATGCCACATCAAACAGGATTGCAGTTTTTGGAGCAAATTCGAGAGCGTGGTGTATATACATCTGTGGTAATGGTAAGTGCAGAAGCTACATTTGAAAATGCACAAAAAGCCATTTCGTTGGGAGTCAAAGCATTTATTGACAAGCCATGGGATATCAATAAACTGGAAGATGCTATCGAAAAAATCAAGCATGAACTTGAGGAGTCCAAAGATCAGTTTGTTATTTTTAAATCGGGACATAAAAAAATGAAATTCAACCTTTTAGATATAGCTTATTTTGTATCCGAAGGAAATTATTGCTGGCTCAATCTTTCACAAGGGTTCAAGCATCTCATTACACAATCGTTGAAAGAAATTGAAAATATTATCGGTGAATCTATAGAGATAAAACGTGTAGATCGTTTTCATATTCTTAATTTATCCAAAATTAAAAGCTTTGACAAAACCAAAAGTAGAGTAGAGTTTGAAGGAGATAAACTACCGGGATTGGATTTGAGCAAAGGTGGACGCGATTTTATAATGGCCGAACTTAAAAATATCTAATCACAGTCATTTTCATATATCAATTTAAGGATTTGGGCAAATTCTATTACTTTTGCATCTTATTTTTATTGAGCTACAATGTTTTCTAGTTATTTGAATGATGATCGTGTAAAGGCTATATATCAAGCGTATAAAACATCATTACCTTTTCAGATTTTATTTCAAAATCACTCTTTTGATAGTGTGTTTCTGCATGCTATCATCAAAAAAATACAAGGCAAACATATCCTTGTTCTGAGAGATAGAGAACAAGCGCTTGAAATTATGAGCGATTGGAAAGTCTTGCGATCCGATTTGCCCTTTTTGCTTTTGGAACAAACCACGGAAACCAAAAATAAGTATTCCTATATTTCTAAAAATAAAGTCAGCGATAGGATGGTGGCTATTGATAGCCTTCAAAAACATCAAGATATCGTAGCATTGACCTATCCCGAAGCATTGATAGAGAAAATAGCGGAAACTCAAAAGTTTTCCAAAGCCTATAAAAAAGGGGAAAACATTCATGTTCAAAAATTTATTGAACTCTGCGAAGAAATGGGCTTTGATCGTGTACCTTTTGTATATGAATATGGCCAATTTGCGGTAAGGGGAAATATTATAGATGTATATTCATATGCCCATGCCTTGCCATATAGAATAGAACTTTTTGATACAGAAATAGAAGAAATAAGGACGTTTGATATTGAAAATCAATTATCTATAGATACGTTGGATTCTTTGATGTTGAGTGCCAATGTAACTCGAAATAAAGAAACGGTTCTCAAAAGCATTTTTGAAGTCATGCCCACACAGACTCATTTTTGGATTTATGAATCTAAAAAATTGGCTTCGCGGGTTCAAGAGTCTATTCAGTTTTTCAATGAACATACGCCCGAAGATATGCTCAAAGAATTGCCCAAAGATTATGTCATAAAAAAGGGTGATTTGAAGCTTCTGGAGCATTTTAAGCATGTTTATGAACTTCAAAACCAAGTATCTTCAAAATCGGATATAGAAACATTCCCTTCTATTTCGTTGGAACCAACTCCCTTGATTTATAAGAATTTCAATAAACTGTGTCAAGAAATAGAACGTTTTCAAGAAGAAGGCTATGTAGTCCATTTGATGTGCGAAGATGAAAAACAATTTGATCGATACGACGCTATTTTTAGAGATTTGAGCAAAAATATTGTGTATCAAAAAACACAAGGCGAGTTTGTAAAAGGATATGTAGATGCGGCATTGAAAAAAGTATTTTTCACGTCCCATGAAATATTTCAGCGTTTCAAGAAGGTTGATTTTACAAAGAAAAATGCTACGTCGGCGCAAGCCATTATGCTGAAATCGATTAAAGAATTGAAGCCAGGCGATTTTGTTACGCATATCGATCATGGTGTAGGACGATTTTCGGGATTGGAAAAATTGGAAGTCAATGGCCATACACAAGAGGCTGTAAGATTGATTTATGCCAATAATGACATCCTTTATGTGCATGTCAATTCGCTCTACAAAATCAGTAAATTTGTAGGGAAAGAAGGACTCGAACCCAAATTAAA
>Ga0208597_1000601_pt1 | contig 14262 bp, 7 predicted proteins | sample LakMenEpi05May12_FD_150673 | JGI IMG/M metagenome (GOLD analysis project Ga0208597, IMG submission 150673) | Freshwater microbial communities from Lake Mendota, WI - 05MAY2012 deep hole epilimnion (SPAdes) | ecosystem: Environmental > Aquatic > Freshwater > Lake > Epilimnion/Euphotic zone ...
AAAGCGGATTAATTTGTGCTATTTCTCTTTTTTGGAATAGCGACAATCACTAGGTTTTGATTTTATAAAGTAGGTTTTATAATTTTTAGCAGTAGGATCCATGCAGCCTTCTAAATTTAAAATTTTAATACTTTTAAATTCAACAGGGTGACTTTCACTTTGTAATGAAATAGTTCCTTCGGTTAATAATTGGCCACTGGTGCCAAAAATGTTTTCCTGACCACTTACATTTCCACCGCCAATTTGTGGCTTTTCATATGACAACACCATTTTATCATTGGCAAAATGTTGAACAATTGAATCTCCTAATACAATCACTTCGGCAGTCACCCATTGATCACCATGATAGGTGTCTGAAGTAGAATTAATACAATGAGGTGTAAATACTTTTCCATTCATGACTACATTTGTTCCAGGCGTACATAAGTTACAGGTAGTGCGCTTCTCCTTGCCATTGCCACCTAATAATTGTACTTCAATGGATACGGGAAAGTCCTGATCTTTTCCGATGGATTCAGGGGATTGTCCATGAATCATAATGCCACTATTCCGATAAGCCCAACCTGGGCCATCTTTGGCTTGTTCACCAGTAAAGCGGTATTGCAATTTAATGCGGTAATAGCTGAACTTTTTATTATAGAATAAATGTCCAAATTGCTCATTAAAAGTATCATATTGGTCGTAACTCACTACTAATTTTTCATCCACCACTCGAAATGTATTTTTAACATTTTCGCCAGATTTTGCATACCTTATTTTGGGAGTCCATCCAGTTAAATCCTTACCATTAAACATAGTTTCCCATGCTTCCACGGTTGATTTTTGTCCCATGACAGCTGTTGCAAATAATAGGGATAATGTGAATAAAAATTTCATAATTCAAATAGTTAAAAGTGGTAAAATCCTTCAATTAGGAGTATTAAATTAATACATTTTGAGATAGTTATCAACTGTTTATCTATTTTTTTCAATAAGCTAGGTAAGTAGGGGCTATTTCATTTAAATGATTTGTATTTACAGTTAATTTAATTATATTGTTAAATAAATTTACATCTTATGAAATCATTCATTTTGTCCCTATTCATTATTTGTGCTTCAACTACTACATTTTCACAAAATCAGTATACGATTATCCCTGAGCCACAAAAATTAATACCTGCAACTGGGGTGTATTCATTTAAGGCAAATACGGTTATTACAGTAAGTGCTAAGGATAATGATATCATTGCTGTTGCTAAAATGCTTTCTGAACAATTAAAAGCTTCTTTTGAAATTGCATTACCTGTAAAGGCGGGTGTATTAAAATCAACTGGTATCTTTTTTGTTCAAAATGACCAATTGGGTGATGAAGCGTATCAATTAAATATTACCACTAAAAATATAACTATTCAATCCAAAAATGGGAAAGGTGCTTTTTATGCATTACAATCCTTATTTCAATTAATGCCTGCTCAAGTTTATGCAGCAGTAAAGTCAAATGTAATTCCAACAGTGCCAGCATGTCAAGTGGAAGATGCACCCCGATTCAGTTATCGTGGTTTAATGTTGGATGCGGGCAGACATTTTTATACTGTTGATTTTATAAAACGATATATTGATTTGATGGTAGTGTATAAGTTGAATACATTTCATTGGCATTTAACGGAAGACCAAGGCTGGAGAATAGAAATAAAAAAATATCCCTTATTGACTAGTATTAGTTCCATTAGAAAGGAGAGTATGGTGGGTGCTTACAAGGATATGAAATTTGATAAAACGCCTTATGGTGGTTTTTATACACAGGAGGATATTAAAGAAGTGGTAGCCTATGCTTCTAAAAAATTCGTTACCATTATTCCTGAAATTGAAATGCCAGGTCATTCTCAAGCATTGTTAGCTGCTTATCCGCAGTTAGGATGTAATCCTGATAAAATTTATGAGGTAGCTACAAAGTGGGGGGTGTCTGAAGATGTTTTATGTCCACGTGAAGAAACTTTTACTTTTATGCAGGATGTACTTACGGAAGTGATGGCTTTATTTCCTGGGCAATACATTCACATTGGTGGGGATGAGTGTCCAAAAAAACAATGGAAAGAAAGTAGGTTTTGCCAGGATTTAATTAAAAAATTAAAACTGAAAGATGAACATGAGTTACAAAGTTATTTTATCGGCAGAATTGATAAATTTATTACCTCTAAAGGTAAAAAGATGTTGGGTTGGGATGAAATTTTAGAAGGAGGACTTTCGCCAAATGCAATGGTCATGTCATGGAGAGGTACTGCAGGAGGCATTGAAGCAGCAAAATTAAATCATGATGTCGTAATGTCACCAAACAACTTTTTGTATTTGGATTATTATCAAGCGGATCCTAAAACACAACCATTGGCGATTGGGGGTAATTTATCTTTATCAAAATGCTATTCCTTTGAGCCAGATTTACCTGAACTAACCGAAGCCGAAGCAAAACATATTGTGGGTGTACAAGCTAATTTATGGACTGAATATATTGGAACTCCTGCTTATGCAGAGTATATGACTTTTCCAAGAGCATTGGCCTTAGCAGAAATTGGATGGTCGCCCAAGCGTCCTAAAAATTACACCGCATTTTCAAATAGGGTTAAAAAGCATTTGCCGGTGATGGATGCCTTAAAAATTAATTATTGCAATGTTGATTTAAAGTAGCAGTTATAATTATTTGTCAATTTGATTGATGGTATTTTGAATAAGTCCTTTAACTGTTTTCCCATTATCATCTAAAAATTGGAATGTTATCTCCATGACATTGGTAGTTTTTAAATCCGTAATACTTAGGAATACTTCTTTCTTATCCTTACCTAAAATTGCATTTTTAACGATCAGCGTTTTTGTATTGTAATGATCAGAGCCATATTTTCTAGACCTTTTTAAATCCCATGTTTGTACTTGATAGGATTTAATATTTTCTACATTATTTTTATTGAGTTCATGAGAGAAACGGATGCGAATACCATTGGCTAATACATTAAGTGATAATGGTACAATCGTTTTTTCGCCATTATATCTAATACGATAAAATCCACCTAATTCCGGTTGTGCTGAACCCCATGCAGATAAGCCACATGCATATAATTGGCCATCTCCTGGATTAAATCTACCACGCATTACGCCAGTAGAAAATGGCGCTATGGGTAATTCAAAAACACCACCTTGCATTTGATTGCCTTTCTTTTCATGGGGCACAATAAATACTTTACCATAACCATATGAAAAACTAAGTAAGCTTCCATTGAGCGGCCCCCAGGCCTTACTATCTACCCAAAGTAATTCAGAAGGGGAACGATCAATATCTCTTTCCACCCAGGTTAATGGTTGTTCCATGCCAGTATCTGAACTATCTGAAGATGCATTATAGCCGAACATGTTTCCGTAAAATTTATTGGTGGGTGTTACCCAATTAATGCGATTCATTGGATTCCAGTGACCTTCTTGGTCGGTCACAATAAAACTTCCATCTGGATTAATACAAACGCCGTTGGCTGCTCTAAATCCGTGCGCTACAATACTGGTTTCTTGGCCATCTTTAGATACTTTGAGCAGCGTTCCATGTTGCGGAACTAATGAAGTTCGGGCATGTCTTGCGCTTTTCGCATAGTAAAAATTCCCTTCTTTATCTGTTTGAAGGCCCATCGCGAATTCATGAAAATGATTGGTTACTTGATGATCACTATTAAAACTTTCATAATAATCAATTTCTTCATCCCCATTAAGATCATGCAATTTCACAAGTTGATCTCTGCAGGTAACAAATATTTTTTTATCAACTATTTTAATTCCTAGGGGTTGAAATAATCCCGAAGCAATTCTTTTCCATATTAATTTTCCTTCTTGTTGAAGCACACCTTCTACCAACCAAACATCCCCATCTGTGGAACAGATGACTGCTTTATTTCTGTCCGCTAAAAAATCAATACCACTTAATCGCATTTGGTTTTTCCATGGACTTTGGTAGGGAAGTTCCATTCTGTCTACTTTAAATGCACCAGGTTGATTCCCTTTGGTAATATTAGTAATTAATTTTTGGGCATATTGCGGTGTACCTCCATTGGTATAGGCTAAAAGATTTTCTGGTTTTTTTGATATTTTTGCTATTTCGAAGAAATTTTTAATTTTCTGATTAGCAATGAGTAGTTTGATATTAATCTTTTTTGCTGGTGGAATATTTAATACAAAAAATCCATTTTCTTTTTTTATTTCAGCATCAGTACCAATGAGTGTAACATTCGTATTGATGGGTGCAACCCTCATTTTTAAGTGAGTAGTTGAGGCGGACATATTTAAAGTACGAGCGAAAATGGGCATTTCAGTTGTGCCTTCTAATGATAATTTTTCAAGTACGGCTGAATTTCCCACACGATAGGATATGATCACTTTGTCTTGATAGTGAAAAAGTCCATTATACTGCGCCCAAGTTCTAGGCAAAGGACCAAAGCGTCGATTATCCGCAGCTTTAAAACGCGTATCTACAAATGAACCGTCTTTTGGATTTGCCCAACTAGGACCCACAGGTGTAGCGTAATGGAGTTCTCCAATGGTGCGAGGTGAAATATTATGTTGTCCATTAAAAAGGATGCCTTCCCAGTCAATAAAACCTTTACCAGTCCATGCGCCTGCAATGCGCATCAAATCATGATCAAAAATCATCCATGCTTTTCCAGCTGCAATACCTCCAGTGCCTTCATCTATGCGAACCCCAATTCCTTTGTATGCGAAATTGGCATTCACCAAATTTTCATTTTTTAACGGGGAAGGGCCTCTTGAAATTTCTCTGGGCTTGGCATTGGCTTCCACTAATTCGTAGGTATTGATTAAAAAATTTCCGTAATCCATTTCAGCCCAGCCTTCTTTTTTAATGCTAGTTGGCCCTGTGGATTTACCAGTAGGCAAACTTGCTAAATAATTGGAATCAATATTAAAGTAGGCAGCCTTGTTTTGTTTTAATATAAATTCTTCTCTTATATATTGAATGACATTATATTTTTCAGTAGGTGTTAAGGTGGTTTGAGGAGGCATTCCACCATAGCCCCTTGTTAAAGTTTGGTATATGGAATAGGGATCTTTACCCACTTTAAATTGATCCTTCCAATATTTAAATGCAGTAGGCAAGGAGCCTTCCTGTTTAGGGGTGCCATGGCAATTAATACAATTACTATTGTATATTTTTTTTCCATCCATGAATGCTTCTTCTTGATTACGTTGAATGGTGTTTAGTATCCCTTTGTGATCAATATCTTTTTCATATGCAGGCAACATGGATTCCTCCATGGTGAATGTAACCTTAGGAGGGCTATAGGAATTGTTATTACATGCAGCAATTATAATAATGAGGAAGCTAAGTAGGATAGGAAGCTTTTTATTTAGTGTTGCCATAGGAGTCGCGTTTATATTCGTATTTGTAAAGGGTTAATACTTTATCTAACTAAATATACTAAATATTCAATCATAGTTAATTTTATAATCATGTATAAATTAGATCTATTACTGTACGCTGGGGTAAAACGAAGCTTTGATTACATCTAAATCAACATATATTTTATATATTTAAACAGTTTATTAAGCGTGGATTATCCTGAATCAGTGTATTATGAAAAATAGAACTAGCATTATTTTTATCTTAGTATTGTTATTACAATATTCATTCATTCAAGCGCAAAATTGGGCGCCTGTTCCTGGCCAAATAATGACAAGCTGGGCCAATGATGTTACCCCCGAAAATGTTTGGAAAGAATACCCTAGACCACAAATGGTGCGTACCGATTGGCTTAATTTAAATGGCTTATGGGATTTTGAAATTACGGATCGTGATACGAATAAAATAGCGATTAATTATGCTCGAAAAATTTTAGTCCCATTTTGTGTTGAGTCCGCACTATCAGGTATTAAAGAAACAATTACGGGCAAGCAGCAAATGATGTATCGAAGGTATTTTACTGTCCCCTCCAATTGGAATCAAAAACATTTGATTTTACATTTTGAAGCCGTGGATTATCAAACTAAATTATGGGTGGATGGAAAATACGTTGGGATGCATAAAGGTGGATATGATCATTTTCAATTTGATATTACTGGTTTTTTAAGTAAGGAACAAAAGCATGAAATTAAATTAGTAGTTTGGGATCCAACCAATGAGGGGTCGCAACCCATTGGTAAGCAAGCTTTACCTGCCATCAGAAATGTAACAAAGTATACCGCCACAAGTGGCATCTGGCAAACGGTATGGTTGGAGCCAACTAATGAGATAGCTATTGAAAGTATAAAAATCATTCCAAATATTGATAACGGAACTATATCATTGCAAACCAAAGTAGTTGGTGTAACGCAAGGTACTCGTATAAAAATTCAAGCTTTTGATCAAGGGAAGGAAATTGCAAGTTCAATTGCTGCATATGATGAACTTGTTTCATTACAATTAAATCAACCAAAATTGTGGAGTCCTACAAATCCTTTTTTATATGATTTAAAATTGACTTTAATAAAGGAGGGTAAAGTTGTGGATGAGGTAAGTAGTTATTTTGGGATGCGGAAAATTTCAATGGGGCGTGATCAGGAAGGGTATATGCGCATTTTATTAAACAATGAAATCATTTACCAGCTTGGGCCACTAGACCAAGGGTATTGGCCGGATGGCATATTGACGCCTGCATCTGACCAAGCCTTACGATATGACATTGCCTATTTAAAAAAGATTGGCGCAAATATGGATCGTATGCATATGAAAGTGCAGCCTGAAAGGTGGTATTATCATTGTGATCAATTAGGCATTTTAGTCTGGCAGGATATGGTGAGTCCAACAAAATTTATTGAAACGAAAAGTAATTTGAATCCTAGTGATTTTGAATTAGAACATAATATAACAGTGGATCAATTGTACAATCATCCATCTATTATTCAATGGGTGTTATTTAATGAAAGTTGGGGGCAATATGACACCGAAAGATTAACCGCAGCATTAAAAGCAAAGGATCCTACTAGATTAGTGATTAATGCAAGTGGATGGCATGATAAGAAGGTAGGTGATATCAGGGATTTTCATGATTATACCATTCATCCTGCGATTGCCTTGGTCACTAAAAATGATGAACGGGCAATGGTTTTGGGTGAAGCAGGCGGTTTTGATTTATTGATCCCTGGTCATTTATGGACCCCTGATTTAAAAACGGAAACCAAATTAAAAACCAATTGGACCATTGACTTTAAAAAAGGCGTTGTGAAATCATCGGATGAATTAATAGAAAAGTATACAATTTTATTGGATGATTTATTTCAGCTTAAAAAGTATGGATTAAATGCAGTGGTGTATACCCAAATAAGTGATGTGGAAGATGAGATAAGTGGATGGATGACTTATGATCGCAAAGTGGGTAAACTACCTGACACAACATTTGCTGCTTTGCATCAACAATTTTTTAAGCCAACCATTACTGGTAAATACATTTTACCACTTTCAATGAATACAGCGCAACAATGGAACTATCGTTTTACAGCGCCTTCAAACGATTGGATTAAAAATACAACAATAGCTGATTTTAAATTGGGGGAAGCGCCTTTTGGGATTGAAAGTAATAATGCACACAAAGTAAACACCACTTGGAATACGAACAGTTTGTTTTTAAATAAGGAGTTTACGTTAACTGCTCTTCCATCAAAACTATCATTGGTCGCATGTAATACTGGGATCACCGATGTTTATATTAACGGAGCTTATGTGATGCAGTTCAATAATTTTTTAAAGAATGATCCGGAGGTAAAAATTAGTGAAACCTTACTTTCAGATAAAGCGATGAAATTGCTTAAACTTGGCGTGAATCAGTTATCACTTAAGTTTAATTTCCCATCTGTAGGAAAGCCAGTTTATTATTATGATTTTGGGATAAAAGAATATTAAGCTGACATCACTATTTATATACACCTTATTATTTTTATTGTTTTTGTAAACCTATTATGGCATTATATATATATATTTGAGAAATTATATATTATGAATAAAGCATCTCTTTTTTTTCTACTCGTTTTTATTTCATCAACAATCACTGCACAAACAGGATTTGAAGTTAAAATTAAACTTGATGGTATAGCTGAAAACAAAATAAGAATTTATTCTCAAAGAAATAATAAATATGTTATTGACACACTAACTCAGCAATCAGATAAAAGCTTTTTGTGGAAAGGTTTTACTGAAGATCCTCAATTTGCTAGAATAGATGTGCTAGATACCACACTCTATTTAAAAGTAGGCAAGGCGGTAGCAATGCCTCCTTCCTTAATGTTTTTATTGACAAACACAGAATACCTGATTCAAGGAAATGCCAAAACCGTATTCCTTTCTAAAATCCAATCCAATAATATTGAAGTAATAGCTTACGAAAAATTTAGAATACAAGACACTTTGCAAGTAATAGCTAGTTACGAACTACAAAAAATGCAAAATCAAAAGTATAATGCAAAAGATACAGTTGGTCTTACAGAAATTAATGCTAAGCAGTTATTTTATAAAAAGAAGAATCAAAAAGACAGAGCAATGTTTATCGACAATAATCCCAATTATTATGCTAGCCTTTTAATGTTACAGTCTTTATTTTTGGTGTTAACAAATAATGAGCTAGATGAAAAATTTAATAATTTTCCAACTGCTTTTAAAGCAACTAAAACTGGAGTACTACTTTATAATAAAATAGAAAGTAATAAAAATACAGCAATAGGCAAGCCCATTATTCCATTCTCTCAAGTTGGTATCGATGGTCAACTTGTTAATCTTGAAAATTTAAAGGGCAAAGTTATTTTGATTGATTTTTGGGGAAGTTGGTGTGTGCCATGTAGAATCAGTCACCCAGCGCTTAAAAAACTGTATGAAAAGTATAAGAATAAGGGGTTTGAAATCATTGGTGTTTCAAATGAAGTTAATAGTAAAAATATAGCTGACCAAGATAAAGCTTGGAGAAAAGCTGTGAAAGAAGACGGTATTAACTGGCTGCACATTTTGTATGATCCGCAAGTTTTTGATGCTGTAAAAGCTTATGATATAAACGGTTATCCAACCAAATTCTTAATTGACCAGAATGGAAAATTTGTTATGCGCATTTTAGGAAACAGTGAAAAATTACATTCGGAATTAGAGGCGAAGTTGGCTTCATTATTACCAGATTAGATTTTATTAGTAGTTTTGTTAATAGTAAAATCTTTAATTTACTCATTTATTAAACAAAAATCGTATTTTAAGGCGAAATATTTATTTTCATTCCATATTCAAATCTTAGCATACCTTGTATGTTATCATATTATTATCTTTATAAAAAAATTAAACATGAGAAAATTAGTAGTCTTAACATCTCTTCTTCTTTGTTATACTGCTTCACTTTTTGCACAGGATTCAAGAATGATTTCTGGTAGGGTAGTGGATCAAAAAACAAATTCAGGATTAGGTGGTGTAACAATTAATGCAGGGTCATCTAAAGCCTTGTCTGATGCGAATGGTAATTACAAAATAACTACCAAAGCCAAATCAATTGTTTTTAGTTATGTAGGGTATGAGAACTTTACTGCAATTGTTGGGAAAGCAAATACAATTAATGTGACACTTATTCTTGATACTAAATTGTTAGAAGAAGTAGTTATTACAGGTTATTCACGTGAGCGTAAAACGCAATTTGCTGGCGCTGCAACAACTATTAGTGGTAAAACAGTAAATGATGTTCCGATGGGTTCATTTGACCAAGCGCTTCAAGGTCGCGTTCCAGGTATGTTGGTGAACTCTGGCTCTGGTCGTCCTGGTGCAAGTGCTACTATCACTATTAGGGGTATTCAATCTATTTCGGGCGCAGGTACGCAACCTTTATTTGTCCTTGATGGAGTTCCAATGCCTTCATTTGATATGCAAACCATTAATCCTGATGATTTTGAGTCCATTACCGTTTTAAAAGATGCAAGTGCTGCTGCTTTGTATGGAGCTAGAGGCGGAACAGGGGTAATTGTTATTACTTCAAAAAGAGGTAAAAATGCCAAAACACAAGTAACATACAAATCTCAATACGGTTATACACAGGCGCCTGATTTTTCTAGATTAAACATGATGAATACCAAAGAGATGTTGGCATATGAAGAAAGGGAAAAACTAGCTGGTACACCAGGTTGGACCTATTCTCCAAAAAATCCAGCACTTCCTACAGGTATGGATGCAACAAGAAAACAATTTATGTTAGATAGCATAGGAGGAATCGACATTGATTATGCTAATATATTTTATCGTCAAGGTGTGTCTAAATCTCATGAACTATCAGTACTTGGAGGAAATGATAAAACTAAATTCTATTTATCAACCGCCTATTTTGATCAAGAAGGAATTGATCTGGGCTCTTCATTAAAAAGATATACTATCCGTTTTAATTTAGATCACACAGTCAATAAATTATCGTTTCAATTAAGTTCAACTGTTGGTTATTCAAAAACAAAAATTGCGGAAGGAGAGTTAGGGAGTGGAACAAGAAATCCTTTTGAAATGACTTTCCGTGCAAAGACTTACGAAAATCCTTACAACAGTGATGGTTCTTTGAATTTTGGATCTAGTACTAATATGGCATTAAAACAAGTTGCTAATTTATTAGAAGGTATTCAAAATTCTAGTCGTGGAATTGATCAAATAAAAGCAAATGCAAATGGGGTAATTGCTTACAAATTATTTCCAACTGTTACTTTAAAAAATAGTTTAGGGGTGGATGTTGGAAGCAATTATAATAATCGTTACGTTAGCCCAAGTTCATATGTAGGACAACTTCAAACATTTAATGCAGGTATAACCCAAGAAGCTTATGGTTTAAGATCTGATTTTATAAACACATCTAGTGCTGTTTATAATGAAAAAATTGGGAAAAACGAAATCGAAGGAGGGCTTTATTATGAAATAGTACGTGGGTATCAAAGAGGACTTGGTTTTACTTTATATAATATAGATCCAAGGTTATCTGAAACAGGACAAGGTGCTGGTACAATTCCAACAAATGGCGCAGCTACTACTCCTCAATATGGATCAAGTGCTAAATCTGGTTTTGGTATAAGGTCATACTTTTCAAACCTGAAATATACCTATGATAATCGCTACACTTTAAATGCTAGTGTTCGTCGAGATGGTACTTCAAGAATTGTTAATGTAGAAAATAGAGAAATTACCACTTGGTCAGCAGGTGCAAGTTGGAATATGTTAAATGAAAAATTCCTTAAAAAATTAACCATGTTTGATGAGTTAAAATTTAGGGCTTCTTATGGTATTATTCCAAATATTGGTTCAATTGCAACTAGTAGTTATGGTGCAGGATTAGTAAGTGTTACTAACTATCAAGGGCCACAGGTTCCTGCTTTTTCTACTGTAACTTATGCTGGATCTACCATTACGGGGCTTCGTCCTTCCTCTCCTGGCAATCCTGATTTGAAAATTGAATATATTCAAAAAACCAATTTGGGCTTAGACTTTGCATTTTGGAATAATCGTGCAAGATTTAATCTTGATGTATATAAAAATTTAACAGTAGACATGTTTGTTAGCCAGCCATTAAGTGGAACTACCGGTTTTTCTAGCTTGAATATTAATGCGGGTAAAATGTCTAATAAAGGTTTTGAGTTGATTGCAAAAGTGGATGTGATTAAAAATAGAAACTTTGGTTTAACATTAGGTTTTAATCATTCAATGAATAAAAATAATATTGAAGATTTAGGTGTTGTCAATGAATATTTCTTAGGAACCTTTGTAATCAGAAGAGGCTTACCTTACGGATCTCATTACACCTATAATTATCTTGGTGTAGATCCTGCTACAGGTTCACCTTTATATGAAGCACCAGATGGTACCACAACCAATGATATTGCCAAAGCAGGCCAATTTGCTAAATTTGGTAACTACTTACCAGTACACCAAGGAGGATTTGATTTCGACATTCGTTATAAATCTTTCTCGATTTCTGGTTTATTTACTTATCAATTTGATGTTGTGAGAAGTAATAATACTAGAAACTGGATCACAAGAGGTACGCCTGGATACCACGCTTCTGTTAGAGCTTCCAGAGAGTTGATAGATGGTCAATGGCAACAACCTGGTGATATGAAACCATTTCAGGCATCAAAATTTGATAGAGGTTTCACCTCTTCCGATTTAGAAGATGCTAAGTTTGTTCGTTTCAGAAACTTATTAATTTCTTATCTGCTACCAGAAATCAAGGGCGCTAATAGTAACCCCATCTTTTCTGGCGGTAGAGTATTTTTACAAGGACAAAATTTAAAAATTTGGAGCCCTTGGAGAGGCTTAGATCCTGAAGACAATAACAACATTAGTTTAAATGAATACCCTAATCCATCGATTTATACATTGGGTATAGAAATTAATTTTTAAACGAATAAAATAAATAAAAATGAAAAATATTAATCTATTTATTGGCTCTGTTTTAATCTTATCTCTTTTTGTTACCTCATGTAGCAAAGTGATTGATGTAAAAGAAACCGATTTCATTGGGGGAGATATTGCTTTATTAACTGTAAATAATAATGAACAAGGAATCATTGGTGGCTATTCTGCAATGAATGTTGAAATGGGGATTTTATTGAATAGTACACTTTCTGATGAAGTAAAAGTTGGCGAATTTTATAATGCTGCAACCACTCACGAATGGCAATATGGATCAACAGATATAGGCTTGCGTGACAACTTTACTGCATTTCCAGTTCAATATCTAATTATTGATAGGGTCAACAGAGTGTTGGAAGCGCTTCCTAAGGCAAAGGCAGCAAATGCAACACAAGAGGCATTGAAATCAAAACTAAAAGGCGAGGCATTATTTTTAAGAGCCTTTGCTCATTTTGAATTGTATCGTTATTATAGTAATACATCGGTAGGTACTGAATTAGCACTTGCTTATATGGAAACACCCTCTTTAACACCTAAAGCTAGAATTGCAGTAACACCATATTTTGCTAAATTAAATGCTGATTTAGCGACAGCAAAGACATTAGTTCCACAGGTTACTACTGATATTTATAGAGCCAATAAAAATGCCATAGCAGGTTTACAAGCTAGAGTTGCTTTGTATACTAAAGATTATGCAAATGCAATCACATTTAGTACTGAATATATCAATGCGTTACCTTTGGCTACTTCCGCAACATTTAATAAAATTTGGAAGGATTCATCCAACACCGAAGTTGCTTTTAAATTAAGTAGAACATCTGCAACAGGAACAAAAATTGGATCTTTATTTAGAGGGACATCCGCAAACGCCACAAATATTGGTACCATTACTTGGCTGCCTTCAGATAAATTATGGGATTCTTACGATCAAATTCAAGACGTTCGATTTAATGCTTATTTTAAAAATGAGCCATTGTTAAAAAATCCACGCCCTTCTAAAATTATAGCGAAATATGCAGGTGCAGGCTACGGTACACCCACAGAGAATGTAGCGGATGCAAAAGTTTTCAGAACTGGTGAAATGTATTTAATTCGTGCTGAATCTAAAGCAGAAACTAATGATGTAGTTGGCGCAACTTCCGATTTAAATGATTTAAGAAAGGCGCGTATTACTGGATATGTTAATGCTTCTTTCTTAACCAAAGATTTATTAATAAATGCAATTATGACAGAGCGCTTCAAAGAATTACCATTTGAGGGTCATCGTTTTTGGGACGCTAAAAGAAGAAATATAGCTATAAATCGGTTACCTAGTGATGCACGCACAACTGCATCTGCAACTTTGTCTGCTGGTAATTTTAGATTTATATTACCTATTCCAAATTCTGAAATTTTAGCAAATTCAATAATTCAACAAAACCCTGGATATTCCAATTAGGTTTAATTTATAATTACTTAAAAGGGCATCGACTACTAATAGTTGGTGCCCTTTTTTTATTCAAGAATAATTTGCTGCGCTTTCACTGCGTTCAAGCGCAGTTTATCCAAGAATCTTTGGATGGCGCTTTCACTGCGTTCAAGCGCAGTTTATCCAAGAATCTTTGGATGGCGCTTTCACTTTGTTCAAGCGCAGCCTCTCGTATTGGGCTTACCCAAAGCCCTTTAAAAACATCAGCTTCGCTGATGTTTTTGCTTTTGCATTCTCATCGCCGCATTAAAGCAAGCTTTATGCGTCTCTGTGAACGCAAAAGCCCCACGATTTCTCGTGGGGCTTTGTGACCGCGTTAGGATTCAAACCTAAAACCCCCTCATCCGTAGTGAGGTACTCTATTCAGTTGAGCTACGCAGCCATTTCCCTATTT